>JGI1201J43222_100205_pt1 | contig 18814 bp, 25 predicted proteins | sample MastesBC008_FD_43222 | JGI IMG/M metagenome (IMG submission 43222) | reverse complement strand
GTGGTGACAGATCTGTGAAACTATGGAAGTGGGATTTTGATTATTTACTCCGGGAAGGATGCAACTTCATCCGTGAAGACTTTAGAATAAACCCCCCGGACAATAAAGAAGATAAGCATATGTGCAATGGGATTAATATTACGTCTGGCTAAAAAGTTATCACATCTGTGGGAGCGAAGTAATAAGTAATAAGTAATAAGTAATAAGTAATAAGTAATAAGTAATAAGTAATGTTAGTGTTCACCGCAGGTGCATCTTGGACGCGTTTACAGCGAACAGGGGGGCGCGTAGAAGCGCGTAGGCGGCGTAACGGTGTAACGGTTTGGACGCGTATAAAGACGAATGTACGCGTCTGACGACGTTAGCGCAGCAAGAGGGATCCGTAAGGTGACGTAGTCATAGACTCTGCCGTAAGGCTTAACCGCAAGGTAGCGCAGCTAGAGGCTATAACTACGTTACCTTTGGATCTGCCGTCGCCATAAAAGCTCTAGGTATTGTGTACAGTAAAAGGGTTATTAGGTAATAATCGCGGTCTTTTCAATAGGGTTATATAGTAACTAATTAAGCGGACTTGATATCAATCAGTGATTCTCAAGTAATATTAGTGTTTAAGAAAATAATAGGGAAAACAATTATAAACACAAAAAACTTTTTCAACAGCTAACAAACAACTGTTTAATGTTGTAAATATTACATCGTGTCAGTAGAATATTAAATTATCCAACAAGACACACTGAATATAAAAATAAATTTCAATGCAAGAATTATCCGCCACTGACAGGAGGAATTAAGACAACCTCATCTCCATCCTGCAGTAATGTATCAGGCTCAACAAAATTAAAATTAACACCAAACCTCGTTACTTCACGCCATTTACTCAGTTCGGGATGTCCGGATATTAAGCGATCGCGCACATCCCCCACTGGCGTATCTTTGGGAATCTCTAGCACCATTTCTGGTACTCCGTATGCTTCTTGGTAAGCAGCAAATAACTTAACGGTAACTTGGATTGCAGACATTGGGAACAAAATAAATTATTTCAAGATTGTTTACTTATCTTTACAATTTAAAAAAATGATGCAAATTACCAAATCTAATATCAAATAGAGTGTCGCATTGATATGAACAGTCTAATTGGTATATATCTGCTCAATAAATTGAAATCCTTGCTTTGCAACAATTGCAAGTCCTACTATTTTGTATTTGCTTGGAATATTACATATAATTTTAATCAATAAAGAGTAAAAACATTATTGAGAACAGTGTGCACACACACTATATTTTTAGAATTTTTGATTTTTCTTTAATTGTGAGTAAATACTATCTCAAATATTAAGAAAAATCAATAAAATCTTAATTTAGCACAAAAAATTATTTTCTAGGAAAATCTATTGTGCGAACTGTATTATTTGTAGCCCACGTACTTAAAAGTGTAAATATCAATAATGTATTAAGTGTATGTACTTAATTAGTGATTCTACTAACAGTCAAAAATCTTATGATAGTGTTAGGCTAATATATGTCTTATGAGTTGTTGCCTAAATCCTAATTGTTCCCATCCTAATGACCCGATGAACGCTGACAGAAAATTTTGTCGTAATTGCGGGTCTAGTCTGCTTTTGAATCAGCGCTATCGTATAACTAAACGTTTAGGAAAAGGAGGATTTAGTCGAACCTTTGAGGTCGAATATGAAAATTCTCATTATGTATTGAAGGTTTTAAACTTATCTCCATTTACTGAAAAAGTAAGACAGAAGGTTGTTGACCTATTTAAAAGAGAAGCGAATGTATTGCAATTTCTAAATCATCCAGGAATACCAAAAATACACGAAAATGGATATTTTGAATTAAAGTTTTCTAATTATCCAGAACCACTGTATTGCTTGGTGATGGAAAAAGTTGATGGTTTAAATTTACAAGAATGGTTAGATCGTCAAGGAGAAAAGCCACTTCCATTTGAGGAAATCTACAAGTCATTCAAGCAACTAGTAGAAATTTTAGACCTGGTTCATGAGCGGGGATATTTCCATCGGGATATTAAGCCAGCAAATATTATGCTAAGACCTGATGGTCAGTTAGTGCTAATTGATTTTGGTGCGGTAAGGGACTTAGCACAAACTTATTTACAACATGACGACATTAGAAATGGTACCCAAATAGGTTCTCCAGGATATGCTCCCCAAGAACAAATTCATTATGGAGAAACCGTTGCACAATCGGATATTTTTGCTTTAGGACGGACTTTTGTACATTTATTAACTAGACTTCATCCTTTAGATATTCCCATCGATAAAAATGGTAAATTAACTTGGCGAAATAAAGTTTTATTACCACCTAAAAATGAAGAGGGTGCAATTGATAAACTTCGTTGGTATAATTTCCAGAATTTATTAGACGCAACCATCGAAATCGATTGGCGTCGTCGACCTAAAGATACTAAAGTTCTTTTAAGACACCTGAATAAAAAATTAATTTTACATCTTATCCCTTATAAAGTAATAGCCATATTTTTATTATTAGGAATTGGAATATCTACTGGTAATTGGTATTTAAATGGAGTAAATGGTTGTTCAAAGATTTCTTATAGAAACTTTCCCATTGGTGATGAAATAAGTTGTGGGGAAGAAATCTTAATCAGTAATTTTTGGAATAAAGAAAAAAAACAAGGTGTCGTAGCATTTGCAAAGGGTGATTATGTCAATGGTTCTCGTTTACTACAACTTTCATTGAATAAACAACGCGATCCAGAAACTTTAATTTATTTGAATAATGCTCGGGTTAAAGCACAAAAAATTAAAGCATACACCATTGCTGTGGTTGCACCTATTAGTAATAACCAAGATAGTATTAATTCAAGTTTAGAAATTCTGCGAGGAGTAGCTCAAGCTCAAAATGAGTTCAATCAGAAATATAACAAACAAAAAATTGGTCTTAAAGTTCTAATTGCTAGCGATAATAATCGTCCTCGAATAGCTAGAAAAATTGCTAATTATCTAGTGCAAAAACGTGACATTTTAGCTGTTATTGGTCATTTTACTAGTGACACAACAGTAAAAGCTATTGATATTTATCAACAGAATAAACTACTACTAATTTCGGCAACAGCAACCTCAGAAGATTTATCAAAAAAGTGTTTAAATATTGAACTGAAAAATTGCTTCTTCCGTCGAATAGTTAGCAGCGATAGCATAACTGCTAAAACTTTAGCTAGTTATCTAATAAATCAAGCTGATAAGCAAAAAGCAGCTGTCTTTTACAATAAAAATAGTAACTATAGTAAATCTTTACGAAACGTATTTAATATTGAATTTAATAATGGAGGAGGAGAAGTAGTTGAAGAGTTTAATTTATCCGATCCCCATTGGCATGCGGATTACGTAATTGCTCGAGCTAAGCGGAACAATGCTGATGCAATTGTATTATTTCCTAATAGTGATGGTTTGGTTTCTAATAAAGCCCTTCAAGTTATTACAGCAGCAGAAAAGAAAATTTTGATTGTTGGTGGAGATGGTCTTTACCATTCCAACACTCTGAGAGTGGTCAGACAGAATGCATTGGGCTTAGTCGTAGCAATTCCTTGGCATCATAGTATCAATCCCAATGATGGGTTTTCTGTCAGTTCAGAAAAGATGTGGCGAGGAAAAGTTAGCTGGCGTACAGCAACATCATACGATGCAACTAATACTTTAATTGCTGCATTAAAAAAACTACCAATTTCAGCAATAAGTGAAGATGTAGCCAGGGTTACCGCAAACCCAGATTTTAATAGTATTGGAACCACCGGCAAAATAACTTTTAATGCAAATGGCGAACGTTCCGCACAGCCGATAGGGGGCGATACCAAACAGCAAGATATCCATTTAGTTAAAGTTATCCGTAATACTGCTGGGTACTTAGAGTTTATGCCTTTGTTGGGGACTGGGGATTAGGGGATTGGCGTTAGCGGAAGCGTGGCGTTAGCCATAAGCACTGCGTGCCGCACGCCGCAAGCGGCATATGGTGATTGGCGACTGGCGACTGGGGATTAGAGACTGGGTATTGAGCAAAGATTCATACTCATTACTTATTACTTATTACTTATTACTTATTACTCATTACTCATTACTCCTCACTTCCCCTGTACTACGAATTAATTCAGCAATAAGTGCAGCGATCGCAGAAACTACAATTAATATTACGCTTAATGCATTAACATCGGGCTTTACGCCCATTCTGATTCGACTAAAGATTTCCATTGGTAAAGTATTGGAACCACCCCCAGCAGTAAAACTGGCAATAATAAAATCGTCCAAACTTAACACAAAAGCCAGCAAACAACCTGCAATAATACCTGGCATCAATTGGGGTAATAACACTTTCATGAATGCTTGTACTGGGGTCGCACCCAAATCCAATGCAGCTTCTTCCAAATGGGGATCGATATTATTGAGTCTGGAAGAAACGACAAGAGCAACGTAAGCGAGACAAAAGACCAAATGAGCAGCGATTATTGTCCATAAACTAGGAGTAATTGCAAAAGCTGCGAGAAAAACTAAAGTCGCTACAGCGATCGCAATATCGGGAATAATCAAAGGTAGGTAAGAAATACCCCGATAAAGGGATCTACCAGGAAAACGATAACGCGCTAAACCCACAGCCATTAAAGTACCAAAAATAGCTGCAATACCAACCGCAGTACAAGCAACAATTAAACTATTTTTCAGCGCCAATAAAATACTTTCATCCTGAAATAAGTAACGGTACCATTTCAAGGTAAAGCCTTCCCACTTAGCACTGTAAGCAGACTGGTTAAAACTGTAGAAAGCTAATACCCCAATGGGGAGGTACATAAAAATAAATATTATCAGCGAGAAAACCGCCTGCCATGAGACATGTAAATAATTACGTTTTTTCAGCACTTTCGAGCTTCACTCCTATCTAAATACTCAGTCATTACTATTTAAGCTTGGAATTAGTTTAAATAAGCTGAAAATGTCGTATAAAGCACTACTGAGTAAATTACTCAGTAGATACTCAGTGGCTAAGTTAATTCTTATCCATTGTACCCAACACTCAAGATTTTTGGTTCTCTATATTTCATTTCCTAACTGTCAGGATGTTACGAAAAATTGAATTCACCTACCTGTATTTTGCTGTTATCTCTATATAGTAAAAATAATTCAATTATTTATTCAATTATTTTTTCAATTATTTTCTACATATAACAAAGGGAAGCCCTAAGACTTCCCTTGAAACTAAGCTATGACTTGACTTTTAAGCTACTAGCTTAATTTGTGCTACAGAATCGTTTAATGCCTCTTTAGGCATGGAACATAAGTCCATGTCCCCATCTGGAGTTCTATCAAAGCCACACAAAACAAAATCACCATAAATGTGAGTATTCCAAGGTAATGTCGCTATCCAAGGTAATTGTGAAACAGCACCACAATCATCAATCACTGCTGTAACTACTGGATTAATGAATCGACGATAAACACACTCAATATATGGACGCTCATTCTGTTTGCCAACCAATTGCTTTAAGTCATCTAATTGCAACCATTTATCACGTTTTAAGTACTCAATACTATTTTGAGTAATATGAGCAATATATAAATCAGAATGGTAAGTCATCTTCATTAATTACTTCGGTTGTTAGATTTTTTGCTTCACTGTTTAGCAATGATTCTAGTAGTTGCTTTAACGCGATTATCATTTTGCAACTATCTTCATTAAAGCCATCAAATTTATGCATTGAGCATAACTCTAAATATCTGCAAAGTAATTCAGCCTGTTCATAAGATAGAATCCAATTTACTTCTATCTTTCTACCCATCCCTCTGTTGTTAGTTTCCATCCTAGTTCCCACATCAACGAATTAATATCTTTAGTTTTAGGACTAATATCTAATTGTCCAGTTTGCTGTAGAAAGTTCAATCTTTCCCTCAATTTTTGAGGCTGGATTATTGCTTTGATTGTTTGACTACCTGCTTTAATCGCTGCTTTATTTGCTTTAAGAATTATTCCTGCTTCTTCTTCAATGAATAATTTTAAGTGACCCAAAGTAGCACTAGATTCGCTTAGGAAATGTTTATCAATGTATTCCCAGTACTGAGCAAAAAAGTCAATTGACTCTTGAACTTCCTTGAATGCACCAACGGTTAAACCAGTGCAAAGCAAGTCAATCATGATTGTCCATCTTTCACCCTTGATATTTTTAGGAACCTTGAAGGGTTTTTTGCCTTTGCGGGTAAGTAAGTTTCTCCAGAAAACATAATTCTGAACATTTTCTTTAGTGTTCCAAAAAATGTGAAATTTTTCATCGATACCATCCCAACTAATGGATTGCAAGTCAATTTTGTCTAGGTTTAAATCAAGTCCGTCATATTCCTTTAATTCGTCATGGGAAAACTTATCGAAAGGTTTATGAGGAATTAATAGCAATCTTCTATGGAGTTCAGAAAATTCTTGATTGATATGCAGTGGCTCAACTGAACTAATTATTTTGGGACAGAACACATGATAGTTTTTATTTTCCCCATGACTATTAGCAATGCTAATTCTGTCTGTATTGCGGTTGTACCCAAATAGTAGTAACTGATAAATGCGTGGGTCACGTCTTAATGTTTCAGCATGAATGTTATCCCAAGCAAGTAATGCGCCATCTTTTTCCATGTCTTTTGTAGCTCCATCCATCCACCTCATGGCGTCCAAGGCATTGCGAATACTTGCAAAAGTATCTGTAGGTGAGAATGTTTGACTAAAACCATGAAGGTAGTTAGCGAGCATTGAAAGAGTTGATTTACCGCTACCTTTATCACCCCAAGCGAACAATATAGGCGTAATCATCGACCATTTACTAGGGAGTAGCATATATATAGATGCAACAGGAATAAGTATTTTCTTCTGTGGCAACCACACAGATTGCTCTAGAATACTAGCTACATTCGCATAAATTGATTTGTCTTTCTCCCAATAATCAGTCCAGCTTTGAAGGTAAGTTGCATAAAATTCTTTTGGATCCAGGTAATGAGAAGTAGCAGTACTTTCTGTCATTAATCACTCCCCATAATTTTGCAAACAACCGACCAAACTACACTAGATTTTTCTGCAATAGCAGCTTCACTTAAAACATCAGCTAAGTCACTTACATTCTCAATCTTTTTATCTGGGAATGCTTCAGATAAACATTGCTTTGCAAATTTAGTTCTATCATTTAATTTCTCTAGTTCACTTTGTCCCTTACTTCCGTAGCTCTTACTTCCATAGCTTTTGGGTAAAGTTATTTCAGGTGGGTTGATTTTTTCTGGAGATTCACAAGGTGTAACCATCCAAAAACCAGTATTTAAGGAATTGAGTACAACTTCAGGAATGTCTGTTCCATCAGCTTGCTTACCAAGTAAGATTAAATCTATTTGGTTGGTGTCAAACACATCGATTTGACCTTGATATACCTTGCTTTCATCAAGTGTTGCAAGATTTTTGCATAATAGTTTTTCTACTCTAGATTGCTCTATTACTTTTTTCTCTTTAGTCTTCCAATCAGTTTTTTCGTAATTCTTTTTAGCTACCTTGAAGTAAATTTCTTGTGGCTCAAATTTCCAATCTTTACTGCTGCCTACTTTTATTACGCCTGTAGCACTTTTAGCATACCCAAATACATAGTAAAAATCATCATCTTGCTTAGTGCATAATTCTTGAAAATTAACCCCAAATTTAATTGAGGGGAAGTCGGACAATGAAATATAGCTAAATTTCTCAGAAGCTTTTGTATCACTTAAATATGCAGGCATCGTTTTTGATTGGATGAATAACAACACATAAGAGTGAGGATGTACTCACTCTTATTAAAAAAAAATTAAACAATGTGAATTTCGACGTTTTTACCTTTCTGTACTTTGAGGCTGTTAATTGTGCTTAACAAGGTAGTCAAAGGTAACTCGCATGCATCTTTCATTTTCAAGTCTGGAGCCATTGCAACAATAAAAAATGGGAATGGCATCTTATCTTTGCGATGCATGCAAAAAGTTTTTTTGTCAATTTCCTCAGGCGTCATTTTGTCATGAACAATATAAACACCTGATGCATTTACTTTGATGAACTCAGGTTCCTTTCTTGCTTTATCAGAATAACGTTCTGACAAGACTTGCGATACAGCTCCATCAGATTTAATAATTTTAAACTTCCCTGATGATGTTACTTCACAGTAATACCATTCATCCATGAAGGCGTATTTGCTGAACTCTTTCCCTGTCTTACGTTGCTCTAGCTTGTCTTGTAAAGATACGCGGCCTGACATAATTTTACTCCTAATCAAAATAAGCAAAGTGGGTTAAATTCGATTGCTCTAAAATGAGAGCTAGCCTCAAACTCAAGTAGCACTTGGTTAGCTTCAATGAAGCTAAAGCCTCTAATAGCTTTTTCCTGTACAGTCTTACCAACAATTCCTGTAGTAAGAAAAATGTTTGAACCGTAGGAATACCAAGGGGTATCCATTTCTAGCTTTGCAGCTAAAGAGCCGCCCTTAAGAACTGCAAGTCTACCAATGTCTTTAACTTGGTAGTAAATCGGCTCACCTCCCACCATTTCCTGAACTATCCTTTCAGGAATGCTTGCAGTAGGGAAACTATAGGGCAATACCTCAATGATTTTCTTTTCAATATTGAACCTCAAAAAATGTCGAGCAATTAAGCCTGACGGAGCGCTTTCGCAGTACTTAAGCATTGCTTCAGCCATTTCTTTATGACTGTTACAAATCTGAATCTCCACTATATTAATCATTTAGTCTATTGCAACTATGCTGTCTAGATGAGTTCTTAAGTTATTGAGTGGCACTACTGAAAGATTAGTATGTGGTATCTTCCAATCACCTTTGTCTGAAGTAAACAATAGCCGGTTAAATATTTGAGGGTGCTTATCTTGCACTCCTCTGAGGGTACGCCAGAATATTTCTTTTTCTGCATCTTTGAGCAACCATTGACCTTTGACTTCTATATATATAGGTATTGGAAACTCGAGACAGAAATCAATTTTCCAGGATATCTTAGGAAACGCTTTATTCTTAGGATAAATCTGGATTTCTTTCTGACGTCTTATTTCAACTTTGGGAAACCACACTTCAAGAAACTGAAAAGTTTTAAACTCTAGCACTGAATCCCAATGTTGTAGGCGACCACTAGCAAGCAAGTATGCTGGAATGTCTTTTTTGTTGGGGTAAGTTCTACTTGTAGCTGGGTCAATCCAGAAAGATTTTTTATTCTCTTTCCGCATATTCCTCATCCCAACATTCGCTGATTAGCTTTAAGAGTTCATCTTTAGTAATTGGGGTAAGCCCTTGTATTACAGCTTTACGTATTTTTAGTTTTACGTACGCTCTGTCATATGTCACTTCTACGGGTACCCTTTGCTTAAGACTTCCTATCATTGGGGTAGTACATTTTTTGATATACCCTTTTGGAGTAAGCATTGAAGGATGCAGAGAGGTAACGTATTTGTTGCCGATTGTTTCTGTCCAGTGTATTCGTTCTGGCATCCCTTCTCTATGTGTTGAAAATAATTCAAAAAATAATTCAAAAAATAATTGAATTATTTTTTATATATAGCCTCAGCCCTAGAGACCTTAGTTAAATCATCTTTTAGTTTTTGTAGCAACACAGCAGCCTCATAATGCTTACCTTGCACAAGTCTATTGTGTGCATTAAGTAAAACTTCAAATGAAACTATCATTCTTTCGCCTCTAGCAAAACCATGTTTTGTAATCCTTAAATTATCTGCATCTTCTGCTAACGCAAAACTTAAGGTACCTAACTTTTTGTAGGTTTCAACCAGTTCTTTATAAATGTCATTCATCAGAGCAATAAAAAGTAGGAGTTCCGAACGATTTCTATAGTGATGTAAAAAAAAATACAGTCAATTGTTATTAGTTTTTCTTAATCACTTTCTCGGAGATAAAATTTATTAGTAAGCAGTCAGCTGCATTTTTACGTATATATACGAATGACGACCTTTTTATTGAGTGTTAACACCCCTATTCCTTAAAGACTCGCTAATTATTTGAGTAAAATCAGCAGGTTCTTGGTTGACCCATAAAGGAATCTTTTGTGACTTTGTTCGTTTAAATGCACCGGTAACAGTTCCGACTTTTCTAGACCCGTATTCGTTTAACTCGCGATTGGATTCATCAACTATTTTTTGACTAGATAATACGCTGCAATAAGCGGGGTAAATTCTAGTGACTTCCTTGTAGAGAATTTTATCTTTCTGCCTAATACCTTCTTTCTTTTCTTCTAATACGCTAAGCGTTAATATTTTTGCAGTTGACAATGTTAATAATGATTTAAGCCTTTGTTCGGCTTCGTTCTCTGAGCCACCATAAACAGCCATTTGACGACCATTGTCTAAATTAGCTGTTGCACGAAAGCGACCCCAGTTGTAACCATTTGCGCCACCTGCAGCATTTTTAATAGTTGTCCAATTAAGTTTGTTTCTAGCTACGTCTGGAATATTGTAAGTAACTCGCTTTCCTGCTGGTGAAGTGTAAAACGGTGGTTCTTTTGTACTAAAAAAAGTAATCGTTAATCGAATAGTGTGAGGAGACGCCCTTACATAATCAACGATTGGTTGGGCCACAATATCGCCAACATCACGATGTTCTATTAATTTACGTAGCGCTATAACTTCAGCAATTAATGGTCTTAAAGTAAGGTTATTTCCTGTAACCCTAATTTTTTCGCTCATAAAAATAACAATAATTACTTAATTTAAATTGGAACTGCTAACGCTTCCAGCTTAACCGAGTAATTATCGTCTTGAATAGCAAACCTATGACTGCCGTAACTATATTTTTTAACTTCTGTAGTTACATTGAAAAGAGTGCTTGCATTGTCTCTTGAATACACAGGAAATGAAGCAATTACAACAACGTCCAAAGGGTAAATAAATTGAGCGCGTACTGTGTAGAACTTATCCTCTGCCCTAACCTTTATCTTGCTAATCAATCTACTATTTACTTTGTTGGCATTATTAATGTTAAAAGTATGTCTTATTATTATTGCTTTGTTTCCACTGTCAATAACTAAATGGTTAGTGCTTTCAGTCCATTTTGAAAACAAAGGATTAATTGTTCCTAAATCTGTCCAATTACCAAATGCATCATTCATCTACTTCATTTTCTAATTCGTCCATTCTTTCATCGTATTCACCGCCTAACAAATATTCCCGCAATTCAGCACCCGAAACAGGAATCATTAAACCATTACTTCCAGGTCTGGCAATGAAAGCTGTATTATGCCTAGGCTTAAACAAGTGCATCGCATTAACTAAAGTCTCTTGGAAACCAGGTTCGCCTGGAAGTAATAGTTCATTCATGTCAGGTAATGGGTAGCGATTTACAGCAAAATTAAGCCTTTGGCACGGGTCCAGCCCTTTGCAATTGCATTATCTTCTTGCGCTGGATCAATAAAAATACTGAATGAGCCAGATGTTTCACCCTGGGTAAAATCTTTTTTAAATCTTGATGGCTTAGGTTGTGAAGCACCAAAGATTAAATCTTTGTCACCTGCCGAAGCTTGTTTTACTCCTAACTCTGCTAAATCAGTTGCAGGTACAAAGCTAGGAAGCAATGGAGATATCCAAGCATATTTAATGCCTTGAATCGTTACGTAGAGAGTTTGCGATAAAGCAGAGTTGCCCCCAAATCTACGCCTTCCCGGGATAACTTTGTATCCAGATGCCTTTAAGCTTGCAATTTTATCGTCTGAACACCAGCTAGACTCGTAGCCGCTTGTTTCTTTTTTGGATGCTCTCGCCGGCTTGGGGGAGTTAACTCCAAAAGCAGTCTTGTCGGGTACACTGTTAAAATCAATAGCAGTTTGCCCAAAATTACTTCTTTTATCTGTTTTTAAACCAGTATTAAAACCATAATTAAAGTTACCTGTACCTGAACTGGTAACGACATAAACGGGGTCACGCGAACGATAATTTCTAGCCATAATTAAAAGTAGTGATTTCTTGTTATGATTATAACTTCATTAATTAATTTTTTGTTTTCTTTTAATCGTAACTGAAACCCTAGGGATAAGCATAAATTTAAGGCAATTTAATGATATTTGAAATATAAAAATTACAATGGAGTTAAGCACTAAAAAGTATTAATTAAAAACGCGTAATGGCTACTTTACTTTCTTCTGGTGGAACGCTTAAAGAGAATACTGTTGAAGGTCAAATAATGGAGTGTTTGACCCGTCTATTTCTGTTGGAACAAGAGGAAAATATAAGTAATACTTCTATTGGCTTTAATGCTAATAGCAGAATCTTTTCTGCTACATGTAATTTGCCTGTCGAAGAAGTAATCAGCGGTACAGGTGAAATATTTGTAACTGCTCAAGACTACCTGCCAGATTACTTAGGCTTTTCTAGCGGTAATGGTGACATTCAAGCGCCATCGATTATGCAACACTTGCATCAATTGATTATTTATGCACAAAGAATGGAGAAAGACGTAGAGAGCAATCCTAACAATGAGAATCGGATTACTTCCACTACAAATACTGATACCAGTACTTTCTCGGCTAACTTTAACTTTCAATTTGAATTAGGGCTTACTGATGATGGTATGCCTTATGAAAAGGCCATTGAGTATTTAGTAGATGTACCATCTGGCTCTGGTGATGGTAATGGAGATGGCAATCCATAGATTTAATCTAATTTACAGTTTCTTGTCTTTGTAAAAATAAGGAGCTAAGGTGATACCTGGCTCCGTTTTTGTATATGTCAAAAATAATTCAATTATTTTTTGAATTATTTTTTGAATTTTTTTTACTATATAGACAAGATGACTAGCAACACCTACAATCGCTCTCGAAATTTTGCTTTCAAAATAAATTCAAGTTCATCATCTAATATTATCCCTGTGCTTGGAAATAACTTAGATGGATTATCGGGAATCAATTCGGGAATACTATCAGCTAATCTGTTTTTAAAAAACTTAAAAATATTTTCTAGCATCAAATCATTACCAGAAATACAGTTACCAAATATAGAGTTTGATGACAGTGAAACAGAAAAACTCTACAAAACACTTGATGTTGAATGGAAATCACCACGTAAACAAATACAACTTTTAAGTAATGACGGCATTAATGGTTGGATTGTAATTGCCGAAATAAGTTTACTTAATCCTAGCGGCTATCCTTATAGGATATACAATGCCATGGATTATTTGACTGATAATTTAACTTATGAATTCGGCGAGAACGGAAGACTAGGTATTAAACTAATCGATGTTGGATATGGGTTATTAGAGGGAGATGATGAACTAACTATTCATGGAAGTTATGTGCAAGAAATAGTGTACGAAAATGAATGGGCTGGAAGCGGTAATGTAATCACAAATAATATAGAGACAAGTGTTAATGTTACTACGAATAGCTTTATTATTTTAAGTAGTAATAACTTTAGAAAATATGTACTAATTAGTAATCAAGGTTTTAATGATTGTTATATAAAATTTGGTGAAGATGTTGATGTTAATTCAGCAATTAAAATTGTGCCTGGCGGACATTATGAATACAGTACAAGCAATGTAAACTGGAGAGGTAATATATCTGCAATTTGTAAAAACGGAACTTCTAAACTAAACATTTTAGAGAGTATTTAATTATGGGATTATTTAGCCCTGCTAGCGTAAATGTAGAAATACCTGATTCTAATCAATCTTCAAGGACTTATGTAAATACTGGATACAACGTAACGACTACACCATCAGTCATACTTGGAAGCGATACGGAAAGAGTAGGCTTCATTATCTACAACACAGAGACAGAAAGAAGCGTGGTTCTAGTCCATGATGCCGGGAATGGCACTTACAGAACTATTACTGAAATACCTCCACTGGGAACCTATTTTGATGACTTTGCTTACACTGGGGTTTTAAAAGCAAGAGGCCCGTCTGGCTTAGCGACGATTAATGTGACAGAATTTAAAAAGTAAAGCATCCTCCAAGTATGTTAAGCTTCCGAGTTATTGATAGCTTGGAAGTCTTTCTTATGCGTAATCCATACAAAGAGTTACCTATATTTGAAAATGATATAAATGATTTTTCTATGCCTTATAAATTACACGGAAAAATAGATAGAGAAACAATGCTTGCAAAATATCAAGCATTAACTAATGCACCAAAAAACATATTATTTGTAAGGCTTAAAAGATGGTACGGAGACGACGAGTAAAAAAACCAAAAAGGCGTTTTAGGTTTCCAGAGTTAGACTATATGCCTCCAGAGGAAGAGCCTTCAGAGGTCCAAGATGGATTGACGCCTATTTCAGGTACTCCATTCTATATGACACCTACCACACCAGCTGACCCGATGGATTGCAACCGTTATCCTGATAGTCCTTTCTGTGGTAACCCTATTACTAATTCACCACTAGAATTAAGCACTGAAATAGTCCAGGACGAATGCAATATAGGAATTCAAGTTAATGGCGCTCTTGCGTTTGTTAAATTAGCTCCAGTTCAAATTGTTTACCGTAACCCTGTTTGCAGAATCCAGAAAAAAACTTTTGAACCAATTGAATACACTGAGGAGCCAGAACAACCAGAACCACCGCCCGACGGCGAACACGCTATATATATATGGTGCCCTATAGATATCATTCACTACAAACTTGAAGTAGAGGTTGAATGGGATAAACCACCCATATGGTTCCAGTACATGTCTCAACAAATCTCGATCGACATGATTGAGAAGAGGTACGAAACTCATAATGATTACACATATTTTATTGGTTGGGACATTCATTACACCATTGATTATTACTTGTACTACTTTGAGCCTGAATCATTTAAAGTAGATGATTACGGAATAAAGTTTTTGAACTTTAATGAGCAAGGCGTTCATAAGTACCCAGAAGATGGATATGATTTTTTGAATATTAAGGAGTCGGAATGGTACGACCTGCCGGGTGATAGCGCAAGGATTAGTGATAATCCTGACTCCCATTATGAAGACATGCTACGTAAGCCTAGTTATGTAGAGATAAATCCTGACTATACACCACGCTCGGATACTCAGTACTTAAGCAATTGGAATGGTGATGGAGGTTTCCCTAATTATGATGAATATGAAACACCGAAAGGATTAGTGAAAGTAAAGCCTGGTGAAGTAGGTTACAACGTTTTTGGAGTTCAGTACAGAGAATACAAGTATACTGTTGACCATCCGACTTTACATCGTGTTGAGAAATGGAAATCATATGTTTGTTATGAAGATGTCTGCATATTTGAAAATCCACTAAAGGAGCCACCGTATCCATATATGAGAAAGTGTTGTCCTGATAATTCTTACCTTTTGAAAAAAATCTATAAGGAAGTCAAAAAAGCTAACAAGCGTATTGGTAGCGATGAATTCCCTGCAACGGTTCCAGAATCTTTGTTAAAACAAGATGGCAAGGAATCAGGTACTAAGCAAATAGAAAATTTAGGTAGTTTAATTGCTTGGTTCGCAGAAAGGATGGATGAATTAATTGGTGAATTTGAAATACCAATAGAAATAGAAGATGCTGATTTGCTTAAAGATGGCGACCAAAAATTATCAATTAAATTACCTAATATTGCTGAGGCAATAGCTGAGATATTTTCATTGGTACTTAATAACTCAGTTAACCAAGACGTCATTCTTGCAATGGCAACTAAAGCATTAGTTGAGTCTGGGAGTTCTAAGCAGGTAGCAACAAAAAACAACTATTTACTTGAGTCGATTGTTGATTACCTAGCATTTAAGACAAAAGATAAAGTAATTGAGATGCCAATGACATTTACGCCAGGCGCTCAAGACTTTAGTTTGATGCTTCAAGAAAAGTATGTGGAAGTACTTGTTACTGAATACGATGATAAAACTAACTTACAAAAAACGCTAACAGAATTGTTATTTGCAGGCGCTGTTATCCGTGGTGCATTTTATCGCCGTATTGAAAATCCATCAATTGCCAAGCAAGAAATTCAGGACAATATATTTAGGGCATTGCAAATTAAGAAAAACCTTGAAGATGTGGAAAGGGATGGTACTAAAGAGATAGAAGAATACATCAAAAAACTAACAGATAACGGAAATGGCGATTAAAATATTAGCTAGCAAATTAGTAAGTAGAACTATACGTAAAAAAGCCGCTGATAATGGAATTAGAAAATTTAGCTTTACAGGAAATGATGACACTAAAGATAAGGACGGCAATGTATTAACTCGGTTCTTCAGTTCTTTTCTTAAATTCACTAGCAATGTTTTAGGCGAGGCATTCAGAATAATAGCTAGTGGATTGAAATTTAGTTTTACTGCTTTATGGAGTGGGGTAGTTAATGCATTCCAATTTTTATGGAACTTTGATTGGAATATAAGTGACGAGCAAATTAACAATAATGTTATTGCCCAGTACCAAAGCATGGTTAACAATTTAGGTTCTGTTACTGGGCAAAGTATGGGGTGGTTAGTTTGTGGTGTACTCCCATCATCTTTAATATTTGTATTTAATGAACCCTTGGGAGCCCATTTATTAAGTAGGGTAGGCTTAGAAGCTTTTGAGGAATTAAGTGGCTCAATAGCTGGACTTGCTACCTCTACCTTCCAAAGCTATATGACTGCTGCATTCTTATCAATATATAGAGATGCTAGGGCGTTAATTCGCGGAACAGAGTTAGATTACGTTAACAACCAATTAGACAAGGGTCTTAAGTTAGTTGACCTAAGAACACAATTAGAAATTAGACGACGACCTTTTATATTTGCTGAAAAGTTTAAGAAAGGAGTTGATTCTATTGAAAATAAATTTGTCAAAGGTTTTATTGAGAATTTTGTAGAAGAATTTAGCGAAACTTGCATAGAAGCTGGTTATGTTGTAGCCGGTGGATTAGATGCTTTTTATGCCCAACAACACCAAGCTAAAGATGTTTTGTTAGGCAAAGAGCAGACAATTGAACTTGAATTCAAGGATGATGGAAAAATAGAAGCCAAGCATATCGTATGACTCATCTAGAGACTGGAGTCTTAGTACTTCAAATAGTAGAAATGTTCGCTGTTTTTTATGTTAATCAGTGCGTTCAAACAGAACGAAAAAAAACAGTATTTTTAAAACGAAGAGTTAATAGATTAAAAGAATGCGAGATGCTAATTAGAAGAGATACTTCAATGAAATTTACAGAATTAATTAAAACGATGTTAACGATTACTGAAGCAATAAAAAATATTGCAGAAGCATTAGATAAAATACCTGACGATAATGTAGAAGCAAAAGCATCAATTCTTTCGATGAATGACATACAGGATAGGCTTGTTAAAATAGAGCAAGATAACCTCGATACGAATCCATAAATCCCCCCTTAATCAAGAGCAAGTAGGAACTCCAGGAAGGTCTAACAGCCTTCCTTTTCTATATAGTAAAAATAATTCAATTATTTATTCAATTATTTTTTCAATTATTTTCAACATATAGCGAGACACAGCAAACACACATAACAACGGACAATGAGATGAAAGCTAGCATAACTGTCTACGATTTGCCTTGCATGCATTACATAACAAGGTTTGTAGTCGTTTTTATGACAACTAAGCTAGCTTAAGTCTCATTAATTATGCTTATCTATGGTTTTAAAGTTATTGGGTAAGGTCATGTATCTAATCAGGCATTTACTTGCATTTAAGTTACAAGTAAAAATGTTTAAACAAGCTTTATTTAGATAGGCAGCTAGGTTTTTCAAACGTAGAACTTAAGAACTTAGGTGCTTTATATTTTAAATTAAATATATATAAATATAAAAATAATAAAAAAATAATATAAATAATAAATAATAGTATTTATTAAGTCTAATAATTAGTAGTAATAAATAATATAATTAATTTTAAGTAATACCTGATTTTCCTAATCCACAGCCAGTAAAAGAGGGGGAGTTAACCCCCATTATTTCTTATTCAATTAATGAATCAATTACTTGATTAACTTATCTAATTTATCCATTAATTGCTTTATTTGTTCTTTTAATTCTTTATTCTCATTCTTTAATTGCTCTATTTCAGATAATGTAGTTTGATTGCTTGCTGGCAGCTCAGGATTAATTCCCTTAGCTATTCGCCCAGTATCACGGTAGTGCTTTCTTGAAACTTCTTCACCATGTTCACACCAACTATTAACAATATCTCTATCACGCCCTAAATCATATATTTGGTGAGATACAAAAGTATGACGCGTGTTGTAGGGAGGCAAGTACTTGCTGATTTTTCCTTGTTCTAGCAGTATGCGAACAAAGCCAGAGTGTGCATAAGTAATACCCTTGGATTTATAAAATTTGTTATTCCAGTATCTCCCGGCTATGTCGTCATTAATTTTACGTCCAGTAGAACTTAAAAATACACATTCATTACCATTTCCTTGTTTTAATTCTTTAAGCAGGTTCCATAGCCTACCGTTTTTAGGCATGGGAAATAGTCGCTCAGTTTCATTTTTAGTAGGTTTAAATTTTTTTATACGCCCGTTATAAGTCCTTCTAAAAACTATGCATTCGTTATCCCACTTAACATCACCCCACCATAGCCCGCAAGCTTCACCTATTCGGCATCCAGTTAGAAACCTAAAAGCAGTGAAGTGATACCAATGCTTAAACTTACCATCATGGTTTTTTAGAAAACTCATTATTGTTTCAGCTTCATCCCAAGTGAAAGCTAAATCTTTGTTGTCTAAATTCGTGTCTTCACTACTATAGTCACTCTGTTTAATTTCTTTAATTCGTTTTTACCCATCTTCCGCACTCTAACTGTCACAATCGGTAATTACTTAAATAAATCAATAAT
>JGI1201J43222_100204_pt1 | contig 18939 bp, 16 predicted proteins | sample MastesBC008_FD_43222 | JGI IMG/M metagenome (IMG submission 43222) | reverse complement strand
AATGTCCTAAGTTAAGGCTCATCCGCACGTAGCGTGCGTGAACAAACTTTGAACTGATGGGGGGTGTGGGAGGTAGCTTTATGCAACAACATGCAACAAGCCTCATTAATTAAACTCCTCTCTATCCCCTCTTCCCATAGTTCCCTTCTAGCAAGCCTTTTAGCTTTTCTTAGTGCTATTCGGTTTTAGAGCGTAATTACCAGATATCATATAAACTTTGGTACTAAACTGTTTTGTGGCGCTCGTAGCATATTATTTATTATGGCAACAATTAACGATAATTACCTCAAACTTAAAGCTGGCTATCTATTCCCCGAAATTGCTCGTCGAGTGAATACCTTCGCTGAGGGAAATCCAGAAGCTCAAATTATTAAACTAGGTATTGGTGATGTTACCGAACCTTTACCTGAAGCTTGCTGCAAAGCAATAGTCAAAGCGGTAGAAGAAATGGGCGATCGCGCCACATTTAAAGGTTATGGACCAGAACAAGGTTATCCTTGGTTACGCGAAAAGATTGCCATACAAGACTTTCAGTCACGAGGTTGTGAAATTGATGCCTCAGAAATTTTTATTTCAGATGGCTCTAAATGTGATACTGGTAATATCCTAGATATTTTTGGTCACGATAATACAATTGCTGTCACTGACCCCGTTTATCCAGTTTATGTGGATACCAATGTGATGGCGGGAAATACCGGAGATGCGAAAAACAATGGCGAGTATGAAGGTTTAGTATATCTACCTATCACAGCGGAAAACAACTTTACTGCAGAGATACCTTCAGAAAAAGTTGATTTAGTTTACCTCTGTTTTCCTAACAATCCCACGGGTGCTACTGCTACTAAGGAATACTTGAAAAAGTGGGTTGACTATGCCAAAGCTAACGGTACAATAATTTTCTTTGATTCTGCATACGAAGGTTACATTACCGATCCTACTTTACCTCACTCTATTTATGAAATTGAAGGAGCAAGGGATTGTGCGATCGAATTTCGTTCCTTCTCCAAGAGTGCTGGGTTTACAGGTACTCGTTGCGCTTTTACTGTTGTACCAAAAACTTTAAAAGGAAAAGCATCTGATGGTTCGGATGTTGAAATCTGGAAACTCTGGAATCGTCGTCAATCAACTAAATTTAATGGTGTTTCTTACATTGTTCAGCGCGGTGCGGAAGCTGCTTATTCTGACGAAGGTAAATCACAAATCAAACAACTGATTAACTTCTATTTGGAAAATGCCAAAATAATTTGCGATAAACTCACCGCAGCAGGTTTGAAGGTATATGGTGGTGTAAATGCACCCTACGTTTGGGTCAAAACTCCCAATAATTTATCAAGTTGGGATTTCTTCGATAAGTTACTTCATAATACTAATGTGGTGGGAACTCCCGGTTCCGGTTTTGGAGCAGCAGGTGAAGGTTATTTCCGAATTTCTGCTTTTAATAGTCGACAAAATGTTGAAGAAGCAATGAGACGCATTACTGAAAATTTTAAACTTTAGATTGGTATCTCACTACTAAAAGTTTCTACTTAAAAAGACGTAGCATGCTACGTCTTTAATATATCTTTGCTATTTATCTAGCAATATTAGTCATAAAAAAATGTTTTATATAAAATAATTAGTTTCTATATTATAAAGCTTTTGAGTGGTTTTCTTCTGGGGAATCAAGTTCTGCAAAAAAGTTTTTAATTTTACCCCCAATTTCATCTGCGGCGCTTCTCAGTTCCTGTTTTTGTGTTTCATCAAGCCCTTGCCAAAAAGCTTGCCATAAACTTGCTGCCATTTGAATACCAATGAAGGGAGAAAGAACACTCAGAGGAACAAGAATAGAACTACCAAAAATCATTACAGCTATTACCAAAACCGCTCCAACAGCTACACCTTTTTTACCAGCTTGCCAAGCAATTTTACTTACTCTTTCAATAATCTCACTATTTTTTATATCACCTCGACGTCGCGCCCCTTCAAGATGCAGAAGTTCTTTCACGGCTTTGTATATTGCAAAAGATATACCGGCTCCAATTAGTCCAGCAGTAGCTGATTCAATTATCTCGAGTTCTCCTAGAGCTTCGAGTATTTCACCATCCTTTAACTCTTCTATACTCTCTTCAAAAGAAGGATCCACCTGTGAAGCAGTTAACTTAGAACCTTTGGATAACTTTGCAACATCGAATAAATCCATATGTACTTCGGGAGATTGATATTTGATATTATTCATTGCCTGATAACCTCTTAGTTAAATTTACTTGTCTCTAGTTTGGGTAAATACATCTACAATTTGGCTTTTTCGATCACTTGATTTATCAAGTCTATATTTTGATTCTTAATCAAATCATTAACTATATATTTGTCTACCTTTTTACTTTTATCATTCCGGATTTTCTGAGGGTCGTTTTTAATAAGAGAATCTAATGATTTACATTACTAAATACTTTGAATTAACCTAAGTTTTATTTAAGCACTCCTTTTTTTTTCTTGCGCCTTACATCATTTAATTTAGGGATTGTGAATGAAGGTTCTATTAAAAAAGAATTAAAAGTTTCTCATAATTTCTCATAAAAGAATTTATTTAATCCATATTTATCTATATTCTCAAAAATGAATAAATTAAATTACTTAATATGATTAAGCATCTAACTAAAGTATGAATAATGCTCATGGATTTAGCAGGATTACCAAATAAATTTCCCACAGCAGATACTAAAAAGCTTGTGGGACTTGGGTCTATGACATTTAGGCTTGGAACTGCGATCGCCGAATTTTAAAATATAACACTACGTTTTTGGGTCAGGACAAAGGTTGTAGCGGAAGCTAAAAAAAACGTGTTACTTTAATTTTTCTAAGGGGCTTTAATCCTTTTGGGGATTAATTAACAGTTGTTGAAAATTACTTAATTCACAACAATCTACCATCTTCCATCTCAATAATACGATCGGCAATATCTAAAATACGGTTGTCATGAGTTACCAGTAAGATAGTACATCCCTGTTCTTTGGCTAAACTTTGCATAATCTCTACCACATTCCGACCTGACTTCTTATCCAGAGCTGCTGTTGGTTCGTCAGCCAAAATAATCTTGGGTTTAGCAACCAACGCACGGGCGATCGCCACTCGCTGTTTTTGTCCTCCTGATAAATTATCTGGGTAGTAGTTAAGACGATTTCCTAATCCCACAGCTTCTAATATCTGTGCTGCAGCTACTCGTCTTTTTTGATGGGACATTTGTTCGTGCAATTCTAAGGACATCTGGACATTTTCTTGTGCTGTTAAACTTTCGAGTAAGTTGTGAGCTTGGAAAATATAGCCCATCTGTTTTCGCACTTGCAATAACTCAGACTCAGAAGCGCCGCAAAGTTCTTTCCCCATAATTTCTAGACTACCTTCTTGGGCTGAACGCAATCCACCAATCAACGTTAATAAAGTTGTTTTTCCAGAACCAGATGGTCCTGTCATGATGATAATTTCGCCTTGGTCTATTGTTAAATTAATATCTAATAAAACTTGATTGCGCAGACTTCCTTTACCAAAGTAGTGATTCAGATTAGAGATTTGAATTGCAGGTTCATTACTTCCCAGGTGATGGGGAGATGATTCAGAACTATTTAAAATTTGCATTTTTATGGGTCTAATTTGTAAAGGTCTAATTTCTCCCAATCCAGATTTTAGAAATCAAAAACTTTAACTTAAAAAATATCTGCAGGATCTGCTGAACGTAATTTTTGGGTTGCGAACGCTCCAGAAACCATACACATAATTATTGTTAAAGTTAAAACCATAAATCCTTTTCCTAGGGTCATAAATAATGGTAATTTTGTTGCGCTGCGAATTAATCCGTAAAATATAGTAGAGGTTAAAAAACCAGGTAAATACCCCAAAATAGCCAAAATAATAGCTTCTTGAAATACAATGCTTAACAAATAGAGATTGCTGTAACCCATAGCCTTAAGTGTGGCATATTCGGGAAGATGATCTGCAACATCGCTGGATAATATTTGATAGACTACAACCACACCGACAACAAAACCCATCACCACACCAAAAGTGAAAATAAAGCCAATAGTGGTGCTTTCTTGCCAATATTTTTTCTCAAAATCAATAAATTCCTGAAGAGTCAAGACTTTTACATCATCTTGTAAATAAGAACGTAATTTAGTTGCTACTGTTTTTGCATCGTTCCCAGGTTTAAGAGTAATTAAGCCTACATTAACTTGACTGGCTTGTTGTCCAGAAAAAATTCTTAGGAAGTTTTGGTCGCTGGTCATGACGCTACCTTCAGCAACAAATGATGCGCCAACACTGTACAAACCAGTAACATTTACCCTACGCCCTTCTAATTCTGTAGTCATCGGTTGACCTTGGCTAATTTGAGATATCAGCTCCTGATATTTACCTGCAGAATTTTGGTCAAAAATTAATGTATTTGGGTACTTGATCGAATTTAAATTTTCATTAACTCCGGGTAAATTGAATGGTGAAGAACTGGGGTTAAAACCAAGTACGAGAATTGTTGACTTAAGTTGGGTTTGCTTATTTTTCCAGACTCCCAAGCTCAGATATAAGGGAGAAGCCGATTCTATTTCCGGTAAGTTGCTAGCCTGGAATAAACGCCGCCTAGGAAAACTATTGATGTTACCTAAATACTGAGCTTGGGGACTAATTAAAACAATATCCGCATTTAAAAAGCTTTGCAAACGGGTCGTACTATCAAATAAAGCCGTTTGAAATCCTATCTGCATTAACATTAATATATCAGCAAAAGCAATACCTGAAAGCGCCACCATAAAACGTCCTTTTGTCCGCACTAGTTGACGCCATGCTAAGGGAATTTTTCGTTTAAATTTAATCATAGGGTGTTAATTTCTACGTTTACTTGCAGGTTAGTTAGATTGGCAACTTTTTGACTTGCTGTTTTTTCTAGGCGAATTTTGACTTCAATTACTCTCGCATCAGTGTCAGATGTGGGATCGCTATCGAGAATATCTTTTTTCGCAACTTGCCAACCAATGGTTTCTACTTTTCCTTGCAACTTACCATTAAAGGTTTTATTAAGGCTGGTGATGGTGGCAGTTTGACCAGGTCGAATTTTGCCAATGTCACTTTCGTAAATTTCTGCGATCGCATACATTTGGTCTGTTTCAGCCATTTCTACAATGCCCTCATTCCCGGTTGTTTCCCCTGGTTTAGTGTTTATCTTGAGAATTCGACCAGCTTTGGGAGCACGAATATATGTTGAATCTAGTTCTGTTTGAATACGCTTTACGGTAGCTAAAGCACTATCTATTTCTGCTTGTGCATTTGCGACATCCGTGGGTCGCACTTCCATTGTTTGATTGAGTTGTCCTTTTGCTTCATTTATCTGCTGTTGTAAAGTTACAATAATTTTTTCCCGCTTGGCTTTTGCTTCGTTTATCTGTTGTTGTAAAGTCGCAATTGTTGTTTCTTGCTTGGCTTTTGCTTCGTTTATCTGCTCTTGCAAGGTTGCAATAGTCTTTCTTTGAGTCGCTTGACTTTCCAAAAGTTGCTGAGTTGATGTTTCTGCTGTCAAACGTTTGTTTTCTACTTCCTGACTGGAAATAGCACCTTCTTGAAATAAGTTTTCGAAACGTTTCACTTCAGTTTGAGCATTACGTTTTTGGGCTCCACTACGGGCTACAGTTGATTGTAAAATTCGTTTTTGACCTTGGAGTTCTGCTTCTAAGCGGTTGACAGTTGCTCGCTGTGTGAGAGTTTCTCCTCGTAACTGTACCTTTAATCGAGTAATCTCTGCTTTTTGGGTTTGAGTTTCCCCCTGTAGTTCAGCTCGTAAGCGATTAATAGTAGCCTCACGGAAAGCAATTTCTCCTTGTTTCGCACCTGCTCGTACTTGAGCCAGACGAGACATTGCAACTTTCACCTGCTGTTTAGCTTCATTTAAACTGGCTTCCTTTTGATCCCGCTCTTCTAAAATAGCAATCAATTGTCCAGCTTTGACTTTCTGCCCTTGTGTAACTAAAACTTTTGCAACTAGACTACCTTGACCAAAACTAGAAGGAGCTGATATCTTAATAACCTCACCACGGGGTTCTAATCTTCCTAATGCGTTGATTGTGGTAATTGTAGGTTTGGGGTTGACAGCTGTCGTAGCTTTATTTGTCTCGCTTTGGGAACGATTTAACGATACGAAGCTGATTCCCACCATTACAATTGAGATAATGCTCAGTGCCAGCAAGGTACTTCTACTGCGTGAGAATAATAACTGTTTCTGGAGTAGTTTTAGTTTTGTTGTTAAAACTGTTAATTGTTTCTTTTGCTGCATAATATAAAGTTTTTAAGTCTTTTTCCTTAGACGGAAATTTGGAGCTAAGGGTATGTTTTTAATATTTCATGGTTGCGATTGAAGTGGATAGGGGAAAGGGAATGAATGACCTAACAAACAAGTTTTTTCTGGATAGTTGTTAATTGCATTCATGGTTTGAATTGTAGATTAATCCCCGCAAACAACGCGTCCCATTATCCCCTTATCCAATTTAGACCTAAAATCTAAAAATCATACCTTTGAAAAGAGGTTTAGAGAAGAACTAATTTAAATATTTTACTTCGCTGTGTGGGTAGTAACTTCAACAAATTTGCGTTCTAAAGCATGTTTAAATTCCCTGTGAGAGCGTGTTTCGAACGCTGAAACATTTTGTTCTCTCACATCTAGATTAAATAGTTCACATACAGTTTGGAGAGTCAAGCGTCGTACTTCCAAATCCTGCTGTGTTCGTAGTTGAACCATTGGTTCGTGAAGAATTTTATTGATAATACCTTTGGTTAAAGATTCTAGTACTTTTCTATTTCTTTCAGAAAATTCACTACCCAGGCGTGATACAGCTTTTTTCAATTCTTGCTCGCCAATACTTTCTACTTTATTTCTAAGACAACTGATTGTAGGGAGTATTTCTAGTGATTGAAACCATAATAGAAAAACTTGTAATTCTTCTTGGAGTAATACTTCTGCTCTCTGTGCCATTTGGCGTCGAGTCTCTTGATTTTGTGCTACAACCGCTTGTAAATCGTCGACATTATAAACTGCAATATTTTCTAATTCATTGACATCAGCGTTCACATTACGAGGAACAGAAATATCAAACAACATTAGAGAATGATTTTTTGGCAGTGCTTGTTCCAGTTTAACTCGATCTAATATGGGTTCTGGTGCAGAAGTACTGGTAAATACAATATCAGATTTAACGATCGCACTCATCATCTCTGATAGAGAATACAATTGGAATTTGTGATTTGGAAATTTACTTGCTAATTCCTCCGCACCGGTGAAAGAACGATTGACGATCGAAATTTGGACAGCATTTTTTGCTAATAGATGCTTGATCAATAAACCGGACATTTTCCCAGCACCAATCACGGTTATATTGTATGCTGTCAAATCCTGGACTTTCGTCTTAGCTAATTCTACGGCTGCAGAGCTAATGGAAACCGCACCAGAACCAATACTAGTTTCATTACGAATTCGCTTACCTGCTGTAATTGCCTGTTTGAATAAGCGATCTAATATCTTTTTCAAACCTTTGTATGTTTGTCCTAGTCTATAAGCTTTTTTGACTTGGCACAAAATTTGCCCTTCTCCTAGTACTAAGCTTTCTAAACCAGCAGCTACTCGCATTAAATGTAACACTGCATCTCTGCCTGATAAAGCAAATATGTGTTTTTGTAACTCAGAAACGGAAGTTGTAGCAGTTTCTGCTAAAAAATGATTGATTTCTTTTACACCTTGTTCGATATGTTTGACGACGGCATAAATTTCTAACCGGTTGCAAGTACTAATAATTGCAGTTTCGTCAATGTGAGGTAGTTGAAGCAAATTTGCGATTGTACTTTCTAATTTTTGTTCTGAAATACTGAGCTTTTCACGAATCTCAACTGATGCTGTTTTATGGCTTAAACCGACAACTATAATATTCATGTTACTCTCCTTTAAATGTATTCTGTAAATTAAATCACTACTACAGCTAGGGTAATAATGAAGTGGGAACAGATTCTAGACCATACCCATTCGAGTTATTTGACTCACTTTGATTAGGCTTTAGATTCAAATTCTTAGCCAGATGTTTTTGTTGCAACTTACGCAGAGAAACGCCCAAAGCATCAGCAGCAACATGAATTTCTTTGGACATATCTGGTAATGGTTGAGGGTCTAGACTTTCTATAACTACTGTATCTTCATGGGCAAGTGCCCGATCGAGCTTCACAAATAGTTTATCTACCCAAGAAAATGGCAAAACATTACGGTACAAAGTACGTTTAACTAAAGTTGTTTTTTCGTCAATTGGGCAGTAACTTGCTAAAACAGCAAATTTGATATTAAGTCTACTGTCTCCACCTACATTAATTTCAACAAGTGTAAAGTTAGGTAAATAAAAGCTTAATCTTAATGTTACTTGTGGACGTCCACCCAGTAAAACGTTTAGAAAACTTTTTGAACTACTTAAAGAATCAAAGGTAAATTGAGCAACTGCGCTACTATCCTGTTCTTCAACTTTATATTTAACAGTAGAATTGAGTGGGATTCTTTGACCAAAGGATGTTCTGTGGACAGCAATAACATGGGCGAAGTCAAGATTAGTCTCCATGACCCGCATGTAATTCGCAGCATCTAAATGTGCGTGGGAAACAGGGTGCATAGATGAAAATATGGATTCTGGAATAGTTGGTAAGGAAGGACGTTCTGCTTCTGGTAAGTCTCCATAGAACATCCAAACATATCCATATTTTTCTTGCACTGGGTATGTTTGAACTTTAGCTCTTTGGGGAATAGGCGTTCTAGGTGCATTTGCAGGTATGTCAATGCATTTACCATCTGATAAAAATTTCCATCCATGGTAAGGACAACGAATACAGCCATCTTCTACCCAGCCTAAGGAAAGAGCAGCACCACGATGGGGACATTGGTCTTTCATCATGACTACTTGCCCTTGAGTGTTGCGGTAGACAACAAATCTCTGATTAAATAGGATAATTTGTTTGGGCTTATTAGTGACTTCTGAACTAAATTCGCAAGGGTACCAAAAGTTTTGCAACATCATCATTGTCATTGTGTCCTTATTGGTGATTGTTTTTGTTAAAATTATTAGGGTAAGAATGAGTCTTATTTACAGTTTTTTTCATTACTTGGTTTAGAAAGTTTGGTTTAGAAAAGATATACCCAAGCTAATAAAACTCATTACCAGGAATGAAATTAGTTAACTGATGTAGTAGTAGTTTTTAGTCGATGTTCGTGGTATTTATCTGATTTATTTTGTTCGCCTGTATTTAATGTCAGATATTTTTGTCGCAACTTACGATAAGTTATTTGTAATATATCAGAAGCAACGTGGACTTCTTCTGATAAATTAGCAGGAAGAATGGGGGAATATATAGATTCTGCAACTACTTTATCCTCAATATTGGCTTTGAAGCTACTTTTCTTGAATAGAAAATCTAACCAAGGATAAGTTAAAAAACTACGGAACTGAATTCGCTTAATTATGGTAGTGTTATCATCAATCGGAATGTGGGTACCAAAATTTACAAGTTTACCCTCTGCAGAACTGGCTTCTAGTTTATTGATGTTGGGTAAGTAAAAACTAATTTTTGATTCTACTTTTGATGTTGATGGACGCACAAAATATTTTAAAAAATTATTTTGCTTATGGTATTTTAATAGGTCCACTTTAGCGCTGGCACCCCAATCGGTGATTTTTAGATCGTACGTTTCAATCTTTTGGTCTAACTTAAATCCTTTACCAAAAGAATTACCATGTATGATTGGAACGTGGGCAAAATCAATAGCATTTTCTAAGGTGCGAGTATAGTGAGCATTGACCTTAAATTCATAATAGATAGGATGTAAAGTTGGATCTTCAAGTTCTGGTAGTGATGGAATTGGTGGACGTTGTTCTTCAGGTAAGTCTCCATAGAACAACCAGATAAAACCATATTTTTCTTGTACTGGATAGGAGTCTACGCGAGCTTTTTTCGGAATAGCAACTCCTGATTCATTTGCAGGGATATCAATACATTTACCATCAGCTTGATATTTCCATCCATGATAGGGACAACGAATACAGCCATTTTCTACCCACCCCAAAGAGAGAGCAGCACCGCGATGGGGACATCGATCCTTGAGTGCTATTACTTTTCCTTGAGAATCGCGATAGAAAACAAATTTCTGTTTTAACATCACTATTTGCTTCGGTTTATTAGTGATTTCTGAGCTAAATGCACAAGCATACCAAAAGTTTTTTAACATTATTTGCTCCTAAGTTAGTTAGTAGGTTAGTTAGATATATGGTGTTGCGGAATTATCGGGTGATTTTGTTCGATTAAATAAGTGCTTGTTCCTTGGGATGTGCAACTTGTTCGTATTCGTATTGGAAAAAGCCAGGGTTTAGTATTCCTTGGGGGTCATATTTGCGCTTCATCTCATTGAGCTTTAACCAATAATCACCAAACTGTAATCGCCATTTTGGAAGATCCAAATCTGACCAACTTGCAATATATCTTTTACCACCCATTTGAAATCCCAATTCTGTCAAGTAATTCATTTTTTCTAAAACAGGTTGAACATGAGATTTTGGAACACTAGGATACATTCCAAATCCAACAAGAAAATCTTCTTCTGGTAAGGAAAACATAGGCATTTTGCTATTTTTCTTAAGCATGCTAAACGAACCAATTGGCGTATTCCTAAAATCTATGAAAGAAGGTGTTATTTCAAGAGCGGAATCAATATACTCTTTCGCCATAGATCCTGGTAAAATCACATCCAACCAAGGATGAGCGTGACTTTCTGGAAATGTCATTGTCATAGTTGGTTGGATAAATTTCTCAAAGGTGAGGTTTTCTGTGTAGATATGACGGTAAAAGTTGAGTTGGGAAAGGAATTTGTCATCATTCATCTCTGCTTCTGAGCTAAACTCCCGAGTAATTTGCATTCTATAAAACCATTTGATCAGAGGTTTTAAACCATTATTCCCCGTCCTAGATACTCCCATAATGCAAGGAGAAAATAAACACATTAAGGCATCAACCAAATTTTCTGATGCTGCTAGAAAATATTCATCTTTTAATAGAAGATTCAGATCGTCATAACAGAGAAAATAAGTACGAGTGAAGGGTTGGTATTTTCTTAGTCGATGTTTTACTTGAGTAATGATACCAAATTGACCATAACCGCACAGAACGTGGTTAAAAAGTTCACTATTTTCCTCTGGATCGCACCAAACGATATCACCATTTGCTGTTACAACTTCCAAACCCAGACAATTATCTGCTTGAGTTCCATAGCGAAAAGAACTTGGACCTAAACCACCAGCAGAATGGGTTCCTCCTATAGTGACACCGAAGTAATTGGTAAGAACAGGAGGAGTTACACCATTTGGTAAGGATCTATCAACTACCTGTTGCCAAGTAACACCAGTATCGCCTTTAAACCATAATCGATCTGGGTGAAATTCGTGAATTTGATTCAAACCTCTCATATCCAAGAGGATTCCATCATTATTAAGTGATTGACCACTTAAAGAATGTCCTGCTGCTTTTGATGAAATTGTTAACCCTTGTTTTTGAGCGTATTTAATTGAAGCTGCAATATCAGCAGAATTTTGAGGACGAACAATAACTTGAGGTTTTTTCTGAATTATACCTCCAAAATCTTCAGAAACAGCAAGTAAATCTTCTTTTATGTTACTTACTTCTCCGCTAATAATATTTTTTAGATCTCTAACAATACTGTTCATGACTATTCTGCCTATTTTTATGATTTTAGTTAGTAAATTCTGAGTAAAAGTAGGAACTAGATATCAACATAATTTTAATAATTAAGTTTTATTCTAGTCCTCTTATTCATGCAAACTAGGCTAATAAACGCCTTTTTAAGGTTTTAAATCCAATCTTTACTAAGGTCGGAGCTAGTTTGAATAACCCTAGTATTTGAGACAATGAATTAGATTTATTCTCGATGGTTTGCATTGCTGTTTTGGCTGGCCTTTCATATTTGAAGACACAAGCACATTCTCCTTCTGCTTGTTTACTCATAATAGAGGCCTTCATTCCAGGGAAAGCTCTTCTCGCAGCTTCTTGTTCCATCTCACAAAGAACTTGACAAGGTGTCTCAAATCCATATTCTTTTGCGAGATTTAAAACTGGACAAACTCTCTGAATTTCTAATGCTGCATCTATTCCGTTCTGAGAAATATCCACTATTTCCGTTGTAAATCCCATAAGTCTCAAGAGGGGAATTGATTTTTTAAAACCCTCAGCAAGAGTATTTTCATCAATAAAAGCCCCCATTAATGCTTTCTGTTGTTCGGGATATTTCTCTAGCATTTTCTCATATGCAGCAGCTTCTCCCATTTCATTTATTAGCCTTTTATACCTGCTAAATCTCTTCCTAAATAGGTTTGTGGCTTTGGATGTATCCATTTGTAGGATATCTTCCATACGTAAGTCACCACCACCCATTTTTTCTTTCATTTTATATCTCCTTATTTGTTTATAATCCTTTACAGTTATTGCGGAATTAAGAAAAAACTTGAGAAAAAATAAACAAAGAAGAAAGTAATGGTAAAGTATTTTAAAATTTGAATAAGAGCCAATACTATTTCGACTTCTACATTACTTATTAATTGATTCTCTTCTCTGTAATTACTGACTATTCTTGTTGAAATATTGTTGTTAGTTTTGTTTAGATCAACACTCCTATATTTAAGTTGTAAATCTTCCAGATTAGGTAATTTTTTGGTTTCCATTACCACCAACTCCTATATTTTTGGAATTTTTATACCCATGTTGAAGGATGTTTGAGTAATTCCCTAAGTCTTGCTTCTTGAGTACCACTTAAGGGTTTATCATCATATTCCCAACAAGCTCCTGGAGGCATACAATTAAAAACACTTTGGGAATTAACCATACCGCTTGCTAAACCAAAACGTAAACCTCGATCACTTGTCAGAATAAACTCAACATAGCGTCCGCGAACAAGATGTTGCCAATGCTTATTTTCTTTAGTAAAAGGCATATTTTTCCGTTTTTCTACAATGGGTATATATGCAGGAGCAAAGGCTTTAGTGCAGTCTGTGACAAAGGAAAGTAATTGTTGTATATCTTCTCCTTTAAGATTGTCAAAGAAAATACCACCTATGCCTCGACTTTCACCACGGTGGGGTATATGAAAGTAGTCATCGCACGATTTTTTGAAGCGAGGGTAATAGGAAGAGTCATAACGATCGCAAACTTGTTGATGTACCTTGTGAAAATGAGTAGCATCTTCTTCAAATAAATAAGCTGGGGTTAAATCCGCACCACCACCAAACCACCAAGAACCAGGTTGAGAACCATCACCAATTTGAAAATAGCGATAATTAGCATGGGCAGTTGGTACCATGGGGTTATGAGGATGAATAACAAAACTAGCACCAGTAGCAAAGAAAGGAGTACCTTTATCATCGGTGAGCCCATCTACTTCTTTTGTTGCTAAAGCACCTGATGTCTGGAATGTCATTCCCGGTGGAAGTTTACCTGTAAGAGCTACATAATTAATCCCAATTTTTTCAAATACATTACCGTTATGTAAACTGCGGTCAATATATGTAGTATCTTCACTACTTTCTCCAGGTACCCAAACTCCGTTTAGATCGCGATTCCAGGATTTCTCACTTAATTTTTTACCGTCTATTTGTTCTAAGGTTTGACAAGTATTCTCAAACATCTGTTGAAAAACTTTATCTGCGATACCACGCATTTTAGGTTGTTTTACAACTGATTCTTCTTGAAGTTGAACCATTTTTATTACCTACTAAATTGACTAATTGATGTCTGCAATTTATCAAAATGGAAAAAATATATTTTTACTTTCCAGAAACTACTCCATTTGCCCAATCTTGGGGTTTTAAGAAGGTGTCATATAGTTGTGCTTCCGGGGTATTAGCTTTTGGTTGATAACCATACTCCCAGCGTACAAGGGGTGGTAAAGACATTAAAATCGACTCGGTACGTCCGTTAGTTTGCAAACCAAATAGGGTGCCACGGTCATAAACTAAGTTAAATTCTACATATCTACCTCTGCGATATAATTGGAAGTTACGTTGATGTTCGCCATATTCCATTAACCTGCGTCGTTCTACTATTGGTAAGTAAGCAGTGATGAATGATTCTCCGCAAGTACCGACAAAGGAAAATATTTCTTCCCAAGGGCAGGGTTTAGGGATACCAATTGTATTGCTGACTATCGCCGCTGGGGAATCAGAATTACTTCCTCGATATAATTGACCTTCCCCATCTTGATAATCAAAGAATATACCACCTATCCCACGATTTTCTTGACGATGTTTGAGATAAAAATATTCATCGCACCAAGGTTTAAATACTCGGTAATAGTCGGGATGATGAGCATCACAAGCCTGCTTGAGGGTGGAATGAAAATGAACTGCATCCTCTGCAAATGGATAGTAAGGCGTTAAATCTATACCACCACCAAACCACCAAATCGGACCTGCTTCAAAGTAACGGTAGTTTAGATGGACTGTTGGTACATAGGGATTTTTAGGATGTAAAACTAAGGATACACCTGTGGCGTAAAATTTATGACCTGCTGCTTCTGGACGTCGGCTGAGAATAGAAGCTGGAAGATGGGAACCCCAAACTTCAGAAAAATTAACTCCTCCTTGTTCGAAGACATTACCATTTTGCAGAATGCGCGATCGCCCTCCACCTCCCTCAGGACGTTCCCAACTATCTTCTTTAAATTTGCCAGTACCATCTATTACTTCTAAATTACTGCAGATTTGTGACTGCAAATTTTGCATGAACCGGCTAACAATAGCCTTACTATTTTTTGGAGGTAAAGATTGAGAAGTTTTCGCTTGAGAAGATTTAACTTGCTGAGTTGAAACAATTGTCATAATATCTCACTTTTGTTTCTATTTCTACTGAGAACTACACAATTACAAACTTACGGATTGTTTGAGGGCTAAAGTTTTTGACTTTGCGAAGCGATTGGATATCATCCTCAAATACTTATAGGAGATTTTGAACTTATAGGAGATTTTGACAAATCTTTATACCCACAATCAAAGGAATTTTACGGTCAAATTCTATGTTAATTATTCCCGCTCTGTAACCAACGAGCCGCATCTTTAGCATGATATGTCAAAATCAAGTCTGCTCCAGCCCGTTTGAAGCTCGTGAGAGTTTCCATAACTACTCGTTTTTCGTCAATCCAGCCATTGAGAGCAGCGGCTTTAGTCATGGAGTATTCTCCAGAAACATTATAAGCAGCTACAGGTAGATTACTATTTTGCTTAACGCGCCAAATAATATCCATGTAGGCTAAGGCTGGTTTAACCATCAGTATATCCGCACCTTCAGCGATATCAAGTTCAATTTCTTTAATAGCTTCCCGAGCGTTACCGGGATCCATTTGATAGGTGCGGCGATCGCCAAATTGGGGAGCTGAATCTGCGGCGTCACGGAATGGACCATAATAGGAGGAAGCATATTTGGCTGCATAGGACATAATTGGTATATCTTGATAACCATTTGCATCTAATGCACTTCGGATTGCACCTACAAAACCATCCATCATTCCAGAAGGAGCAATGATATCAACGCCAGCATTTGCTTGAGAAACTGCGGTTTTTTTCAGCAGTTCTAATGTGGGGTCATTCAAAACACGCCCAGTTAAGTCATTTAATTGCAAATATCCACAATGCCCATGACTGGTATATTCACATAAACAGGTATCTGCAATAACGATTAATTCTGGTACTGCTTTTTTGATCGCGGTTGCTGCTTTTTGAACTATACCACAATCATGCCACGCACCTGTTGCTTCTATATCTTTATCTTCAGGAATGCCAAATAGAATGATTGCAGGAATACCTAACTGATAAACTTCTTTGGCTTCTTCTACTACTTTGTCTACCGATAACTGGTAAACTCCAGGCATGGATGATACTTCTTTGGCTATCGCTGTACCGGGTACAGCAAATAGGGGATAAATTAAGTCATTGGTGTTGAGGACTGTTTCTCGTACCATCCGACGTATTTGGGGATGGTTTCTTAGGCGACGAGGACGATGATTTGGAAACATAATTTATCAAGGAAAACTACTGAGTATTGGGTGAGGAGATTTACCTTTGTAGCAATAATATTCTGGGTCAGTAGATAGGTTAGGAATTTATACCTCAATTTTTGTTTCAAAAAAGGTAGGAAATGGGAAAGGGTGAAGAGAAAGACAAATCCTAACCAGAAGACAGAATGCTATGTATCGTAACTTCCCATCTATAGATATTTGTACGTGTATTTTGACTGATTACCTATGTGTTTGGTAAATTTCTGATAAGATTTCCTGTGCTCCCATGTTGCGTAGGTTATCAGCCAGTTGCAGACCTAGCAGATCTGGGTTTTTAGAGCTTCCAGTGACGGAGTCTTTGAGCATCCTTTTACCATCGACGCTTGCGACAAAACCAGTCAATGTCAGAGTCTCTTTGTCTAGATGACTGTTAACCCCAATAGGTACTTGACAACCACCTTCTAAATCTCTTAGGAAAGCACGTTCTGCGGTAACGCAAATACGGGTAGGTACATCTTCAATGTTTTTAAGTAAGGACAATATTTTTTTATCATCACTTCGACATTCAATACCTAAAGCTCCTTGTCCGACAGCATGTAAAGATATTTCTGGTGGTAACACTTGATGAATGCGCTTGTCCATCCCCAATCTTTTTAATCCTGCTACGGCTAAAATTAATGCATCGTATTCGCCGTTGTCCAGTTTTGCTAGACGAGTATTGAGGTTCCCGCGCACATCTTTGAAGGTAAGGTGGGGAAATTTATGCCGCAACTGGGCTAGTCTGCGCAGGGAGGATGTACCAATAACTGTACCTGCTGGTAATGTATCAATTTGCCTATCTTTGTACTTTTCGTGGACAACTAAAGCATCTGCAGGATTTTCTCTTTCTGTAACTGCTGCTAATACTAATCCTTCTGGTAAACGAGTTGGTAAATCCTTGAGGGAGTGAACGGCAAAGTCAACCTCCCGATTTAGCATTGCAATTTCTAGTTCCTTGGTAAATAGTGCTTTATCACCAATCTTAGATAGTGCAACATCCAGGATTTTATCACCTTGGGTAGAAAGTTTTTCAACTTCAAAGGATATATGAGGAAAGTGTTTTTGGAGTTGTTGTTGGACCCAATAGGTTTGAACTAAGGCTAATTCGCTTTTGCGAGAACCAATACGAATTGTTGGAGAAAGAAGAGAAGTTGTAGGTGTCATAGTTTTTAGTTACTTAGTTACTTAGTTACTTAGTTGCTTGCTCGATTGAGTTATTTGGTCATACTAATTTCCAGCTTTGTTGCTACACTTCCATTTATAAGAGAGAAAAGGGAACAGGTTATAGAAAACAGATTTAAATAATTGATGTGTAGCAATATTTTTTGAAATTAGTATTTGAAATTAGTATTTGAAACTAGTATTAGTTAAAATCTATAGATGAGTAATTGAGCCCCTTGACAGTCTCAAAAAAGAAACCAACGTTTTCTTCAGGAGTATTTTGTAAGACTCCATGACCAAGGTTGAAAATATGTCGGTTTTTCCCAGCTTTACGGACTGTGTCGATAATCCGCTCGCGAATCAAATCTTGAGGACCAAATAAAATACAGGGATCTATATTTCCTTGAACGCCAATATTGGCTCCAAGTCTTTGTCGTGCAACAGCCATATCAACTGTCCAATCTACACTGACAATGTCTACACCGGATTGTCCCATTAACTCGAGTAGTCCACCACTATTCTTGATGTAAAGGATTATGGGAGTGCTTGGATGGATTTTTTTGATATGTTTCACTACCTGTTGTATGTAAGGTAGAGCAAACTTTTTAAAGTCTTCAGGACTTAATTGTCCAGCCCAAGAATCAAATAGTTGCAAAACTTGAGCGCCACAATCTATTTGATAACAAGCATAGGTAGCGATCGCTGAAGCTAATTTTCCTAAAAATTGATGCAGCATGGCTGGTTGATAGTAAGCCATTTTTTTGATGATGGCATAGTCTTTTGAACTTTTACCTTCAATAGCATAAGCTGCTAATGTCCAAGGAGCACCCACAAATCCCAAAACCGTGGCTTGATTATCAACTTCTTTTCTGAGGGTAGTTAAAATCTGACGGATGAATGGTAAAGATACTTCTGGTTCCAATGGTGTGAGAGCATCAATTTGTTCCTGAGTGCGGATTGGAACTTCAAATACCGGTCCTTTACTTTCAACGATATCAAAAGGAATCCCAATACCTGGTAGTGGTGTCAAAATATCAGAGAACATTATCACACCATCTGGTTTAAAAGCATGAAAAGGTTGCAAAGATATCTCTACAGCAATTTCGGCGTTTTCCGAACGCTCGCGAAATGAAGGATGTTTTTGGCGTAAATCCCGATAAACCTTCATGTAACGACCTGCTTGACGCATCATCCATACTGGGGGACGATCTAGTTCTTGACCCCGAGCAACTTGCAATAATTTATGTTCGATCATTTTGCCTCTTACGTTACAGATTACAGTTTTGAACTCAAGGTAAGCTCGTTTGCTTCCCCGTCTTGTTGTAAAGAATAAAAAATTTACCTGCGGTTAATAAACTGTCATTTATGCTGCATTATGTACACTTTTATGTATTTTTAATTCGATAATTACAAAAATATAGCTCCATTAAAAATCGATCTATATCCACGGTTTGGAATAGCTATGCATCAATCATATTTTTGTCTAAACTTTTTACCTAAACTACTGTAAGCCTTTTGAGGTAATCTTTTGAAGATATAGATGCGGATATATTTAGTAATGTATGATGCTGTTGGTCAATTCTCACAGGGTTAAACCCCTCGCCCTCAAAACATGAATATTGCGTTGTTTTTATGTCCTGTAATAAATTGTG
>JGI1201J43222_100203_pt1 | contig 18959 bp, 11 predicted proteins | sample MastesBC008_FD_43222 | JGI IMG/M metagenome (IMG submission 43222) | reverse complement strand
ACTCTTTCTTCCTTTATGGTTTAACCGTAATCCCTCAATCCCATATTCCTTGTAAGCTTGTTTCCAGCTTGTTATCGAACCAAGAGACACATCTAAAATAGTTTGAATTTCCTCATACTTGTAGCCTTGATAAACTAATTTCACTGCTAAAGCTTTCCTCACCTCACGGGCATCTGGGCGATCGTCTATAAATTCTTGTAACTCTGCGATACCTCTGTCGGCGTCGGCGGTACCGATCGCAGCTTGTAAATACTTATTTATCATTGTTCGTTGTTAGACCGATATCTTTGCCCGTATTATCTCGTAGTTTTTTTCATAAATCAAATATGATTCCTATAGTATCAGAGATTAAAAGTAATATTACAAATAACTTTGTGGTGAACTTAGCTATGTCACTAAATAAAGATAGATTTACATTTTTAATCGAAAACTTAGACGCACAGAAAAACCAAGTAATTAATTTAGTAATAGTTTTTCTAATTATTATATCTTCAGGGATTTTTGTCATCCAAACTTATTCAATTCCGGCTAACATACAATTTATACTTAGCATCATAAATACAACTATTTTAATTTGCTTTGCTATTGAGTATCTATTACGTTTATGGAGTCAGGAAAATAAATTTCAATATATATTCAGTTTTTATGCAATCATTGACTTGGTAGCTATATTACCTGGTTTTATTGGATTTGTTGATATTAGTTTTATTCGCATACTGCGATGGTTTAGGATTTTGCGTTTGATTCGGTTTATAGAACAAAAGTCTTTATTTGGAATTCTTAGTAATGAAGATTTATTGATATTTGTCCGCATATTATTTACTTTATTTGCAATTATTTTTGTTTATTCGGGCTTAATTTATCAAGTCGAACATTCAGTAAATCCTGATAATTTTCGTAATTTTTTAGATGCATTTTATTTTTCTATTGTAACTATGACGACCGTAGGTTTTGGTGATGTTACTCCAATTTCTAATAGTGGTCGTTTGTTAACAGTTTTGATGATTTTAACAGGGATCACTTTAATCCCTTGGCAAATTGGCGATCTCGTAAAACGACTAATCGAAATATCTAATAAAATAAAAATACTTTGTGATAACTGTGGTCTAGCTTTTCACGACCCAGATGCTAATTTCTGTAAAATATGTGGTAAAAAGTTACAGCAAGTTCCAAACAGACAATAATTTTTTGTAAATAATTAAAGTCAGTGAAGATAAGATAATTAATATCAAATAGATATCAAATAAATATAGAATCATAATTATAAATACATGAATACATGAATACATTATTCATAATAGAAAATTATGAGATATATCTCTGACGACCTAACTCACTGTAGCAATCCGATTAGATTTGTGAACAGACAAAACTTAGCTCACTGTAGGTGCGCGGATTCAGTTCTGTCACGTCTTTATAATATTGATTGTTATAAATAATATTGATTATTATAAATAATTTATGATCGCTATAGAAATAAAATACGACCGACACAGACTAAAAAATTATGATGCTCGGTAAAAATTTGTGGCCTACTTTATTACTGTACTTCTGCAAAAATTTTTAATTACTGGGGAATATAAATATATTTCTTAATAGTCAATATGGTAGACATCATACAACGAAATAATAGCTGTATGCGCAATTGAAGTTACTTAGGATGCTGAAATTACTATACAGTAGGGTAAATACTTGCTAATGAAGTTACGATACATACTCTATATTGATTAGCATTTAAGTACTATCCAAGTAATAAATAACAATTTTAGCTACAAATAACGTCCTATGCGGAGTTTTTTTTACAGTCACCCTTTTTCTATGACTTTTGAAAACACAAAATCGAGTAGGGGCTTGTTATTTTCCTCAAATGCCAAACATAAGAAAAAATAGATGTTGCAAACCAAAAAATCGGTTCTTTTAAATTAGAGAGTGCTTTATTTTAGATTTGTCTGCGATCGCGATCGCATCTCAGGGAATTTTAAATCACTAGTTTCTATTTTATCTAAGTATAAAAAAGTGTGCTGCAAATCACAAAAAAACCTATAATAAAAGAGTAATATATAACCCGAATCGTTCCATAGTAGTTCCCTAGACAATATAGTTTAGTGTCGAACCCTGTTATTGAAACTTATTAGAGAAGGGTTGTCTTTATTTAAGACTTAACTGAATAGTTTTAACTAACTGCATTATCTTTACGTACCAGTAAAACAGTTTAAATAGTAATTTTCAGCAGACTGTTTCAGGAAATGCTTGTTAGGCTTTGGTATTTATTTACTGTCAGTCGTAAATTTTGAATACCAGATAAATAAAATCAGGGATAACCATTTGTTGTAAGCGGAGAACAATAAAGGTTTCAAAACTTTATTAACTCCGAAATCAAAGGAAAACAGCAAGACTTAAACTCTTCTTATCCAAGAAAGAGAGTTGATATACCCTTAAGCAGAACTGAGTGCTTTTATTCGAGCAAAAATAAAATATCTCATACATCAATCAGTTGACTTGATGTGTGAATTCAGTCGTGAAGGTTAAGTATATAGCTAATTAATGGTTAGTTAATTGCGGAAAGTTGACCTGATAGCGATTGATTACATGTGAAAAACTAAATCAATTTTAATTACGGAAAGTAAGGTAGAGCCCGGAGAAGTCAAGATGAAAGGATCGAGAATTGCTTCAATGCTTTTGGTATTGGGTGCTTTTGCTGCGGTAGATGTATTTGTACCCGATTACATACAAGCTAAAGCTACAAAAACAACAGAGCGTGAATTGGTAGCAGCAACAGCAAATTTATCAATAAAAACTCTTCGAGGTTCTGGGATCGAAGCATCAGTTAATGGTAATACAAAAGTCTCATATTACATAAGCAGAGGAAATCAGCATTACTTAAGAGGAAATCTCAAAGAAGCAATAGCTAATTTTGATCGAGCATTGCTAATGAATCCTTCAAATTCTGATGCTTATTACAAAAGAGGACTTGTACGTTATCAGTTAAGAGATTATCGCGGTGCAATTTCTGATTATAGCGAAGCTTTAAAAATAAGTCCGAACCATGCGGATATCTATATTAGTAGGGGTAATGCTCGTGATGATTCAGGAGATGGAGCGGGAGCAATACAAGATTATACTCGGGCTTTAAAAATCGATCCCAATCATTCCTATGCTTATTTAAATCGCGGGATCGCTCATTACCGTCTACAAGCATTTCAAGCTGCGATCGCAGATTATAATCGAGTATTACGCGACAATTCTAACGATGCATCTGTTTATTTAAATCGCGCTCTTGCTTATCATGGTTTAAAAAATTATGGCGCGGCAGTTGCAGATTATACAAAAGTTTTACAGCTTAAACCTAATGATATTGAAACTTATAACCGCAGGGGAAACATCCGCGTTCAGATGCAAGACTATCGAGGAGGGGTTGCAGATTACACTAAAGCTTTAGAAATAGATCCCAATAGCGCTCATACATATTACAACCGAGGTAATCTCCGTACTGAGTTACAAGAATTTGAGGAAGCTATCAAAGATTACACTAAAGCTTTAGAAATCAATCCTGATTATGCTCAAGCGTATGGAAATCGAGCAATCGCACGTTATAGTTTAGACGATATTGATGGAGCCATCGCCGATCTACAAAAAGCTATAGATATCTTTAAAACACAAGGACAAACTACGGAAGTTCAAAAAGGGATCGATCTTATTGAGGAAATCAAAAGCGAGCAAGCTTAGTGGAGGTAGGGTGTGTTGTCCCAACTAGCGAAGGAGTACCGTGGGTATTGCGTGATGCACCACTATGAATTGGATAGAAATAAACGCCGTGAAAATTATAATGTGCTGCCGATGTGGGAAACATAAGTAATTTTGCTGCGGGTAATGCTGAGCTTTGACGATGAAAATTTAGTAATAATTGAGAAAATTACTTTTCCTTAGTGTCTTAACCGATATCTTTACTGCTACATTCAAATCGGTAGTGGCGGGTTATATATTAGTCTACTATTTATCTGTATTATTTGTTGCCAAAATTATTAGATATCTATGATGTGTACGCTAAGATGTCGTGGTGTCTAAGAATATCAGTATGTCTGAAATTATTTACGTAAATTCAACTATTGGCAGCGATAGTGCAAGTGGTAGCCAACAAACACCATTAAAAACTATAACTCAAGCCCTTAAGATAGCAAAATCCGGAACTAAAATCCAACTGGCAGATGGTAAATATAACGGTGATACTGGTGAAGAATTTCCTTTAAATATTCCTAGTGGAGTCACTGTTTTTGGTAATGAAAGTAACAAAGGCGCAGGTATTCTAATTGAAGGTAGTGGAGAGTATCTCAGTCGTACTTTTGCCCGTCAAAATATCACGATCATTCTTGATGATAATACTGAATTAAGAGGAGTAACAGTTACTAGTCCCGATACTCGTGGTACTGCCGTTTGGATTGAGTCAACTGCACCCACGGTAGCTAATTGTACTTTTACCAAATGCAAACGCGAGGGTGTTTTTGCTAGTGGCGATGCAAATCCGAAGATTTTCGATAGTATATTTGTTGAAAATGATGCTAACGGTATTTCCATCGCTCGAGATAGTACTGGTGAGATTCGCGGTAACACCTGTATAAGAACTGGTTACGGAATTGCTATTAGCGATCGCGCTGCACCGAAAATAATTAATAATAAAATTTCTGAGAACCGAAATGGAATTGTTATTTCCGGTAGCGCTCGTCCCATATTGCGTCAAAACATCTGTGAAAGAAATACAGATGATGGTTTGACAATGATTCGTGACTCTCTCCCCGATATGGGTAGTAGCAATGACCCTGGTGGTAACATCCTACGCAACAACGGTAAATTTGACCTGCAAAATGCAACTTCTAATAAGCTGATTGCGATCGGGAATCAAATCGATCCGAGCAAAGTAAAAGGTAATGTGGAACTAATAGATAATCAATCTCCAACACCGGAACCGAATCCCACACCTGCACCTAACCCAACACCCGCACCTAACCCAACACCACAACCAAATCCCACACCGGAACCAGATCCTGCACCTGTACCTATTCCCGTACCAAACCCCACACCAGAACCGGATCCTACGCCTGTACCTATTCCCGTACCAGACCCAACTCCTTTACCAAACCCTACTAGATTAAGGGATATTTCTGGTCATTGGGGGGAAATATTTATTCAAGAATTGGTCAGAATAGATATAGTCAAAGGTTATCCCGACCTTACTTTTAAACCCGATGTTACGATGACACGGGCGCAATATGCTGCTTTACTTGTCAAAGCTTTTAACCCACCTGCGAAACGGGAAGCGATTAAATTCAAAGATGTTAAGGAAAATTTTTGGGCTAATCGAGTAATTCAACAAGCTTATGAAGGTGGTTTCCTTTCAGGTTTTCCAGACCGAACCTTCCACCCCAATCAAAATATCCAACGGGTTCAAGTAATTGTTTCTTTAGTTAACGGACTCAAACTCCTTGGTGGAGTAGAGAATAATTTAAATTACTTCAATGACAGAGGGAATATTCCTCAATATGCTAAAGATGAAGTAGCTACAGCAGTTGAAAAACAACTGATCGTGAATTATCCCAATTTGAAACAGCTTAACCCCACCCGCGATGCAACAAGGGCTGAAGTTGCGGTGATGGTGTATCAAGCATTAGTCAATGATGCTAGGGTTGGAGCGATCAATTTTCCTTATATTGTGAATATTTAATTGTGGTTTTTTGAATTTGTGGTTTTTTGAAGTTGCGGTTCTTTGACCTTCAAACCTCTCTCCATTTACGAAAAGAAATTTGGGGAGAGGTTTTTGGTGCTTGTTGGGGTTTGCGAACACACCAGATACAGCACAAATTTATCTAATTTCTACCTGCTGCTCAAGTTCTATTTCCACTTGAGCTTGGACAAATGTAGTGTAAATCGGGATATTAGATTCTAAAGCTTCGAAACTCTGAACAAAGTAATACATAAATACTATATATTGGCGAGCGCACTGTGACAGTTGCGTAAGTCCTGATCTGATGGGTTATTAAAATTTAGATTCCCTTAAAGCGTAGATTCTGATTTTGTTGGCACAAAGGATTGCTCCCTTACTAAGTCATATACTTTTTCAGAACGAGCAAAGTCAATAAAGTCTTTTTTTAATCCAGTTGGTTTAGAATTCGTCACTAAATTTAGAGGACGGGAAAGGGGAAAGATACCATTTTTGACATTTGCGATCGTAGCAGCGACTCCCTCAATCGGTAAGAGTTTTAAAGGTGCACCGTGAACGATATCATATTCAGCCGCACCAATAGATACGTAAGCAATAGTGTTAGGATTTTCGTTAACTGCTACAATCGCTTCTGGATTATCACCAATAATTTTATCCGCACTAATATCTTTGATCGGAACTTGAAAGAATTTAGCAAACAGCTTACCAGTAGAATGATTTTCTGCTTTGCTGACAACAAAAATTGGCGCATCTTTACCACCAACTTGTCGCCAATTGTTGATTTTATTAGTGTATATGTCAACGATTTGTTTATTCGTAAGACTTTTAATTGAGTTGTTTTTATGTATTAGTACCGATATACCATCTTTAGCAATGGTAAATGGTAATAAATGTTTTTCCTTTGCTTTTAAAGAACGCGAAACCATACCAATATCAACATTTCCTTCGCTAGCATCCTTAATTCCTTGAGAAGAACCACCAGTTTTAATGTTAATTCGTACCTTGGGATATTTAGCTTGATAACGCTTAGCGATCGCTACAACTAAAGGTTTGATGGTACTGGATCCAGTTAACGTCAAATTATCTTGAGCATAGGAAATAGTATTTTTTGATGGATATTGACTACAAGCTTGTAAAAATGAAGCAGTAAATAAAGTTAGTGATATTAATACAGATTGCTTTAAATATATCATTTTATTTTTAGCAATTTATGTTCAAAAATATTATATTTATCTATTTATATTTTTCCCATTTATACCAGCAAAATAACTGAAATCAACTACGCTTTCTATTTAATTAGCCTGTTTTGAATCACCAAAAATATTTTTATGTTATAAATACTGATTTCAAACAGTTAGCTTAATGATAAAAATAGAATTATTTATAATATACCATCGCTTTAAGTAATAATAGTTTTTATATTTTGTGCTCAACATTTATATCATAAGTTATATATCAAAGTAATTATTTAATTTTAATTTTCCAAAAAACATAAACAAAGACAACAATCACTTATGATCTAAAGTTTTTTAGTGACTCAATACAGCAATAAAAGACTCGTTAATGATTAATGGAATATTAAATATTCATTTAAATGTTACAGGAGTTTTTATTAACTGGATTTACAAGCAAGTCTATAAATATATTTACATACTTTTAAATCTTGATTATGAAATCTATAAAATCAAGTTTACTCTCGGGAAATAGACTAAAAATTTCTTGGATGAATTCCCAAGCAGAAAATATATTCCAAAAAAATAGTTACAGCTGGTTCCAAAGAATAATAGATAAGACCAAGATTGGTCATAAAATTACCATAGGTTATGGAATTACCATTGGTATTGCTGCTATGGGAATAACTGTTGGTTTATTCGTAGGAGATGTTTATTGGAAACAACCTGCTTTAAAACAACAAGAAATTAGTCACAGAGAATCAGCTTTGCTGATGCAATTGAAAGATTCTTTATTAGAGACAAAATCTCAGTTTATTCCTTACATCACAAATCCCCATTTATTAGAAAACTACAGTAGCTATTTATTGATACACTCTGATAAGATAATTGCTGTTTTATCTGAATTAGAAAATGAGATAAGTCATGAAAATCAAGGATTACAACGGCAAAACCTAGCAGATTTGCAAAATTTTATTCAAAAACATAAAGACACAACACAAACATATAGAAAAAAATTAGTCACTACCATTAATAAATTCAATATTATTAATTCCGACAACCAAACAATAGATACCAGAAATTCTAGAAATCTTTTGGTAAATTTCCTTGAGTCCCTAGAAGCATTACAGTTAGAAAAAGATATTCAAGAACTAAATAAATTAATTGCCTTTGCGGAAGATAAAAAACGAGCAGCAAACACTAACTTGAATCTGGCTATACAATTACAGGCAGATATAACCAAATATAGTATTTTGCTGTCAGTAGCTATCGCTATTTTCTTAGCATTTTTTACAACTTGGCTCATAACTTATCCGTTAACAGCAGTTACAAAAGTTGCTCAAAAAGTTGCTAATGAGTCTAATTTTGACCTTATAGTCCCAGTTACTACCAAAGATGAAGTAGGATTATTAGCGAGTTCCTTCAACCAGATGATTCAGACAGTTTCCAAGTATATCCATGAGTTAGAGCTTGCTCGACAAACATTAGAGCAAAGAGTGGAAGAACGAACACAGGAACTTTCCCAAGCTTTACAAAATCTCCAGCAAACACAATCCCAATTAATTCAAACTGAAAAGATGTCTAGTTTGGGTCAAATGGTAGCTGGGGTAGCTCATGAAATAAATAATCCAGTAAACTTTATATACGGCAATATTCGGCATGTTAATAGCTACGTTGACGATTTGTTAGCTTTGTTAAAGCTTTATCAAGAAGAACACATTGATGTCAGTCCAAAAATTTTAGAGGAAATTGAAAACATTGATTTAGAGTTTGTTACCGATGATTTACCCAAAACTCTTTCTTCAATGAAAATAGGTGCTCAACGTATCCGTGATATTGTCCTCTCATTACGTAATTTTTCTCGCTTGGATGAAGCTGAAGCTAAAGCTATTGATATTCATGAAGGTATTGAGAGTACTTTATTACTACTCAATCACCAAATCAAAAAAGGAATTGAGGTGGTAAGACAATATGGAGATTTGATGCTGGTTGAGTGTTATCCAGCACAACTAAACCAGGTTTTTATGAATATCCTTAACAATGGAATGGATGCTTTACAAGAACAGCCGGAGGAATTTAGTAAACAGATTAGAATTCAGACAGAGGTTCTTGAAACTAAAGTAAATAAATCTGTACGTATAAGAATTAAAGATAATGGTCCAGGGATCCCTTTAAATATTCAAGAAAAGTTATTTGACCCCTTTTTTACAACCAAGCCCATAGGTAAAGGTACCGGTTTAGGTTTATCGATTTCCTACAGTATTGTTAAAAAACATAAGGGCGAAATAGAAGTAATATCTGAACCTGGTAAAGGTACAGAATTTATTATTATGTTACCAACTTTAATGAATCAAGAAAATTACTTGTAAATACGAGTATATGGAATAGTTTGACTAAAGTGTAGTCTTATACCAATTTAGAAAAATAATGAGACAAATAAATTTTTGTAGAGACGTACCGTGGTAAGTCTCTACGGGAGAATCTATTGCAATGATTGATTGAATTGGTATAATTTTTATTATCTGTTCCCTGTTCTCCATTCCCTTCAAACACAAAAAAGGCGGGCTAATCTTCGCCCACCCCAAACTTTTATTCAGAGATTATTTATTTACTACTAACCCAAAACTTCTTTAGCTTTGGCAACTACATTATCAATGCTAAAGCCGAATTTCTCCATACAAACAGCGCCAGGAGCAGAAGCACCAAAACGGTTGATGGTTACACTACCACCTTCAGCACCGATGTATCTTTCCCAACCAAAGCTCACACCAGCTTCTACAGCTACACGTTTGGTGACAGCTTTCGGTAAAATAGATTCTTGGTAAGCTGCATCCTGTGCTTCGAACATTTCCCAAGAAGGCATAGAAACAACTCGAACTTTCTTGTCGGTGAGTTTTTCAGCTGCACCCACACAGAGCTGTAATTCAGAACCAGTACCAATTAGGATTATATCGGGAGTACCGTCGCAATCAACTACAGTGTATGCACCTTTAGCTGCATTTGCTGCAGAACTTCCAGCCAAATTAGGTACACCTTGACGAGTGAAGGCTAACAAAGTGGGTTTATTTTGCTTAGCATTCTCGACCGCTACTTTGTAAGCGCCAGAACATTCGTTTCCATCTGCAGGACGAAATACTGTCAAGTTAGGAATAGCTCTTAGTGAAGCTAAAGTTTCGATGGGTTGGTGGGTAGGACCATCTTCACCTTGTCCAATGGAATCGTGGGTCATCACCCAAATGGCTCCAACTTGGGATAGAGCAGATAGGCGGATGGCTGCACGCATGTAGTCTGTGAAGATCAGAAAGGTTGCACCGTAAGGAATTAATCCCGAACCATGCAATCCAATACCGTTACAAATTGCACCCATACCATGTTCCCGCACGCCAAAGTGGACGTTACGGTTTTGGTGCTGTCCTTTTTGGAATGCTCCATTATCTTTGATTTTGGTCAGGTTAGAGCCGGTTAAATCCGCAGAACCACCAATGAATTCAGGTATTACCGATGCTAAAGCATTGAGGCAGGTTTCAGAATGTTTGCGGGTAGCAAGTCCTTTATCTGCAGGAGTATAGCTAGGTAATACTTTATCCCAACCATCGGGAAGTTGACCGTTAATTTGACGTTCAAATTCAGCTGCTTCTTGGGGATATTTAGCTTTATAGTCAGCGTAGGCTTTTTCCCAATCAGCTTCGTAGCCAGCACCACGATCTACAGCTTTACGCATGTGAGATAAAGCATCTGCTGGTAAATCAAAGGGTTCGTATTCCCAACCCAAATTTTCACGGGTAGCTTTAACTTCATCAGTTCCAAGAGCAGAACCGTGAATTCCCGATGTATTTTGTTTGTTGGGCGCACCGTAACCGATGGTAGTTGTTACCTTAATCATCGATGGTTTGTCGGTAACAGATTTTGCTTCTTCGATGGCTTTAGCAATTCCTTCTAAATCGTTATTACCATCTTTAACGTGAAGAACATGCCAACCATAAGCTTCAAAGCGCTTAGAAACATCTTCGGTGAATGCAAGATCGGTAGAACCGTCGATGGAAATATGGTTGTCGTCGTACAGAGCAATCAGTTTACCTAGCCCTTGGTGTCCAGCAAAAGAACAAGCTTCACCGGAAACGCCTTCCATGTTACAACCATCACCTAAAATAACATAGGTGTAGTGGTCAACAATCTTTGCATCCGGTTTGTTGAACTTAGCAGCAAGGTGTGCTTCCGCCATCGCCAAACCAACTCCATTAGCAATTCCTTGACCTAATGGACCGGTGGTTACTTCTATCCCTGGTGTGACAAAGTTTTCTGGGTGTCCAGCAGTTGGAGAACCCCACTGACGAAATTGTTTGATATCTTCGATACTCACGCTGTCAAAACCAGCCAGGTACAGTAGAGCATACTGCAACATGGAACCATGACCAGCAGACAAAACAAAGCGATCGCGGTTGAACCACTTGGGATTTTTGGGGTTATACCGCATGAAACGGTCCCAAAGTACAAACGCCATCGGTGCTGCACCCATTGGTAAACCAGGGTGACCAGATTTCGCTTTTTCTACAGCATCAATTGCTAAAAAGCGAATCGAATTAATACAAAGTTGTTCAAGGGATTGGGTTGCAACAGCCATAATCTCTTATTCTTAACGACGGGTTAGTACTCTCATGAGCATCTTGCTCGGGTTTGTTTTAAATTTTCCCAAGACTGCATATCCATCATCCCATTGTGACTTGCTCTCTCACAAGGAGCGAAAATTTGGGATTAATATCTCGACCTTTCAGATTCACATTCATTTTACGAAGTGTAACAGTCGTTATTCCGTTGTCAGTCACACCGAAAAATGAAGGCTAATTCACTCCTAGTATTGCCTAGAGATATGTAGCAGGATTGTGCGCAGTTACCTCGCTATGCTAACAGGAGTCAGGAGCCAGAATCCAGAAATAATTCAGGATTCACAGTTCTGAATTGAGAAGCTTAAAGCCATAGGAAAGTGTGAAACGCACTTTTCCCTAAACTGTTTTTTTCTACAAATTGCTTTGGATCTGCACTTCACAATTTTTTCAGAATTTCATTCATTTGGAACCTGCTACTGTGACCCGCTACCGATTTGCCAATTCCTTCAATACTAGGAAGAAAATAAACGTGCAACTCAAATTTTGAGACTTAAATATTAAGAATTAGTTGTACTTCCTAAATGCTAACGTGACGTTATGACCGCCAAATCCAAAAGAATTGGAGAGTGCAACTTCTACAGGTAATGCGCGACTTTCATTCGCAACATAATCTAAATCGCATTCTGGATCGGGATTTTCTAAATTAATTGTTGGTGGAACTTTGCTGTTAGCGATCGCTAATACTGTCGCTACTGCTTCTATCCCGCCCGAACCGCCCAACAAATGTCCTGTCATTGACTTGGTGGAACTTACAGCGATTTTATAAGCATGTTCGCCCAAAGCTTTTTTAATTGCAGCAGTTTCATTAGGATCGTTCACAGGGGTACTAGTACCATGGGCATTAACGTAACTCACCATTTCTGCGGTAAGTCCACCATCTTTCAGAGCCAGCTGGATCGCACGCGCTGGTCCTGCTCCACCAGGTTCCAAAGAAGTCATGTGGTAGGCATCACAAGTCATTCCATAACCAACAATTTCAGCGTAAATTTTAGCACCACGGCTTTTTGCGTGTTCTAGCTCTTCTAAAATTAACACTCCACTACCTTCACCCATGACAAATCCATCTCTGTCTTTGTCAAAAGGACGACAAGCTTTTTGAGGATCATCATTACGAGTTGAAAGTGCTCTTGCTGAAGCAAAACCAGCTATCCCTAAAGGTGTAATTGCAGCTTCACATCCGCCACAAATCATGGCTTGGGCATAACCGTTTTGAATTACGCGGAAAGCATCACCAATGGAATTAGAACCTGCAGCACAAGCTGTTACGGAACAAGAGTTTGGTCCTTTTGCTCCTGTATGAATTGCTGTCAAGCCCGCAGCCATATTAGCAATCATCATTGGAATCATAAAAGGGCTACAGCGGTCTGGTCCGCGATCCAAGTAAATTGTTTGCTGGTCTTCCATTACTTTTAGACCACCAACACCAGAACCAATAATCACGCCAATTTGTTCTGCGTTCAGTTCGTTAATAACTAACTTTGCGTCTGCCAAAGCTTGTTTTGCCGCTGAAACCCCAAATTGGGAAAACCGATCCATGCGCTTGGCTTCTTTTCGAGCCATATATTTCTGAGGATCGAAGTCTTTTACTTCACCAGCTATGCGACAATTATGTTTAGATGCGTCAAATGCACTGATTTCACCAATTCCGTTACGTCCGGTTAATAAGCCTTCCCAATATTCATCTGGTGTATTTCCAATCGGCGTAATCGCGCCCACACCAGTTACAACAACGCGCTTACGTTTATAATCTGTCATGATGGTAGAAAAAAATTACCTAGAAATTGAGGCAGAGTCCCAAGCTGCCTACTGAATTATGAGTTATGAGTTATTAAGTTATGAGTCCTGAGGAGTCAGCCTCAGAAATGTTTTTCCTAATTTTTACTTTCCCGATTTATAGTTTTTCATTCTGTAAATCTTTAAGTCTGACTGATGTAAGTTTGACTTGGGAGAGCTTGCCCGGTTCCGGTAAGCTCGCTTTACTATACTGAGGGAATCTTTATTTTTACCAAAGTCTTCCACAAATAAATCTCAGGAAAATAAATCTCAGGAAAATAGATTCCAGAATTCAGGGAAATAGATTCCAGAAAAAAATAAACTCCAGAAAAAATAAATTCCAGAAAAAATAAATTTTAGGAAGCGGGGTTTTACTGGCGTTCCCCCAGAAGAGAAGTTAGGAAAAATCAGACTATCTTACAACATGACTCCTCACCCAATACTCGATTGCTGCAGATTTTAGGCAGATGCAGCGACTTTATCGTTGATGTAATCAACTGCCTCTTGAACTGTTGTAATTTTCTCAGCAGCTTCGTCAGGAATTTCAATATCAAATTCCTCTTCCAAAGCCATCACCAATTCAACCGTATCGAGAGAATCTGCCCCTAGATCGTTAGCAAAATTGGATTGAGGCTTGATTTTTTCTGCCTCAACACTCAACTGTTCGGTAACAATTTCTTTAACCTTTTCAAAAATTTCTGTTTGACTCATAGATAAAAATCCTGGTTTGAGGTTGCTACAATTGGCTCTTGAATGATGCCATAATTTTGAGCATATACATCTTATCGGAAAGCGCGATCGGGTACACCGTAAGAATGCTTCTATTTTCCAATTATTATGAAATTTTTTAGCGCCTATTTTTCAACTACATACTTTTCAGTGCATACAATTAATCATCCATCATAACAAGCTGCGATCGATAATTGTTCGGTCAAGTCTTCATGTTCCCAATTAATAGAATTTTATGCTATCGCGGACACTAAAATATGCTTACTACCCAGGTTGTGTTGCTCAAGGAGCTTGTGGCGAGCTCCATCAATCAACCGTTGCTCTTTGCCGAGTTCTGGGAATTGAACTGTTTGAACTCAAAAAAGCAGCTTGCTGTGGTTCTGGTACATTCAAAGAAGATTCCCAACTTTTAGAAGATACTGTCAACGCCCGAAATATTGCTTTAGCGGAGGAATTAAATTTACCTTTATTAACCCATTGCAGTACTTGTCAAGGTGTTATTGGCAATGTAGATGAACGGCTTAAAGAATACCAAAAAACACAACCTGAGTATTTAGGTCGAGTTAATAATTTTTTAGAGAAAGAAGGTTGTTTGCCCTATCGGGGAAAAACGCAAGTCAAGCATCTTCTTTATGCTTTAGTTACTGACTTTGGTGTCGAAGAAATTGTCCAACGAGTTACTCGTAAATTAACGGGCCTAAAATGTGCGGCTTTTTATGGTTGCTATTTACTCCGGGCACAAAAATCCATGACCAACGATGATCCTTTTCATCCTGAAGCGATGGAAAATGTATTTCGTGCTGTGGGTTCTACACCAATTTATTATCGAGGTCGTACCCAATGTTGTGGATGGCCACTTTCTAGTTATGCAGCAAAAGAATCTTTTCAAATGGCTGGGAAACACATTCAAGAAGCCTTAGAAGCAGGGGCTGATTGCTTGGTAACTCCCTGTCCTTTGTGTCACTTGAACTTAGATTCTCGCCAACCGGAGGTAGAAAAAGTCATCGGCGAAAAGCTCGGCTTACCTGTACTGCATTTCCCCCAACTAGTTGCTTTAGCTGTTGGCGTAAGTCCTAAAGAATTAGGTTTATCTCGCCATGTAGTTGATACCAAACCTGTTTTAGAAAAGTTAGGAATTAAGGATTAGATATTGGGGACTGGGGATTGGGGACTGGGGATTGGAAAAAATTATGATTCCCATTACCCATTCCATTACCCATTACCCATTACCCATTACCTATTACCACCCATTACCCATTACCTATTACCCATTACCCATTACCTATTACCTATTACCCATTACCCATTACCTATTACCCATTACCCATTACCTATTACCTATTACCCATTACCCATTACCTATTACCTATTACCTACTACCCATTACCCACGACCCAAAATCATTCCACAGATATCGGTGTAAAACCGGGTACTACCATAGGTTCTGGTATTACTTGGTTTGAACCCGAATTCTGTAAAGATTTATTTTTTTTACCTGGAGCAGTTTTGATATTTGGTGAAACTGTAGACTTTGAACTTGAACGATCTGAATTTGAATGATCTGAATTTGAATGATCTGAATTTGAATGATCTGAATTTGAATCGGCAGAACTGGGTTTTGGGTTTGGATTCGGTTTGGGAGTCGGATTAGGTTTTGGAGTTGGAATGGGAGTGGGGGTGATATTTGCTCTGGGTGTGGATATAGCTTTAGGACTAGAGAGAACTTGGGAAGTAGATTGATTGATGTTGGGACTGAGTTCTATATTTGGTGACAGGGGGGGAAGTGGAGGAGATGGAGATTCCAATCCTGGAAAATCTGATTCGGTAGTTGATTCAGTTGAAGATTTAGACTTTTTAGGATTTTTCTTAGAATTGTTCTTCTGAATTTCTTTGGGTAGCTTTGGATTGAAGTTATATATATTTCTCTGATTGGGGGGATGCCGATGTTCGGCTGATGGTACCAAAGGCGGCTCAGGAGCGGGAGGCTCTCCAAGCTGGGACGATGTTGGTAACGCTATTTCTGGAATTGGAGGCAAATATATGGGCTCAGGCTTACTAACCGAGGAAGGAGTTGAAACGGGTTTTGGGACTGAATCTACCACAGGTGAAATGGATTGGGAATTATCCGGAGGATTATCAGAAGTTGAATTTTCAGGTGTATGAGTTATACGATTCCAACTGAGTAATCCTACCAATCCTCCAGACAGGAAAACCCCTGCAGCAATAATTCCTTTTGATGGGGAAGAAGTTTTTTCAGGAGGGGAATTTTTCAAAAATTCGAACGATCCCTTTCGATATATTCGAGTTGGTAATTCTTTATCTTCATTCCGCTGTAAATTACTATCTGCAACATGAGTATCAGAAGGAATTTGAGTTTCATCCCGATTGGATTCTAGTTGCGAATAAAGTAAGGTCGTATCGTTTGTGAATACGTTGGTATCGGCTATTGGAGTGCTAGATAAATGGGAATCAAAATTCAGTTGGAGTAAATCTAAATGATGACCGGTGGCGATAATTGCTGTTTGGTCGTCTAAAGATGTACGTATGTCTAATGCTTTGTTTAAGTAATCAGTTGCTGTACTAACATCTTCTAAGCACAGGTAACAAGTACCCAGCTGGTGATAAGCCCAAGCTTGAATTGCTTTTTCTTGGCTAGCTTGCGATGCTTGTAATATTCTTTGTAGTACTTGTTTCCACAAGCCCCAAGATTTATTTAAGACTAAGGAACTTTCTACAGACATTCCCAGAAATACTACATCTTGCCAACGACTCGCTGTAACTGCAATTTCTAACAGTTGTAGTATGGCATCGATTTCTGGACATAGGAGATCGGGTTTTGATTGATATTTCTGCCCTACCTTTTTAAAGTAATTTAATGCATTTTCTAGGGGTTCAATTAATTTACTTGGAGGAGACAAAAATTCTCGAATTACAAGCGTGAGAGTGTAGCGAGAACCATCGAATCTTAGTATATGAACCTCACACAACTCTTTCAGAATCTGAGAATATTCTGAAGATGTGGTTATCGATACTACTTGATTCCCATCTAGACCCACATCTCCCATCACTGTGAGTAAATCCACTATGTGGCGTTGTTGATGTGTTAGAGATGCAAGGATATATTTAATAATATGCTGTTCGGGTGCAGTATCAGAGAACTCGGATACTAATTGACTTAGTGCCAAACCACGTTGAGTAATATTGGTTACTACTAACTTGATATATGTTGGGTTTCCTTTTAGTTTTGCATGTAAAACTCTTGCCGCTTCTAGCTCTTCATCATTCAAGGAATGCTGCAAGTAATTTTTCAAAAACAATATTGTATCTTTTTCTTTCCACCCAGTTAAATCAATAACATTTTTGGGCTCTAAGATTTTTCTCTGAGAAGAAGTGAAAATAAATTTACATTTTGCTGCGCTTTTAAACAGTTCTTTAAATTCATCTTGTATTAGTTTATTTTCGTCGAGTACGACTAATACTTCCTTCTGTGCAATATCTCGCTGAATTTCTTCTGGGGTGGGTTTATAGGAAATATCGGTGCGATAAAAATTTTCCCAAATACGCTGAAGTATGTCTTCAACTTCTGGATGAAATACCTGTAAGTAGATAACCTTATAGGAAAACAGGGAATTGATTTGACTGTGATTTGCCAAACAACGCAACAAAGCTGTTTGTTCTAATCCCGGCTTACTACGTAATTCCACGTACTGACTAGACTGGAGAATTGCAGCAATTTGCTCAACTATGCTTTCCAAGTCTATCAGTTCATCATCTCCCTTAAGCTTTGTAAGCGCCCCATCGCTTGGGGAAGGTGGATCTATTAGAAGTACTTCTGGTTTAGTTCCCTGTTCAATGACAGCACCATTGATATTACTAAGTTCAATGGTGTATTTACCAACGGATAAGTTACTCGTTTTTTCGCCCCGGATATTTTCCGCAAGATTAATTTGAGGCATAGTGATTTCTCCAAACAAATTTAGCCGATGCTTCTCTATCAGCTATAAATAAAATTACGAATACAATCGCTATAAATTCTACATGAGCTTATGTAAATAGCCATTTGATTAAAGGATATATTCGCAGAACGTACTCGTAAAATATAAATCCCCTAAAAATGTGTGTGTGTTATGTAAATTCTTTTGTTTGAGAAGTCAAAACGAATCAAATACAATTTAATTAACTCGAAATTTCCGAGAGGAGCAAGCTTATTTTCAGTGTGCTCAGCTATTTATTGAGATATGCGAATATAAATTGTTGTCTAAATAACCTGAAATGGCAACCGTATCTCATAATGAAAAAAAATTTACTATAGACACAAACTAATTTCACTAATACTCTAACGTGTTTTTTGATATTAGCCTCAGCAAATTTCTGACAGGTTAGTCACAATAGAGAAAGTTAAGCATAACCATTAATTTTAGGTTATGATGTTATGTCTTGTATCTTTTTGTAGTTTTTTAAAACTAGTTTTTGAAATTGATAATTTGTGTGCGTCAAACACATCAGGCTAAAATTAGATTATTTTTCACATATTGAAATAATTGATTTTTGTTCTAAACCATTTTGTAATGTGTGCTGGAATACAAAATATTTTCAAGTTGATAAATCGAATATAGATCGAAAAATTTTAACATCATGGTGAGATTAACACGCACAATTGACAATAACAAAATATCAGAAGTTTGATTTGTAATATTTTATTCATAAAGTTTTTCTTATAAGATATTACTTCCAAAATATATTCCCAAAATGTACCCCCAAAATATTAAAATGCCCCGGATATTGGGGCTGCTGGAACTCATACTAAATCCGGGTTAATTGCCCCTTTTTAAAATGAGAGAGGGAAGTGTGGGAGGTGTGGAAAGTGTGGGGGGAAATCCCAAAAAATATAAAGGGGTTTTAAAAATC
>JGI1201J43222_100202_pt1 | contig 19144 bp, 11 predicted proteins | sample MastesBC008_FD_43222 | JGI IMG/M metagenome (IMG submission 43222) | reverse complement strand
TTGGTAATTGGTAATTGGTAATTGGTAATTGGTAATTGGTAATGGGTAATTGGTAATGAGAAGTAGGTTGGGTTGACGCAGGTTAGCAAAGCGTGTCCGTAGAATATAACTCAACAATCATCGGGTTTTCTTGGGTTGCGCTGTCGCTTAACCCAATTTATGAAAATACTTAACAGTAACCGTATTACGCTATAGATGTTTGCATGAGCGACGAATACAAAAACCTAAGCTAAAAAATCTTAAACTTCGATTCGCGAAAGTGCTTCCCTCACCCCTGCTTTTCCTTCAATAACTGCAATGAGACTTGGTAAATATTCATCCATCACCGTGACATTTGCATAAACAACTTGTTTAATTAATGCAAAACTAAGGTTGTCACCTTCAACATCTATGCTGGTTTTGTAGCGAATTTCTCCTGATGTAAAATCAAATTCAAAGTTTCCTATAATCATCCCATAATTGGCGCGGGTAATGAATTCTGTTACCGGTAGACGTTTATTTAGACGAGTTCGGATGGGACAAATGGAATAAAACGCAAATTGTTGTTTTTCTTCTATTACCTTTGCATAACAGTCCCATTGACCATTTTTACCTTGGAAATTCACCCTAACGATCGGTTCTGCTTTCAGATAGCTAAATTGCCAATTATCCTCTACGAAAAAATTAATAATTGCTTGAAAAATAGTTTCAGAGGAGTTGATATTTCGAGATACTTCTGAAATGCTATCAGTCACTTCTTCAAAAGCATCATTTATTTCCTTAATACTTTCAGAAACCATTTCTTCAGTCATTTCTGAAAGATTATTGGTTAACTCTTCAAAGGTATGAATCATTTCTTCAGTCACTGGAGAAATGACATCTACTGAATCTTCAGAGTTATTGGGATCTATACTTTGATCATCTGTTTGACCATCTGTTTGAACATTTACTTGGGGAATATCCCCCCATGATGCAGCAAAATTAAGCATTGCTTCATTGATGGTTTTGCTGTCAATGTCTTTGCTGTTAATACCTTGCTTCGCTAATTCGAAGGGTTTAAGATAAGTCCACAAGGTACGATATCCTGTTTCACCACTTTCTTTTTGTTGCTTAAATTCTAAAGCATACCAACTGTAACTAGATAGGATCGGATGTTTGGGTTCTTGTTGGTTGAGGCGTTCGATATATAATGTAACTTGTTCGGCATCCGTGCCATTCTCTGCTAATTTAGGAATTAAGGCAGGTTCGAGAGTTGCTGTAATTTGAATATCTGTTGAGTCTTGAGATTCTGAGTCTTGAGATTCTGAGTCTTGAAATTTCCCTGCAGAAAAAGGACTGCGAATTTCTGGTTTGAGATTAAATAAACTTTCCCGATCAATGCGATCGTAGAGTTGCGGAGTTACCCAGAAGGTAAGGTGACACTCGATGATTTGCTTATCTTGTTTGCTTACAGATAGGGAAGTCGTCCGAATTTTGAAAGGAGAGTTAGATTCCCGATCTAAAATTAATTCTTTTTCTAAAGAGAAATTTTCAATAAGAAGATTCATTTTTTGATAGATTATAAAGCTTTAAAGCTATTACTCTATCAAACTCTCGATTCAGATTCTATGAAGTAAACTTATCGCAATGTTCGAGATAATTTATTTGTGCAGTTCCTGCTTACTTGTAAGGTGGTTCCTTTCGGAAGGAGTAAAGGAAATCTAGGGGACAATCAATTATTTATCTTGAAATAGTTTAAAAATTTCTGTTGGCGAGAATAAAACATCTTTTACTTATTTTAATAAATTTTACTGGGATTATATTAATTGTATAGAGACGCCTGTGTCGTAGGAATATCTTAGGTAATTAAACCTGACATCTTTACGACATATATTGCGTCTCTACGGAGTTTATTGGCAAATAAAATATTTTATTGGCAAATAATATGAATTTTAAATAATATTATTCTCCTTCCACCAAAGCTTGATACTCCTGTGCACTCATTACATCATCAAGATCTTCCAACTCGTTTACCCTTACCTTTAACAACCAACCTTCACCATAAGGATCGTCAGCAATTTGTTCGGGAGCTTCGATCATTCCATCATTGCGTTCGATGACCGTCCCGTTGACGGGGGATTTTAAATCTTCTACAGCTTTTACTGATTCAATAGAACCAAAATTTTCTCCTTTATCTACAGCATCCCCAACATCTGGTAACTCGAGAAATACGATATCACCCAATTGATCCACAGCAAATTCAGAAATACCAATGGTGGCAATCTCTCCTTCTAGTTTGACATATTCATGGGAATCTAAATATTTCAAATTGTCTGGATATTCAAAAGCCATATAAATTTAGTTCCTCAAACGCACTCAGAAAATAATGTTTAAATTTGATCTTTTGTTCGGCTTATAGCAGTTGAGAAGTTAGAAGACAGGAGCTAGGAGTAGAATACCCTTTCACATATTTTTTAACCTTTTCCCCGATTTCACTTGCTTGCAACCTGCTATACTCGGTTGAGTTTGTAAGTAACCCAACACAAATTATTGCTTAAAGTCAGAGCAAAATCACCATATTACTTACCCAGTAAAAGCAAAAATTAACAGTTTTTGTCATAGGTGACAGAGAAAAGGGAAAAAAGAGCGAGTAATGTAGAACATAAAATAACAGGTATCTGATTTATCTGCCTATGTAGGTTTCAAATCATTTCGATACGCGACTTTTTGAACGATAAAAGGGGCGCTTAATTACGATAGCAGGATAAGTTTTGTTGCGAATTTGTACTTCTAAGCTTTGCCCTACCTTAGCTAAGTTAGCGCTGACGTAAGCAAGAGCAACAGGATATCCCAAAGTTGGCGATAATGTACCACTTGTCACCTTACCAATTAGTTCACCTGCGGATAGTACGGGATAATCATGACGAGCAATATTACGCCCTTGCATTTGCAGACCGACGATTTTACGCTCCAACCCCTTAGCTTTTTGTTGTTCTAAAACTGACCTCCCAATAAAATCATTTTTGGTATCGAGGTGAACCAACCAACCTAAACCAGCTTCTAGGGGTGTGGTTAGATCGTCAATATCTTGTCCGTAAAGCGCCATAGCTGCTTCCAGTCTCAAAGTATCTCTAGCCCCTAAACCACAAGGTGTAACGCCCGCATCGAGTAGTTTTTGCCATAATTCTGTCCCTAAATCTGGATCTACCATGACCTCAAATCCATCTTCACCCGTATAACCAGTACGGGCTAAAAATCCTGGTTTACCAAGTACTTCCGTTTCTAAATGACCAAAGGCTTTGATAGGTGTTAAATCTGTTGAGACAAACTGTTGGAGAATATTGGTAGCTTTTGGACCTTGAACTGCGAGTAAAACTTTATCTGGCGATAAATCTAAAAGTTCAATTTTTTGAGCATCAATTTTTTGAGGATCGATTTTATTGGCTTGAATTTCTTTGATGTTGAGATTTTCTAATAGCCAAGTTTTATCTTTATCCGTTGTGGCTGCATTAACAATCATTATTCCCCGTTCTACTTCTGAGGAATCTTTGCCTTGATAATAAAAAATTATGTCATCAATAATCCCAGCTTGGGGGTTTAACAAAACGCTATATTGAGCTTGTCCGGGTTGCAAACGACTCAAATCTGAAGGTACTAACCGTTGGAGTTGAGATATAAGATTTTTACCCTGAAGGATAAATTTACCCATGTGGGAAATATCGAACATCCCTGCAGAATTTCTGACAGCTTCATGTTCTTTAGTTATCCCGCTAAATTGTACCGGCATTTCCCAACCACCAAAACCCGTAAACCGCGCTTTAAGTTGTTGTGTTAGCCCAAATAAAGGGGTTCTCTTCAAAGATGCATCATTCATTTTGATTAGCCACAGATGATTTCCGTTGTAGTTTCAAGTCAACATCTTTATATATATCAGCTGTAGGTCGCGTTCGGTACACGATAATACATTTGTTTTAGCGATACAAATCAAAGGGTCGTAACGCACTTTCCAATAATATTAAACCTGACGGGATTATTATTTGATGAGGATTTTTTTGTAATATTCAACATGGTGCATTAAGGTGCAAATGGTTAGCTTTGAATAACTCATTTTTTTGAAAAATTTATTTTTTTTTTAATTTATTTTTTTTTTGCGTCTAACACTACCCTAAATTTGTAATTATCATTTTTTCATTACTAATTACCGATTAGCAATTATCCATAACTTATTCTCTGGTAATTTTTGCGTCCAATGACTCAAATAAGTCCACATCCCCCTTTAATAGTCCAAATAACCTCGATGCAACCTCCCCAAACAGGTGCATCTACAGCTTTAGCCCTTCAAGCTAGTGAGAACGAGGACAATCTTCCTGATAATTTATTGCTTTATCCTGGCGAACCTGGAGAAATTTTGGTTTCATTAAAAAATACAAAATCTCTTTCCCAACAATGGAAGTTAGAAATTAAAGGAGATTTTCCTGTTGGTTGGTGTAGTTGGAATAATTCGGATTTTCAAGAAATTACACCCCAACAAAGACTTGAGTTACCTATATCTTTAATGGTTCCTGAAGATTTTTTTGAGAACCAATGGGCTTTAGATCGAAGTCAACAACGTTTACAAATCGACTATCAAATTTATATTTCAGTTTTTAATCAAACAAGAGGTGAGATTCAACAGGTAGCATGTCAAGTATTTAAACTATGCGTACGTCCTGATACTTCTTATTCGGACTTCTTACCTAGTATCTATCGAGAGATAGATTTTGTGGGACGATTGCTGAGTATTTTTGAGCAAGCTTTCGATCCAGTTGTTCAAACAATAGATGCTATGTGGGCTTATCTTGACCCTTTAACTGCTCCTGAAGCATTGCTTCCCTTTCTTGCACATTGGGTAGCTTGGGATATAGATAATCGTTGGAGTTTAGACATACAGCGAAGGTTGATTCGGAATGCGATCGCTCTTTATCGTTGGCATGGTACCCGTCATGGTTTACGTTTATATTTGCATCTTTATACCGGTTTACCATTGGATGAGCATTTACCAGAAATAGATAAGCACATCAGTATCCGAGAAGTTTTCAACGATGGTTTTGTTTTAGGACCAACCCGTATTGGAGAAGATTCCATGTTAGGAGGTGGACGTCCTTATCATTTTATTATTCATCTACGTGTTCCCGAATCTCACCACATTGATATAAATTTAGTAAGGGAGATTATTGAACAGCAAAAACCAGCTTTTTCCACGTACGAATTATCATTATAATTACTGAAAATTTAGTTTTGAGGAAATTGGGAATGGGGAATCGGGAAAAGAAAACAGAGAGAAAACTTCCTCCTAGTCTCCACCGAGAAAGAACTTCCTCCTAGTCTCTCCTGAGAAAGAACTCCCTCTTAGCCTCCCCCAAGGGAGGAATTGGGACTTGGGAGGATATTAAAAATACTAAATAAGATTTTGAAGTATGAAATTTATTTTTGGATCGTTTATTTTTACTTCTGTAACTTGTAGTTTTATGATGCATGCTTTGGCTGGAGTCGTTAAAGCAAATGAAAATATTCCTGATATTGCGATCGTCACAAAAACTGATAGACTACTTTCCTTTGACTACAAAAAATTTGATTTTTGGGTAGAGCAATGTCGAATGCTAGACAATCTACAAAAATATACAGAAGCTTTAGCTGCTTGTGAAACAGCGATCGCTCTGAAACCCAAGAAAAAAAATATTGAGCTTTGGACTGCTCGCAGCAACGCACTGATGAATTTGGGTAAATATGCAGAAGCAATTATTTCTTACGATCAAGTTTTGCACAAACAACCAAATAATTCCTCTGCACTAACACAGCGATGTCAAGCATTATTCGCTTTAGAAAAAAATGAAGGTGCGATTTCATCTTGTGAAAAAGCCCTGAAAGCTGATGCTAATTGGGGAGATGTCACACCAGCAAATGCTTGGTATAACATAGGTTTAGCATTAACAAAGTTAACAAAGTATCAGGGAGCATTGGAATCATTTGAACGCGCTACCCTAATACAATCTAATTATTCCCTAGCTTTTGCTCGACAATGTGAAATACTTGTAACCCTCCAACTTTATTCCCGTGCTATTAAAGTTTGTGATACTGCAATTCAAACGAATGGAGATTGGGGAAAACAGACAGCAGCAATTGCATGGAAGAATAAAGCTGTAGCCTTAACAAGATTAGGGCAAATACCAGAAGCTATAAATAGTTATAAACAGGGATTAGAGATTAATCCAAAAGATGCGATCGCCTGGTACGAAAAAGGTTATTTACAACAAAAATTACATCAATACGACCGAGCATTAGCTTCTTATAAAATGGCGGTTCAAGTTAAGCCAAAATATTCTCAAGCCTTAGCGCGTCAAGCTCAAGTCCTAAATAAGTTACAAAATTATGAATTAGCACTGAAAAAGATTGATGAAGCTCTTGCTGGGGATGCTATGTGGGGCGATCTAACTTTAGCTGATATTTGGAATCAACATAGTGTTGCTCTAGCTAATTTGAAACAATATCAAGAATCAATCGCTGATGCTGAACGTGTAATTGCTTTAAAACAAGATTATGCTCCTGCTTGGAACAATAAAGCTGTTGGTTTATGGAATTTAGGAAAATATCAGGAAGCAGAAGAAGCATCTGTCAAAGCAACGAATTTGAATTCTAAGTACAGTCAAGCTTGGTTTAATCAAGGTAGAATACTTAGTTCCTTAGGAAAATATCAAGAAGCAGTTGATGCTTATGAAAAAGCCCTCAAAGGAAATCTAGATGAAGATGATTACTCTACTCGCTCAAGTATTTGGAACAATAAGGGTATCGCACATTGGCGTTTAGGAAAATACGTATCAGCTCTAAATTCTATTAATAAAGCTACTGAAATTAATCCTAAATCATTTGCAGCTTGGTATAACAAAGGTTTGGTAATAATAGAATGGCAAAGTTTTAAACCGAATCGTAAAAAGTATCTCTACGAGCAAGCATTGGATGCTTATAATCGAGCAAACCTGATCGAGCCTAATAATTCTGCAGTATTGACAGGGAAAGCAATGACGCTATCTGGTTTAGGTAGATATCAAGAAGCATTAAAATACTTTGAACTCGCTTTAAATCTTGATCCAAATAATAATTTGGCTCAACAAGAGCGAGACAAGTTATTAAATAATTTTGAGGAGAAAGTTGGTGATAGGTAATTGGTAATCGGTAATTGGTAATCGGTAATTGATTAAAGTCCTCGACACGACAGTATCATTTTTGTAATTGATGATTTTGCCTGACTTACCAAAAACTTATAATTATTTTGACAGAATTAACCTAATATTTTCTTGAGGCATAAAATAATTAGTATGAAATATGTCCTTGATTTTAACTAACTGGCTGACCAAATAGCTAAATAACCCATTAATTAATATTGGTGCTATGGGAGAATTACAAACAACATTCAACTTTGTTTTACCTAAAGGTTTAGTAGATGCTGAAGGTAAAGTTCATCGCCAAGGAGTAATGCGTTTAGCGACTGCAAAGGATGAATTGTCTCTGCAGAAAGACCACCGGATTCGACAAGAACCTGTTTATGGAGTGTTGATTATGTTGTCACGAGTTATTGTTAGTCTGGGTGAATTATCTTCAGTTACTCCAGAAAACTTAGAAAACCTTTTTACTCGCGATTTAGCATATTTACGAGAGTTTTATAATCGCATTAATCAACAAGGTAACGCAGAAATTCCTGTTCGATGTCCCCAATGCGGTCATAATTTCCGCGAGGAGCTTGTATTGTCGGGGGAGTCGTAAGCTACCCCTCAGAACAACTCCAGGAGGAGGTAGCTTGTATTGCTTTTCATTTCCATTGGTCTTTGGAAGAAATTCTTAACCTGGAACACAATAGTCGTCATAATTGGGTGGTAGAAATCGATAAGATTAAGCACACTAATTAATTTCAGTCTTGGAAAATTTTAGATACATTTTATTTATGTTCACTTTTGAAAACAATCTTCATAAGTTTTTTCTTTTGTGGTATGTACGTTGAGCCTTGACCACGCAGTCTTGTTTCCTGCCAATATGATTCGTTAAAGGCATTTCTTGCCAACACTTTCGGCAGAACCAGTATACCTGGTTACTACGAATATGTTGTAGTAGTCGATGAGAGCAACAAGGGCAGTATTTCATAATTAACTGTTAAGAAAATAGCCAAATTACAGCAGCAGTTCTAAAAACTAGTGCGGCTTAAATTAACAGTAGATACTTAGATGCAATGTTCTTTAAGACACAATATTATATTGTTTTATTAGTATAATCAGAGCAAAAGCTTAATATCATGTCTGGTTAATTACTTATGCTCGAGTACCAATTTTCGTGCACCAATAAGAACTTGTTTAGCTCTATATCGAGTCTTGAATAAGTGATACCCTAAATCGTCTGTATCAAAGAGACTTATATAAGAGTTATACAAAATATGGTTTTGACACGCGTTGTTTTGTTTTTTTGATAGTTGTTTTGTGTTTTTGATATAGTATTCCTTAATTTTAAAAGTTGTAAAGTACGATTATAATGGTTAATATTTTGAAATAAGTTTATTTTTTGTGCATTAATATAATTAGGGTGGCAATATTTCTTGCACCATTCCTAAATATTTTTTATACAAATTTTCCGACCCCACCATAAAATATTTTTGCAAAATATTAAATGATTGGAACCCATCAACGAGTCAGTGTAATTGTATAATAAATAGCATTGATCAAGTATTTTATAACCATCTCTAATTTTTGCAACACAACCATCGGAAATATTATGAGCAAAAAAAGTCGGGAATTCTTCGCAAACTCTTTATAGAAAGTGCAAATTTGCGTTTCAAGAGCAAGTATAGGCTATTTTAATAAGAATCAAATAGTAATACTATTGTTTGTAGAGTGTTAATATGTAGTCATCAACATCCAAAAAATATTATATTTAAATAATATTAAGCGTTACATAACCATATGAATTTGCATAAGTCAAGACGCAACCGTGGTGTAATTCTTACTCCTTCAGGATGGCAAAAACTTCAGGATGCAAGAGTTGAATTAGAATTCCGGGAAAATTCAGGGGAAAAATACACCCTTGAAAAATTAAGTGAATTTACTGGATTAACTTCTGTAACCCTTGCGAAGATACTAGCCTGTGAAGAAAAAGTTGATAAGAAGACGCTTGTTAATGTATTCAATGCTTTTAATATAAAACTTCATAGAAACGATTATTTACAGCCAGAACCAGATTTTGAGAATATTGAACGGGCCATTACGTCATTGTATCAAGATTGGGGAGATGCAGTTGATGTAAGTGTTTTTTATGGGCGTAGAGAAGAACTTACTACTCTGTATCAATGGCTTCTTAATGAGCGTTGCCGAATAGTAGCAATATTGGGAATGGGAGGTATCGGTAAAACAACTCTTTCTGTAAAACTTGCAAAACAAATTCAAAACAAATTTGAGTACGTTCAGTGGATTTCACTACATAATGCCCCACCACTCAAAGAAACCTTGGATAAATTGATTCAATTCTTATCAAATAAGGGGCAGACTAAAATAGATCTACGAGAAACCACTGGTCACAAAATATCACGATTGATTGATTACTTGCGATCGCACCGCTGTTTGATTGTATTTGATAACGCTGAGACACTTCTTCAAACTGACACTTATGCTGGACGCTATCTAAAGGGGTATGAGGATTATGGTAAGCTATTTCAACGCCTTGGAGAGGTTTTTCATCAAAGCTGCTTGGTGCTAACCAGTAGGGAAAAATTCAAAGAAGTAGCATCCCTTGAAGGAGAAGCACTACCTGTTCGTTCGTTGCAACTAACTGGTCTCGATCATGTGGAAGCGCAAAAAATATTTCAAGATAAAGGTCTTTGTGGATCCGAAGAGGAATGGGAAAGACTAGTTGAGCGTTACGCAGGTAATCCATCAGCTTTAAAAATGGTTGCGACCACCATTTTTGATCTTTTTAATGGTAATGTAACTGAATTCTTACAACAAGATACAACAGTTTTTGGTGATATTAGGGAACTTTTAGAACCGCAGTTTAAGCGCTTATCGAGTTGTGAACAAGAGATAGTGTACTGGTTGGCAGTCAACCGTCGACCAATTTCGATTTTGGAATTGCAAGAAGATATTCTGTCACCATTGCCACATCAAAAATTGCTAGAAGCTCTGGAATCTCTTCAAAGGCGCGGACTGTTAGAAAAAAAGTCAGCACTCTTCACACTACACCCTGTAATAATGGATCATGTAACTGTTCGATTAGTAGACTTAGTGTGTGAAGAGATTTTTACTCAGAAAATAGAACTTTTTAGGAGTTACAGCTTGATTAAGGCGCAAAGTCAAAATTCTGTGATTGAAGAACAGATACGCTGTATTCTTCAACCGGTTATAGATGGACTGTTGACTATCTTCAAAAGAAAAAAAAGTCTTGAAATTCACTTAAAAAAGATTCTAGCAAAATTACAAAAGCAATCTCCCTTAGAACCAGGCTATACAGCTGGAAATATTTTCAATATTTTCAGGAATCTAAATATTGATTTAAACAACTATGATTTTTCATATTTGACAGTTTGGCAAGCAGATTTATGGGGTTGTACCTTACACCAAGTCAACTTTGCTTATGCGGATCTAGCAAAGTCTATTTTTACTAAAACCTTAAGTAGTATTTATTCATTAGCATTTAGTCCAGATGGAAAAATTTTAGTTACAAATGATGCACTGGGTAATGTTTCCTTGTGGCGAGTATTTGTAGATGATGACAAACTATTAACTTTTAAAGGACACGCCAGTTGGGTAAAAACAATCGCCAACTCTGTCTTACGTGAAGAACTTAACTATACAGGAACGCTTACAACGAAAAACTCAGATATTAGTAATATTGGTAGCGATAGCAATTGCCAGACTACAAAGTTAGACAAAACTAACAATAACGAACACCTGAACTTTTTGCCCAAATTTCCTGATGGGTTGCGAACTGTTGCATTCAGCCCTCAAGGTAATATCTTGGCTAGGGGGTGTGCGAACAGAACAGTGAAGCTATGGAATCCTAGCACGAGTCAATGTCTTCAAACTTTGCAAGGGCATACCGGTTCAGTAAAATCTGTCACTTTCAGTCCCCAAGGTAATATCTTGGCCAGTGGGAGTGATGATAAAACAGTAAGGTTATGGAATATTTCTGATGGTAAATGCCTCAAAATTCTAAAACACAGCAATGGAGTTTGGTTTGTTGCGTTTAGTCCTAAAGGTAAGATTATAGCTAGCGCCTGTGATGACCAAAAAATTCATTTGTGGGATATTAGTACTAATTTGTGTAGCACAACCTTACAGGAACATACAGGCTGGGTATTATCACTTGTTTTTCTGGAGGGAAGTAGTAATATTTTAGTTAGTGGTAGTAAGGATAAAACAATAAAAATATGGAATATCAGAACTGGCAAATGCCTCAAAACCTTAAAAGGACATACAGGTTGGGTATTGTCACTTGCTTGTATTCCCATTAGCACAACTTCCTCGAAGGAAATTGGTAATATCTTAGCCAGTGGTAGTACAGATCAAACGGTAAAACTATGGGATATCAACACTGGTCAATGTCTCAAAACTTTAGAAGGACATACACACTGGATACGATCAGTTGCTTTTAGTCCACAAGGTAATATACTGGCAAGTGGTAGTGAAGACCAAACTGTTAAGCTTTGGGATATGTCGACAGGTGAGTGCCTAGAAACTATAAGTGAATTTAGACCTTACGAAGGTATGAACGTTACTGGGGTTACAGGTTTAACAAGTGCAACTATTGCCTCTTTAAAAGCTTTGGGAGCAATTGAGGTGGGTAATCCCAAGGCTTGAAAATATTGGTTATTTTTATATCGCATTATTCGCAGCTTAAAAAGTTACCGTGATTGTTCAATGGGTAACCGAATCTGAAAACAGGTACTTCCAGGTTGAGAAAGAACTCTGATGTCGCCTTGATGATTTGCGACAACAATGCGATAAGCAATGTGTAAACCTAAACCAGTACCCTCTCCCACACCTTTAGTCGTGAAAAATGGCTCGAAAATACGTGATTGAATCTCAGGTGGTATTCCAGGTCCATTATCAATGATTTCCACTAAAACATAGTCATTTTCCCGTAATGTACGTATACAAATATGTCCAGGCTCCTTGATTGCGTCGATTGCATTATCAATCAGGTTAGTCCAGACTTGATTTAGTTGACTACCATACACATAAATGCGAGGTAAGCTATTATCATACTCGCGGCTAACAACCATATTCTTTTTGAGCTTATAATTCAGGATTATCAGCGTACTTTCGATTCCCTCATGGACATCTATATTTTGTAGTGGACCCTGATCCATGTAAGAGTAGTCCTTGATAGCCCTAACCAGATCTGAAATACGTGATGTGCTCAACTTGATTTCGTTCAACAAATAAATTCCTGTAAGTTTAGCGTCAATCCAAGTCAACATATCGGTTAAGGAACCCGTAACTAAATGTTGCGCAAAATTGTCTAACCATTTAATATCTAGTCCAGCCTGTACTAAAGTTGGGGCTATTTTCCATCCATCAATCACATCGTGCATCTCTAACCAGGCTGTAACCTCCTCTTCTAGGTCACTCTGAGCTAGTGAATCTAGCTTTACCGGTTTTGCTACGTGCTTTTCCAAGTGATTTTGCAAGTTAGAAATCGATATGATTTGCTCTCTAGTCATTGACTGTTGACAGAACTGAGGTGCAAATAATGATAGTATCTGTAGCGGTTCTTGTAATTGTTCTGCTGCTCTAAGAGTTGCGGCGGCGGGATTATTCAATTCATGGGCAATTCCAGCAGCTAAAGTACCAAGTGCAATAAACTTTTCATGCTGTTGTGACATTGACTCTAAGAGCTGTAAGCGCCCCGCCATTGTGGATAAAAGGCCACGAGTTATCGAAGGACAGTGTGTGAGCATGTCCCAGAAAACCTCTTTTCCTAATTGCAAAACATGACTTTCTTTTACAGCACGTCCATTAGCGATATAAGGCTTATCTATCAATAGAGACATCTCACCAAAAATTGTCCCTGCTTCATAAGTATTGACATAAATTTCCTGACCACCGACATCTTTTGTAAGCCAAAGCTCACCTTCTAGAAGTACGTAAAAATAATTGGCTGGATCTCCTTGTGTCACAAATTTTTTACCAGGCTGCAGATGTAATTCACTGCTATTTTCTGCCAGCCAACACATTTGCTCATCTGTAAAGCGCGCAAAAAGTGGTGCAAGACGTAAAGCTTGCAAGTCAATTATACTTAAGTGAATCATAATTATACCTGACTAAGATACTTACGAATAAACTGAACAGCGACCATGCCTTGCCCAACTGCCGAAGCGATAAACTTCACCGACCCACAAGGTACATTTGCTACTGCAAATATACTAAGAACACTAGCTTCAAGTAAAAAAGGTTATACTAGTAAGTCTCACAGTAGTAGATCAACTGTTGGTGAAGTACAACTATGGCAAACGCAAAGCACAAAAACGCTTAGCAACAGGTAAACATCCGCAACGCAATCAACAGTTTGAAAACATTGAGAACCTGAAAATTACTTACCACGAAGCAGGTAATCCGATTTTGAGCATGGATGCCAAGAAAAAGAATTAATTGGACAGTTATATCGGTATAGACGAATGTACGCCACAGAAGAAATTCAGGTATTTGATCGTGATTGGAAGTCTCTGGCTCAAGGAATTGTGATTCCACATGGGTTGTATGACCACAATTACCATCCCTCCTTTGAAATCTGCCTAGTATATAATTACAAGCAATATTAGTGTAGTGTCGCTACAATTGCAAGTCTCAATATGCTTGCTTGTCCTGTTCGGTGTTACAAAAGGTAGGAAACGCCTAATGTGAATTAACCCTCTTTTGTCACTATCGGAAAACAAAGATAAAATTGAAAAGCTGGAAGCTTTATTTAATAAATATTTGGGGTTTTATTTTCTAACAATAATTAAATTCCAACCCTAAAAATTTAAAATTCAAGTCTTGAAAAACTTACAGCTATGATTTACCAAATATAACAAAAAAGGGTTAAATAAATATAACCTTGATATATTTGAGGGAACAAAAAACTTGTACCCACACCAGCTATACTTTTATCATTTCAACAGTGTTGTACTTGTCCAACAGGGTAATACCCTCACAGAATGCACTCATCTTGAGAAAATGCTTGATCTGTTCGCTCGCCCCAACTACATAAATTTCCATATTGGGATCCAGCTTTTGTTTCGTGAAAATGAGTGCACGCAAACCAGCACTGGATATACATTTCAGCTCATCTAGTAATAAAATGAGGCGTTTGATAGGTTGTACTGTTGCTTTTCTTAGTTCTTCCTGAAGCAATTCCAATGCATTTGCATCTAATAAACCACTTAAGGATATCTTGGCAGTACCTTCAATTACATCTAGCAAAGTGGCATTAAAATATACCTGAGTGGGTAAAACTCTAACTCTAACCTTCATTTCGTGTTGAGTAGATGGCAGTTTAATCGTCAGATTATCTGCATCAAAATCAAAATGTAGTTCTTCATCAATCCATACCTCGCTAATTCGCACACTACCAGGTGGGAGAATATCTGGTGCGACTCGTAGGATATTATCTTTAAAGCCTTTTGGCTTAGGCTTAAAATATAAATCCATCGGCTCTTTATTAATCAACAGTTTTGTATAAACTGTAGCCAAATAACCTAATTCAAATGAATGATAGCCGCTCATAGAATGACTACCCTTACCGCGCTCTGTCCTCCCTAAGAGGAAAGGAAGTCCATTAGCTAAAACATTAAAATAAATCCCCCCTTCGTCGTGATCCAGAAACCAGGCGTTATAGAAAGCTGTTGCTTCACGGCTCAGTCGGCGATACTCAGGATTATCTAAAGAGCCGGTTAAAATAAGATAAGCTAAGATAGGTTGTTCTTGTTGCCACCAAGCCTTTCGGTCATGCCACACAAAGTGATGTACCTCCTGTTCTGGTTCTAGAATACGCTCTAATACGTCATACCACCCTCCACGTTGTTGATCGCTACCAACTCCAGGCATTATTGTTGCAATCTTTTGAGCTAATTCAACATACTTTTCTTTCGGTTTGAGATGATACATCCGCATCATATTCCAGGCTATTTTGAGGTTGTGACCTACAACAGCGCGGTTTTGTTGCCATCCCCAAGTAGTGTCGTGACTCCAATCCTCATGAAAGCGTTCCTGAACAAAAGGACTATGATCGTAATCCGGAAAATGTTCTTCAATTGTGTCAAAAGTGTACTCAAGTAAATTGGCATATTCTTCTTTCTCTGTTGCTAGCCAGAGATTGATCAAATAAGCTGGGGCATGGTCCCCTACAGAATTCCAGTTTTTTCTAGCACGATTATGACCCAAATTATCAGAATGAGGACTGAGGGTAATCGGGTCAATGTGCGAAAAAAATCCCCCCTGGTTTTCGTCTTTGAAATAACGGTTAAATAAATTGAGTGTTAACTCAATATCATTCATAATTAGGGGGTCGCCTGTTATCCGATAAGTCTGGGTGAGACCAGCCAATGCATAAATCTGCTCATATGCTGGAATCGCATCATAATCATCTCCAAATTCTGAGGCAAATATTTTATGCTCGCTACCATCTGGTTTAATGTCAATTGCATGATACCAATAGCAAATTCCTTCACTCTCATCTAGAAAGCGCATGTGTTCGCGCAGATACTCACTTCCTTTTTCAGCAGCTTCAATATAACGGTCTTCTCCTGTCATCATGTAAGCAGTAGCAAAACCGTAAATCAAGCGGGAAATAGTATCAGTTTCCTGACGGTTTAATCCTTCTTTGAAACCAGACAAGCTCAAATTCGTGCGATATTTGTGATAATCAATCTTTCCATCCTCAAATTGGGATTTGAAGTAAAAATTGGCTAACTGTTGTACCTGCTTAACCCACCAGTCTGATTTTTCAAACAGATACTCGCTCTTTGTCCGACCTACAAAGATAATATGTTTTGCTTCAAATGTATACTGATTTAGTTCCGAATAGAAAACCCCCTGTACAAAAAGATACCTACCTGGGATAAGCATTGAATCAATATAACTAGTACAGTCAAGATAAGGGTCTCCTAAGTTCCTTATCATGTTGGCATAGGTTTTTGAGGTTAATAAAATCTCAAATTCCCTATCATCAGAGGTTTTTAAAGTGAAAATGCCAAAATCCCCCTTTTGAGGGCTAAAAGAAGTGACATATCCCGCGATCAAGTCTGAAAACGAAAAATCAACTTTGTTCATTAAATTTTCCACAACAAGACCCACAAAAAAGACAATTTAATCTGTAAACTTATTGAGAAATGAGCACAACTATGCTGCGGTCTCTCACCAAGTGATTTTGTTTAGCAATTAAAACTTCTGTACATGGCTCCAAAATGTCTTTAGGAGAAATTTCAGATGTGTCTATAACTTTGTACCAATTTCTACCTTCAATTTGTGGAATCTCAAATTCGAGGCTCTCCCAATACATATTAAGCATTACGTGAATATCAGCCTCGCCATCGAAACCCCCAAGAGTATAGGCAAGAACTAGCCCATTCGGATCGTCCCAGCCAGGACTAAATAATTTGGAACCATGCCAAGAAATATCTGCTAGACCTCGCTCATTGATTTCGCCATTAAAAAATCCACGACGACATAAGCCACCGTAGCGTTTGCGAAAGGCAATCATCATTTTGAAGAACCTGAATATATCTGCGTTCTTCTTCAAAAGGCTCCAATCAAACCAACTAATCTCATTATCTTGGCAGTAAGCATTGTTATTACCTTTTTGGGTACGCCCAACTTCATCCCCAGCCAAAATCATTGGTATGCCCTGAGAAAGTAAGAGAATCGTTGCAAAATTTTTAATTTGTTTCTTTCGTAAGGCTTGTATTTCTGGGTTATCGGTTTCACCTTCTACTCCGCAATTCCAGCTTAAATTATCATCAATACCATCCCGATTACCTTCACCATTTGCTTCATTGTGTTTGTAATTGTATGCAACTAAATCATATAGAGTAAATCCATCATGACAGGTCACAAAATTAACGCTATTAAGAGGTAAACGACCTTGTTTTTCGTAGATATCAGCACTACCAGCAAGTCTTGAGGCTACTGCTCCAACGAGTCCTGCTTCTCCTTTTACAAAACGCCGAATATGGTCTCGGAAGAGTCCGTTCCACTCCGCACAACGATATCCTGGATAACTACCTACATGATATAGTCCACCAGCATCCCAAGCCTCAGCAATTAATTTAGTGTCTGCTAAAGTTTCAGATGTTTCAATATGCCAAATTACTGGTGGGTTCTTCATTGGAACTCCGTTTTGGTCTCGGGCAAGAATTGAGCCTTCATCAAATCGAAAGCCATCTACATGCATTTCTTTGACCCAAAACTCCAGGCATTCTACAATTAATTTATCCACCATTGGATGGTTGCAATTAAAGGTATTACCACATCCAGAATAATCCATGTAATACTGTTGGTCAGAAGGTACGAGGTGATAATAAATACTGTTATCAATACCTTTGAAGTTAATTATCGGACCATTATGATTACCTTCACTTGTATGATTGAAGACGACATCAAGTATCACTTCAATTCCAGCCTTATGTAAAGCCTTGACCATATCCCGAAACTCTCTGATCGGGCTTTTCTGCTCTGGAGCATAACAATAAGAAGCTTCTGGAGCAAAAAAACTGTGTGGATCGTATCCCCAGTAGTTTTTCAGCGGTTTCCCATCAACGGTTCGAATGATATCCTTATTATCAAAATCAAACACCGGTAAGAGTTCAACAGCTGTTACCCCCAACTCTTGCAAATAAGGAATCTTCTCAGTAACTCCCGTGAAAGTACCAGGATATTTACAAGAAGAAGTTGGTGATATCGTAAATCCGCGAATATGTACTTCGTAAATTATAGACGAGCTAATTGATCGTCTGAGTGGTTCGTCACCTTCCCAGTCATAATCTGATAGATCGACTACTACACTCCGCATAGAAGTTGCAAGATTATCTTGCTTTCCTATTGCATCAATACGATTCCAAAGAGCATCACTAATACTATGTGCGTAGGGATCTATCAGTACCTTGTTTTTGTTAAAACGGTCTCCTCGTTCATGTAGTTCCTGAGGACCACCAACTCGATAAGCATAGGCTGCACCATGTTTTAAACCTCTGACATAGACATGCCATATATGAAAACTTTTATTGATTTTTGGATCTAATTGGATAATTTGTATCGGTTCTGGATCGTCATACTTATTAAATAACAATAGATCCACTGACGTAGCATTCTCTGAAAACAGTGAGAAGTTTACTCCGTCTTTGTTTGGTGTCGCCCCTAAAGGATGGGTGCGCCCTGCTTCTACTTGGTAAATAGTTGCAAATGATTTGGTTTGAGGTGTTGTTGAAATCATTTTAATTTTCTATAATTATAGAGCTTAAAGCAGTCTCATATCTCAATGAATGATGTTCAAAAGCTTACGAAGGTGTTTCTAAAATAAATTTTAACCAGTTAAGCAACAATGAGTATGAGCTAATCGATATAACAATTAGATGAAGTGCCTCATACAAAAAAGCATATTAAATACTAATATCAATTGTAAGGGTTGATGTTTGGAAGTAAGTTTGTGTAATTTATTTTCGTATAATTTATTTTAATAATCATCTGCAATATTAATATCTCAATATCATCACTTTAGGCTTAGGGAATAATAAGAATTCGGAATACGAGGTGTCTAGCATAGCTCCTCACGTCCAATTTATCAATATAATTAGTATAAAAAGATAGGCGTTGCTGAATAGAGAATACTAATCAAGAAATTAAGTTATTGAAACATTAATTTTTCGTAGATATTTGCACCAAAAGCATTACGCACTCACTAACGGCAAAAGATAAATTTGATTTTGAAAAATCTTAAGTCAAAGTTTAAATAAAAGAACGGAAATTAACATAAAACTTATTATCTCTGAAAATTCTTTTATATAGTTAGGTAAGTAAAATAATTTATATATTTATTATTCAGTTATATTAATAATTTCCTCTTGCCTATTTTTTTCCTCAATGAAATCTTGAATGTCTAAGTATAATTTCTTTGATGCTTTATTAGACACAATATTTAT
>JGI1201J43222_100201_pt1 | contig 19183 bp, 14 predicted proteins | sample MastesBC008_FD_43222 | JGI IMG/M metagenome (IMG submission 43222) | reverse complement strand
AAAAGAAAATTTAGCCTCAATCAAATTATGACAAAACTTTCTTGTACATCTGAAACTGCAATTGCTATTGCTTTTTTAGTGATGAATCTTTCTACTCATCTCTCACGTTTAATTAGGGCTTTTTTATGTCTATTTTTCAGAAATACACCTTTTTTACAGTCTAGTATTAGATGAATTTATATTTTAGTTGCCTTAATATGTTCAAAACTTATTTTTTGTTTTTCCTCGAATAACGAATCAATCTGTATCTTACTTTTTCAGCAAGCCCTATGTACATATATCACTTAAATCCTATAACAGCAGATCAAATGCTTCGCTACAATAGACCTGGTTTTGATTTAGTAAGCTGCAAACGCGTAGGATTACCTGTTTATAAAATAACAATTCAAGCTCTAACACAAAGGTGTAAACCAATTCCTCCAATAGAAGAATACGTTTTAAAAGTAATTGATGCAGGTCTTTCCTCTGAAGAAGATATTGTTGATTATCTTGGTCTAGAAAAGGTAATATTAAACGATGCAATGGTCAATTTAAGAATGAATGAAAATATTGATCTTGTTGCACCTAATGCTTCTCGAATGCAAGTGTGGAAACTGACTAAAAAAGGTAAGAATACTCTTAGTGAAGCTAAAATTATTATTCCAGAGGAACGAACATTTGATATTCATTTTGATGGTTTATTGCGTTATCCATGTCGGTATGGACGCTCTGATTCATCGTTTTTGAAGCCACAAGAATTGCGTACTCAAAGAATGATAGAAATTGAAGCATTTCCGAAAAAGCCACCAGAATTAGCTGATATTAAACTTAAACAAGTGTATGCATTGAACCGCCAAATAGAAAGTGCGAGCAAAAGGAAATCAAAAGAACAGAGAGACTTACTAGCATTAAAAGCGATTGAACGTAGAGAAAGGCTTTTCCAGCCTGCACAAGCATTAATTTATAAAGCAAAAGATAGTGATGATGTTCAAGTAGCATTTCTAATTGATGGTGTTCCCTCTAACGAACATGAAACTGCTTTTGCTCGCTCCAATGGTATTAATAAACTTCGTATTGTTGAGACTCTGAAGCTAAGCTCTCCTAAAAAACTCGCCGAAGAAATATTGGGATATGACTTTGTCGCCTCAGCTCCATTAGAAACAATTGAAACCATCAAAGAGGAGGTATACTGCGCTCAAGCAAAGATTGAAGCACAAATACAGATAACTCAAAATAGTCTTGAACTGACTAAGGATAAAGAAGAAAAAATTAAACTTGAGCAACAATTTCAATCCGCACAGGAAGAAATTGAACAACTTAAAGAACAATTAGATTCTCTTTTGAGTACAGTTCCTATGCGTTGGTTAGAGATGTACGAGCACCGTCCACTTTTGGAAGATGCTCTTAGCAATACACAGGAACGTTTAATGATTATCTCCCCTTGGATTAGAGCAAGTTCAGTTAATGAAAAATTTTTGATAGATTTTGAAAATCTACTCAAAAAAAGTGTAAAAGTTTACATAGGTTATGGTTTGGGAGAATATGATAATAAATATTCTTCTGATATTCAAGCTGAGAAAAAAATACAAGAATTAGGAAATCAATATAAAGCAAATTTTAAGCTTAACCGTTGGGGAGATACTCACGCAAAAATTCTCATTTCCGATCAAAAGTTTGCCGTCACTACAAGTTTTAACTGGCTTTCCTTCAGAGGCGATCGCGAACGCACTTTTCGGGATGAACGGGGGACTATTGTATATGACTCACAGAAGATTAATGAGTTATTTGATAGCTACAGCAAGCGTTTTAAGTAATTAGTACCGATGTAACCTGTAGGTTAAAAATTAATTAATTTCATCAATAATGTAATGTATATCAACCAGGAAAAACCTTAGATAAATCCAAAATTAGATCTGGAAAACAAGGTAAATTAACAGTTTCATTGGGTAAGAAAATTATCTTTTTACGATAACCAAATTTACCTTGAGAATTTTGTAATGGTTCTCTGTAATGTTCCAAGCAATTATCATTTAAATTAAATATCCAATAATCGAGAATACCTGCTTCAGCATAAAGCAGTAACTTCACTTCTTGGTCATACTTTAAAGAAGAGTCAGCAATTTCAATCAAAAGTAATATGTCTTCAGGGCAAGGATGAGAGCTAAGATAATCATCATCTCGATTTTTAAGAATAGTTATATCTGGTTCGGGTTCGCTATCTGTTGATATAACTACAGGGTCTTGACTTTGCAAAGTTGCACGTTTACTTAGTAAATTTGATAATTCTCTAATTAATCTTCTATTAAATGTTGAATGGGCTGTACCTTTAGCAATCATGTAGATCAATTCTCCGCGAATTAACTCAACTCGGTCATCCTCACCGAAAAATCCGAGTTCTGTTAAATGATTGTATTCAGTTATGGTAAAGCGTTTAGCGGTAGTTATTGTCATGATGATGGGGAAGTGCAAGTTTATTTTAATTTTAGAAGAAGCTTGCTGATGATTAACAAACGGGGAACTGAAAGTATTAGTATTCTTACTTTTTGACTATTACTGATATTTTTTAGTTTTTAGTAAAATTTTGAGCACCTAAGTATTCAACATCAGGGTAGTAAATTGCGTTAGCGTAGTTGTGAACTGTGATGACAAGCTTACTTCAGTAATGTCGAACAGTAAGGAAAAATTATGAATATTTTTATTCTCACAGCTGGTTCCCGTGGCGATGTCCAACCTTATGTAGCGTTGGGTCAAGGATTAAGAGAAGCGGGACATTTAGTAACTGTCTGCACCTGCTCTAGCTTTGAATCATTCATCACCGACCATGGTTTGAATTATGGATATATGAATAATGATTTCATCAAACTGGTTGACTCAGAAGCTGGTCGAGAAATGATGGAAAGCGGAGGAACTTTTTTTGGTTTAATCGGAGCGATGTTGAAATTGCTTAAAGTAGCCAAAGTCATCAATAAACAAATGCTTAGGGATGCTTGGAATTCAGCCCAAGCAGCAAAACCCGATATTATCATTTTCCATCCCAAGGTACTAGCAGGTTCCCACATTGCGGAAAAACTTGGTATTCCAGCAATAATGGCTGTTCTCGCACCTGCGATCGTTCCAACTTCTGATTCTGTGGCTATTGGGTTCCCAAATTTGAAGCTTGGAGGCTGGTACAACAAACTTTCCTATAAGGTTTTGCACTGGGGCTACCATAATTACGACGACATAGTAAATGAATTTCGTCAGGATGTACTCGGAATTAGCAAATTTCCTAAATCGACAAGTCCAATCGAAACGGTAAATGGAAAACCAATTCCAGTTTTGCATGGTTATAGCGGACTGATTTCACCACGTCCCAAAGATTGGTCAAATACAGCTTATATCACCGGATATTGGTTTTTAGATCGAAAGGATGATTGGCGACCTCCAGCCGAATTGGTTGATTTTCTGGAAGCAGGCGAACAGCCGGTTTATGTTGGATTTGGTAGTATGGCAGGACGTAATCCAAAAAAAATGGCAAATATTGTCATTAATGCCCTGGAGAAAGCAGGAGTACGTGGCATAATTGCTACTGGCTGGGGTGGTGTAGACGCTAGAATTCTACCGAAAACCATTTTCAAGATCGATAAAATTCCCCATTCCTGGCTCTTCCCTCAGATGTCTGCTGTCGTTCATCATGGTGGTGCTGGAACAACAGCAGCCGGATTACGTGCAGGTTGTCCGACAATAGTATGTCCTTTTCTTGTCGATCAACCTTATTGGGGGGAAAGGGTTTATACTCTGGGTGTCGGAAGTAAACCTATTCCACAAAACAAATTAACTGCTACTAAATTAGCTAAAGCAATTCGAGAAGTAATAACAAATCAAATTATTCGACAAAATACGGAAACTTTAGGTGAAAAGATTCGTAAAGAAGACGGTATCGCAAATGCTATCGCTATTATAGAAAGCTTTATATAATTTTATTTAAGATCACTTGATTGATAAGCCTACGGTATACGCCTTAGCAATTGCTTTTTGGTAGGACTTATATCATGTCCGCTTAATTACTTATGAAAAAATATGTTTGTAGTAGTGCTTATAGTCTTATAGAAAAATACTGGCGCTAAAGTGCTACTACGAACCTTATCACAAGTATTTTACCGGACATGATATTACGCGCTCGTCACCAGTCCTAAATAGAATAGTTTGGAATTGCTATTTCTTTGTGGAAAGACTTTGCTAACCTATCGTCGCAATAAATGTATTTACTTTATCCGTGTGTAAGTCCTGATTTTTAGTTTATTGCTTGCTTTTAGCATCTGCTTGTCAGTAATTTATTTGAGTTTAGATCCTGTAACAAATCTTTGCTTCGTTGATGGATTATCAGCGCTTGAATTGTATCTTAAGTTTCCATTTAGACTACTGAAGGGTTTATCTATGCAGGGATACTTAGGATTATGCTTAGATGACTAATGTCATTTTTTACTTCTGCTCATCATCTCATTGATAAACGCATCAACACCTTTGCAAGTCTCTAGGCCAAAGCTATATTTTACCAATCTACTAGCTGTAAACGACCTGTTTGAATGTAATCGAATATACGATTAATGTGACGTCTATCTGAATCACTAACTTTCCCGTCAATTAATACCGTATAAGTTAAAGCTTTATGATCTTTACGACTTATTTTCCCAGATCGAATAATTCTTTCTACAATCTTTTGTACTGCTAATTCTGCCCGGTTATGAAATTTTTCGTATGCTGATAAAGTATTCATATTTCTCTAAATAAGTACAACAATTAATCACATACTTTATCTTTCTATTTGGTTATGTGAAGAAAGACATATCTCTAACTTAAACTTTGAATAAAACCTAGAGTTAGATGTTGTGAAAATCAGACACTTGTGCTTATAAGCATCCTTAAAAACTAAAGTAACTTCGGTTAAATGCACAACAACTCTTTCATAAGATATAAGTCACAAATCTACCTTTTGATAGAGCCATATTCCCAGAGAAGTTTTGTTGCGCAATTTCACTGTACGATCTTTCAAGTATTAAAACTCTACATATTACTTATGCACTGTCAAAGTTACTGATATTACTCTCATAAACAGTTTACAGATAGTGACATTTGAGTATTTTCAATCATCAACGCAGTTACGACTTAAAAACAAAAAGTGTAAAATGCAACGTTTTTTTTTGAGTGATACTATGTTGCGTTAAGCATCTTTAGCTAAATTTTAAATTAAGTAAGAAAAATTACTATATATCTTTATAAAATTCTTATGTCAAAAATAACTTATACGGTAAATAACCCTCTTACGTGATTGTTTAGAAATAAAAGTCAATGCTGATACTTCAAGCTATAAATATGACAGAATTTTTGCCTTTATTCATAGCATTCTAAATACTATTATTTTTTTACTGAAACTCTTGTATTGAAACGCTTTTTCTATGAGTACAGTGACAGAAGAGGAATAAAAAGCGAGATATACCTTGTTAATTTATCCCCCGCAAACGGAGTTTGAATTGTGAAAATTGAGCAAAATTTGAGGGTTGAAGAAGAGATTTTTATCGGTGATAGTGAAATGGCGGTATTGATGCGTTCCTTTGATTGGTCGCAAACAAGCCTTGGTGCGGTAGAAAACTGGTCGCAAAGCCTGAAGACAATTTTGAGTATATTGCTTACCTCTGGTCACCCCATGTTTTTATTTTGGGGAGAGGAGTTAATTCAGTTTTACAATGATGCTTATCGTCCAAGTTTGGGAGCAAATAAGCACCCCCAAGCTTTGGGACACCGGGGAAGAGAATTTTGGGACGAGATTTGGCATATTATTGAACCCCAAATTGATGCAGTGATGAAGTGGGGCAAATCTACTTGGAATGAAGACCATTTAGTACCCATTATTCGTAACGGTTATTTAGAAGAAGTTTACTGGACCTACAGTTACAGTCCAGTCAGAGACGACAATGGTGAGATAAATGGCATTTTGGTTGTTTGTAGTGAGACAACCGAGCGAGTTATTGGAGAAAGACAACTGCAAACGCTTCGAGAACTTGCAACTGAAAACATTGGGATCAAGACAGTTGAAGAAGCTTGTCAAATTTCACTTCGAACTTTAGCAAATAATCCTCATGATATACCCTTTGCCCTCCTATATCTCCTCGATGATAAGCAAGCTACAGCAAAATTAGCAGGTACTTGTGGAATAAATGCAGAAACATCAGCCAGTCCATTAGAAATTGAGATAAATTCAGACTCGAAAATTTGTAATTTATGGCAACTCCCTGCGGTTATGGCGACCAATGAAGGTCAATTTATAGGGGAATTAAAATCAAAATTTGGAAACTTACCCGGTGATGCTTGGGCGAATAGCCCCGAATCTGCTTTTGTTCTACCGTTGATCCCATCGGGACAAGCTGATATAAAGGGATTTTTAATTGTAGGTATTAGTTCAAAACGACCATTTAACGATGATTATAAGGGCTTCTTTGATTTAGTTGGCGGACAAATCGCGACTGCTATTAGTAGTTCTAATGCTTGGGAAACCGAACGCCGGTTAGAGCAAATCCGCGAAACTGCGCGAATGGAAGTCGAAGCAGCAGAAACTAGAATGCTTGGTATTTTATCAAGTATTCGTGATGGCTTTGTGATTTTTGATTATGACTGGCGTTATCTATATATTAACGATCGTCAACTTGAAATCATTGGTATGAGGCGTGAAGATGTTTTGGGTAAAAGCCTTTGGGAGGTATTTCCCGATTTAGTGGATACCGAATTAGAACAAAAGCTATATCAAGTTATGCTGGAAAGAAAGTCGACCCAGTTCGATTTTTATTATCCGGCTTGGAATCGCTGGTTTGAAAATCAAATTCATCCTACACCTGAAGGAATTGCAGTTATATGTGCTGATATTACCGAACGCAAGCAAGTAACTGAAGCCTTAAGAGAACAAGAAGCTCGATTACAGTTTATGCTTGAATGTTCTCAGATTGGTGAATGGGATTTAGATTTAACAACCCAACCCTATACCGCTAATCGCTCGCTCAAACACGACCAAATTTTTGGATACGAATCGCTTTTACCGGAATGGAGTTATGAAATTTTCCTCGAGCACGTCCATCCCGACGATCGCGAATCTGTAGATAAATCTTTCAAACAAACCCTGTCGAGTTATGTGGATTGGGACTTTGAATGCAGAATTATTCGTGCAGACGGAAAAATTACTTGGATTTGGGCTCGTGGTAGCGTTTACCGAGATAGCAATGGTAATCCGATTAGGTTAATTGGTAGTGTCACCGATATTAACAAGCGTAAGCAATCCGAAGCAAAACTTCAGCAACTTGCTGCTCTAATCGACAATAGTATAGATTTTATTGGATTGGCGACACTGGAATCCCAAGCAGTATTTGTCAACCCTGCAGGTTGCCGTTTAATCGGGCTAGAAAATCTTGAAGCCGTTACCAAAACCGAAATTATTGATTATTTTCTACCAGAAGATAAAGCTTATGTCCAGGAAGTTATATATCCAACTGTGATGCGCGAAGGTTACTGGAAGGGCGAGTTTCGTTTTCGCCACTTTCAAACTGGGGAAGCAATTCCCGTTGATTACACCCTTTTTCTCATCAAAGATCCACATACCGATGAACCCCGCGCCATCGCCACCATCAGCCACGATATTCGAGAACGGATGGCTATGCAACAAGAGCGCGTACGTATTCTCGAACTGGAACGAGCCGCTCGCGAAGAAGCAGAACAAGCAAACCGCCTCAAGGACGAATTTCTTGCAATACTTTCCCACGAAATGCGTACTCCCCTAAATCCAATTCTCGGTTGGGCAAAAATATTACAAAAAGGTAAAATTGATCATAAGAAAACCCAAAAAGCTTTGGAAATAATTGAACGTAACGCCAAGCTACAGGCGCAATTAATTGACGATTTACTCGATATATCCCGAATTTTGCAGCGCAAGCTCAACTTAGATAAAGTATCTGTAAATCTAGGAGATGTGATTCAAGGTGCTTTAGAAACAGTTCGTTTAGCCGCACAAGCCAAATCAATTCACATTCACATAATAAAACCATCATCAGCAGTAATGGTTAACGGCGATGGAGGGCGATTGCAGCAAGTAATATGGAATCTTTTATCCAATGCAGTCAAATTTACTCCTGTCAACGGACAGATTTGGGTCGAATTAACTCAAACTGGAAACTATGCCCAAATTCAGGTAAAAGATACTGGAAAAGGAATTAAAAAAGAGTTTCTGCCTTATATCTTCGAGCATTTCCGTCAGGAAGACAGCAGCACAACCCGTAAGTTTGGTGGCTTGGGTTTGGGACTGGCGATTGTGCATCAAATTGTTAAACTCCACGAAGGAAGTGTAACCGCACAGAGCCTTGGGGAAGAGCAAGGTGCAACTTTTACAGTACGCATACCATATATGGCAGCAAAAAATGAAACTACAAATTTACAGCAAGTCAGTCAACCACGATCAGGCTTAAACGGTATAAATGTCTTAGTAGTTGATGACGAACCAGATTCTTGTGACTTAATCGCTTTTTTATTACAACAAGAAGGTGCAACAGTTACAACTGCAACATCGGCGTCGCAAGCGCTCGAAAATATTACTAAATCCACGCCAGATTTATTAATCAGCGATATCGAAATGTCCGATATGAATGGTTACGAATTTATCGGAAAAATTCGCTCTTCAGAAAAAGGTAAGTTAATTCCATCAGTGGCTGTAACTGCATACGCAGGTGAAGAATCTCAGGAGAAAGCAATTGGAGCTGGTTTTCAAAGACATATATCTAAGCCAATTGATGCAAATACATTCATTGATGTAGTAGTTGAGGAACTATTGCAAATATTTTGATATAGCTTAAAATTTAAATTTAAAATCTCCGATTCGTAGTCTTAGAGTATGTTTATAAACAACTTCTAAAGTAGTGTGGGTTACGGCAAAATCAGGATTTAATTGTTTGAACAATTCAAAATTTGTTGTAGCCCACAGATATCATTTAGTATGTGAAATTTGGTAATAAATCTAACAGATATTAGAATAATTTTATTTTTTACTTATAAAAACCTTCTTAGTCTTTTATTAAAAAAGATGTTTATGCCAATAGGAGTAATTTAGATTCCAATACGACCGCTATACATCAGTCAGTCGGTTTTGTTAGAAGTGAACGAGGGGAGGATTAGAACATAACCTATGGAATGATGAAGTAAATTTTTAATTATTGATATTATTGAACTATTGTGAATGGGAATTAAAACAAATAAAAATACTTTCAGCCATTCCAGGGTTGCTCCATAGATACGCCGATTGGTGTGTACGGCGTACAGTGGGGCATTTCAATGATGCATCAAGATACATTCTTTAAGGTTCTCAAGGAATAACCTTCTAGATGATGCTTATTTCAATCCCAGATATTAACAAGTTTCCTACTGAAAGATTGGAACGAAGATTTAAAATAGGTTCGAACAAATGCTAGGAGACTTTTGCCACATCTATATAAAGTAATTCCTAGGGTAAATTTCCGACAACTTGGTAAAAAATATCCAATTAGTTTTGTTTGACTGCTTACTCAAACTAACCAAAATAGAGTAATAAAGATATCTAAATATGACCAAATTAAATGACGCTGTTATTTTAGTTACAGGAGCGGCAGGGGGGTTTGGTCGCGAATTAACTAAACAGTTACTAGGTAAGGGAAGTCGTCTTATTCTTACAGACATTAACCTAGAGATACTTAAAGAGCAAGTAAACAAAATACAGGCTGAAATAACCACAGGAGAAGTTATTCAATCCTTTGGGGCTAACTTAGCTAATCGCACAGACTGTGAGACTCTCTATCAAAAAGTTAAAGCTTTAAATATTCCCTTAGATGTTTTGATTAATAATGCAGGGATGGGTCTATTTGGTCGTGTAGATGAAGTTCCTGTAGAGAAATGGGAGCAATTGATGCAAGTCAATTTAATCGCTCCAATACGTTTAAGTTCTTTATTTGTCGCCGATATGATTGCTCGACAACAAGGACATATTGTTAACATCTCTTCTATGGCTGGTTGGATTCCTCGTCCGGGAATTGCTCACTATTCTTCGAGTAAATTTGGCTTGCGGGGTTTTAGTGAAGGATTATTTCATGAAATGAAACCTCACAACGTAAAAGTTACAGCTGTTTATCCTTTTTACAGCCGTACTCCAATGTTGAACTCGGCAAAATACGGTACTTTAGCAGAAAGTTCTACAAAAATTCCCGACCGATTGATTGTCGAACCAGAAGAAGTGATGGCTCATACCATTGAAGCTATTGCTCACGAACGACTCCACGTATTTCCTGATCGCGTGGGAAAGAACATCCATTTTTTCAAACAAAATTTTCCTCTGTTGTTCGACTGGATTAGCAATCGCCTTGGTAGTCTTGCTTGATGCTCCAAAAAAATAAAACTTGACCTCATGGCTTGACCGGGAAAAAGGTCACATTGTTACTGTTAAGTTAGTTAGATTGAATTATTTACATTTGTAATACTTTGGCACTACAATCAGTGTCAAATATTTTTTTGTGAGGAGTGTATTGTTCACTATAATCGTAGAAAAACTATAGCAATCCCCCATCAAATACGACTGCTGTATTACAACCTAGTTTTGTTTTTCACATAGTAGGGTATTTGCTTGCTATCCGTACATTCCAATGATACCGATGTGCAGATTCGATGAACAAGATATTCTGTCTTTGCTAGCATCAACTGATAGGGTATCAGAAAAGCATCTGCACGGGAAGTTATGATATCAGTTCAATTGCAATCTCGCTCTTGTCACGAACTTTCTGGTCGTGAGGCAATTAAAGAATTTAATAGCAACTTAAAAGGTGGTTTAACAGCAGAGGAAGTTGCTAGTCGTTACGAAACATATGGATGGAATGAATTACCTATCAAACCTGGAAAACCTGCTTGGCTAAGATTTTTATTACAGTTTCATCAACCGCTTCTCTACATCCTGTTGATTGCAGGGGCTGTGAAAGCATTTTTAGGATCTTGGACTAATGCAGCTGTTATCTGGGGAGTGACGGTTATCAATGCAGTTATTGGCTATGTTCAAGAAGCCAAGGCTGAAGGAGCGATCGCTTCCCTTGCAAAAGCAGTGACCACAGAAAGTACGGTTTTACGAGAGGGTCAAACTCTGCAGATACCATCACGGGATTTAGTACCGGGAGATATCGTACTTTTGACATCGGGGGATAAAGTTCCAGCAGACTTGAGATTACTGAATACTCGTAGTTTACAGGTTGATGAGTCAGCTCTTACGGGAGAATCAGTACCAGTAGATAAATCTATTCAACCCTTACCAAAGGATACTCCCCTTGCAGAACGAGTTAATATGACCTACGCCGGAAGTTTTGTCACTTTTGGACAGGGAACAGGGATTGTTATAGCTACAGCAGATGCTACGGAAGTCGGACAGATTTCTAAGTCGATGGAGCAGAGGGTTAATCTGAGTACTCCACTGACTCGTAAGTTTGCTAAATTTAGCCGTATCTTACTCTACGCTATTCTGACTCTGGCAACCCTGACATTTGCCATCGGTCTGGGACAGGGAGAATCCTGGATCTACATGTTTGAAGCTGCTGTCGCTTTAGCTGTTAGTGCAATTCCTGAAGGTTTACCAGCAGTTGTAACTATCACTTTGGCGATTGGTGTTAACCGCATGGCGCGCCGTCATACCATTATTCGCAAACTTCCAGCCGTTGAAGCTTTGGGGAGTACCACTGTTATTTGTTCTGACAAAACCGGAACGCTAACAGAAAATCAAATGACGGTACAGGCTATTTACGCTGGGGGACAAAATTATCAGGTCAGTGGTAGTGGTTACAGTCCTAAAGGTGAGATTGTTCAACCTGATAATAATGACCTAGAAAGTGTTTTTGAAGATGGTTTTTTGTCGCAAGCCTTGAAAGAATCCCTGATAGCTGGAGTACTTTGTAATGATTCACAATTAAAGCATACAGGAGAACATTGGTCGGTTGTGGGCGATCCCACGGAAGGTGCATTAATTACAGCTGCAGCTAAAGCCGATCTAACCCAGTCTGCACTAACAGCTTCAAAACCTCGATTAGATTCAATTCCTTTTGAATCCGAGTATCAGTATATGGCGACATTGCATGACGCTGATTTTCGAACTATCTACGTCAAGGGTTCTGTTGAAGCATTGTTAAGACGATGCTCTCAGATGATAGATCGACAGGGTCAGATCGTTCCCCTCGAGCAAGCACAAATCGAGCAAGCCGTTGAAGCAATGACAGCAGAGGCTCTGCGAGTACTAGCTTTTGCCAAAAAAATTGTTGCTCCCCATCAACATTCGATAGATCATGACAATATCGAAACTGGGTTAGTTTTTCTCGGGTTGCAAGGTATGATTGACCCACCCCGTCCAGAAGCGATCGCAGCGGTGCATGCTTGTCAGACAGCCGGAATTCAAATCAAGATGATTACCGGAGACCACATCTCAACAGCTCGGGCGATCGCTCAACGTATGGGTATTCAGAAGACAGAGCAAGTTCTGGGGTTTGAGGGACAGCAACTAGCGAAAATGGATGATCGTCAACTTGCTCGAACTATTGAAGATGGAGATGTATTTGCTAGGGTTGCACCGGCTCAAAAACTAAGATTAGTCGAAGCTCTCCAGTCAAAAGGGGAAATCGTCGCCATGACGGGAGATGGGGTAAATGATGCACCAGCCTTAAAGCAAGCTGATATTGGGATTGCAATGGGGAAAGGTGGAACCGAAGTGGCTCGAGAAGCTGCTGATATGCTTCTAACAGATGATAACTTTGCCTCTATTGAAGCTGCAGTGGAAGAAGGACGTACAGTTTACCAAAACTTACGTAAAGCGATCGCTTTTCTCTTACCTGTCAATGGTGGTGAATCCATGACTATTTTGATCAGTGCATTGCTAGCGAGGGATTTACCAATTTTGTCCCTACAAGTACTGTGGTTAAACATGATTAATTCCCTCACCATGACTGTTCCCCTGGCCTTTGAGCCGAAGTCGAACGGTTTGATGCAGAAGTCTCCACGCAATCCCAAAGAGCCCTTAATTACAAAGAAATTATTACGTCGAATTTTGACAGTTTCCCTATTTAATTGGATTCTGATTTTTGGTATCTTTGAGTGGGCGAAGTTTGCTACTGGTGATGTTGCAGTTGCTCGCACAATGGCAATTCAGTCCCTTGTAGCTGCTCGAATCGTCTATCTTCTCAGTATCAGCCAATTAGGGATTAGTTTGTTCAACTATATCCGGGGTAGATCGGCATTGATTACAAATGCACCCATCCTAATTGTGGGTATTGTTGGTGCTGTTGCTCTACAAATTGTGTTCAGTCAGTGGAATGTGATGAACATACTATTTGAGACAGCACCTCTGACTTGGAATCAATGGGTTATTTGTTTGCTACCAATGTTGCCAATGATACCCACTGCAATATTTGCAAACTACATCGACTAATCTTGAGCAAGAGTAGCAGCTGGGATCGCTCCAAGTTGCTGCATAACTTCCAATAAATTCAATTCATCCCAGTGTTCAATAAATTTCCCGTCCTTAACGCGCCAAATATCGATACTGCGCATACTAATTAAATTACCGGTGGCTGGAATCCCCATAAATTCTTCTTGTTGATGAGCGTGATAAGTGAATCGAGCGATCGCAGTTTGACCATCCACAAAAACATCTTCAACATTTACTTTGGTATCTGGGAAAGATATTATCCAAACCTTTAAAGAAATTTTTTACTGCTTCTAAACCGTCTGGAACATAAGGGTTGTGGTTGATGTAGTCAGCTACAATAAAGTTATCAAATTTATCAATCTGACCTGTATTCAGGGCTTCTGCAAATTTGTAAGGAAGTTCTTCTGCTCGCGTAATATGAATACTCATTTGATTGAATTCTCCATTTTTAGTCATTAATTGAATGACCAACCAAATTAATTGAACAACCAACCAAAAAGACTTAAAAAAATAAGGAGTTTAATTTTTGTCTAATTGCGACTGAAACATTTGTTTAAGCACCACATATGGTTCCTCTAAATCAAAACTAGGATCGGCTAATTGTTGTAAAGCTAATCCATCAAAGCTAGCTAGTAAAACCGAGGCTAAAGCTTCTGGTTTAGCTATTTCTTGGGGAGCAATTTGATCCAATACAAATGCGATCGCATTGCGGCTTTTTGCTAACAGCGTTCCCTTTAAACATAAAAATGAGATATTGCTTGCTTGAAAGCTGTTTGTAAACTAACCTCATTCATGTATATTAAAGCACCTGATTGAGGTTCTAGATGAAAAGCTATAAAATTTCGCTTCATGAAAGAACATATGAGAAAGCAAGAAACTATTTGGAAGAATTGAAGGCTGGAAAAACTCCAGGTTCTTATCTTGCTAAGCAGTTAACTGACAGAAATATTTCCCAAGTTGTCCCTGAAGAATTTATTGAGCTAATACTTAGAACTAAAAAACCACAAATATTTGCCGAAAGTGCTGTTAGTGGTGATGGTTCGGACTGGAATCAAGAAGAACTTTCTATATTAGGGGATATCAGTATTGCTACGCCGGTGACAGTATATGACAATGGCAGACACACCGATCCAAAAGTACATCAAAATCCTTTTCAAGCAACTCTTTTATTCGTCCCCGGTGCATTATTACGAAATGGTAGAAGTAATACTCCTGCTGATTGGAAAGAAGTAACAAAAAATCAAGAAATCAATCCAGAATCTTATTATCAGCTTTACGAGAGAAGATTGCTTCCTGCATTTATGTATGCCAATGATGTAATGAAAACTCAAAGTAAAATGGGCTTGATTACGATTCCAGGTCTTGGTTGCGGTCAGTTTGCAGGAAAATTTAGAGGACAGTTAGGTACTCACCTTAAAGTTGCATTGACAAAGTTTTTAGAAAAGCATGGTACTAAACTGTCAAATATTAAAGCGGTATATTACGACCCATATCGAGAATGTAGCAACGAAAGACTTGAGATTGCAGGTATAAATCTTCTTGTCAGACCTTTAACTCAAGGAAATGAAGGTAAATCTCAACTGTGTCATCCAAAAGACTATGAAGAAGCAGGAGATGATTTTAGTACTTGTGAATTATTTAGTGTCGTAGCTTGGGATCATGTATCATGGCCGGGTAACGATTTTTATTTGGGTTCTAGGGTTACAGATGATGGAGTAAAAGCTGCAGCGACTAGTGTAATGTCAGTAATGACAGGAATTGAAGGTCATTATAATGTCGTAATTAATAAGTATAATCCACCATCTGAATACGGGTGTTGGGAAGAAACGATCGCAAGAAATGCTATTGAGTTAGAGGTTAAAAATAACTTTAGAATTTTTGCTTGAGGCTAATTTAATCCACATACCCCAAATATAAAAGAAGGAGTACTAAACCATATGTACCCAGCCCTGTTACACCAAAGCCATTACTAATAACAAGGAAGCTTTTTATCGATTCATCTGTACGGGACCAAAGTAAAATTGCGGTAGCAATTGCAAAAATAGTCGCCATAATTGCTATAGCAAATAATGTCAGTCCCAAACTTTGTGTTGAGACAACTCCAATTCGATCTAAAGCGTAAGTCAAAATTCCATTAATAGATAACCAGCAAATATTGAAAATTCCCACACCGCTAGCAATACCCATCGGTATTTGAGTTAAACGATTAAATATTCCCCAAAGCAGCAGGGTAGTGTTAAACATTATTGCTAAACCTGCTGCGATCGCAGTTCCATCTATAAACCAACCCCAAGTATCGGCTGCAAATCCATAGGGTATAACAATCTCATAGGGTATCCTAGCAAAGAAATGCCAAACTAAGTGATACACACCAAATCCACAAACAAAGCTTGCAAAGATTTTATTTACTGGACTTGGATGAAACCAGGAGAAAAACCCTACGATACCTCCCCCTACAACAAATAGGATGTTACCGAGACTCAGTAAGCGATTTTCACCTAATTCTACGAGGAAATTCATCCCCCAGTATTTTTGCTTTAATGCTTGCAACTGCTGAGAACTCAGTCCTAAATTTGTAATTTCGTAGATTTTGGAAAGTAGTGGAGCATGATTCGATCCTCTCTCCTGACAACCAATTATTTGTCCATCATAGGAAGCACGACAATTAGTCAGATCGTATTTATTTATGTTTCCTTGAATAAAGCTTATATCTAGTAAACGATCCTGAATTTTTGTTTGACACTTAAATTCTCGATCTGCTTGTGTACATTCAAATATCCGATTAGGTAAATGAATTTTAGAGTTCTCTCCAACATTTATAGATACCCCAGCAAATGGAGTATAATCGGGTACGCTTGGTGCATTAGACAGTAGTAGCGATAAAAATGCACTTATGAATACAATCCATAGACCGAGCAAAAATCTTGATAAGAATAAACCCACTTGACGCATCACTCTTGCTTCCCAAAAATATGAGCCAGTTATTTGGAGTTAATTACATTGATTTCAATTGCGAAGGCTAAGTTCCGATAATTTTGTTCAAAGAGTAAAAAGTTTAGAGATGTCCGCGAAAGAAACACGCCCTAACCTCGGCGACATAATTTCAGCAAAAGAGTTTCGTCGCTGGTATTGGCTTAAAGAAGAACTAGTGAACTACTGCAAAAGTAAAAGTATCAGTTCAAGGGGTAATAAGTTTGAGGTCGCAGACCGGATTGCTGAGTACTTAGAAACGGGTCAAGTTATTAAATCCAAATCAAAATCAAAATCAAAATCAAAATCCAAATCTACCCCTGGTAAAACTAAAGCCTCACAATTTAATTGGGCGAAAGCTCCACTCACTCTAGAAACTGTAATTACCGATAATTTAACTTTTGGAAAGAACTTTCGTGGCTTCATGACCGAACAAATTGGCAGCAAATTTGTTTGTCACAGTGATTTTATGGATTGGGTTAAAGCTAACGTTGGTAAAACCCTCGCTGATGCAGTAGAAGCCTGGTGGGAACTTGAAGCTCGTAAGAAAGATCCTAACTTCAAACGGAAAATTGCCCCGCAAAACATGCTTGCACAGTATACGCGGAATTTCTTTGCTGACAATCCCGATAAAACCCACGCCGATATGATGCGTTGTTGGAAACTCAAAAAAGCTTTACCAAATCAGGGTAAGGTGGTTTATGAAACCTCCGATCTCTTGCTCGAAGAATAAGTTAGTTCCTGCTCCCAAACCTTTTAATAGTTCCAAAGCTTTTAATACTCCAAAGCTTTTAATAAATTATGATTCCTGATGAAAATGGTGATTTATTAGCTGTTGTGAGCGATGAGATATTCAATTAAGACTTGAGAAAACTTATAGGTATATCTTAACCTAGGTATACAACTGTGCCATTACTGAACGCACATGGATTGGATTAGTTTACTCAAAGCGCAACAAGTTGATTTTCTTCGACGGATTAAAAAACCCAAAATTAATAATCTTTATTTGCTGGACTCCCAAGTAAAAGGTTGTCATGCTGAAGTAATGGAGTTAGGAAGCGAATCTCTAGCAGAATTGTGTGAGGTTGCTCGCCAACAAGCAGAAATTATTGCCAGAAATCCACCACCCATACCGCCCGATTATCCAGAGTCTCCAGATTGGGCGATACCTTTTGAAGAATATTTCCAGCAACAAGCCCAAGATTATCTTGTGCGAGAACAAATTGTTGAGCAAGTGATAAGCCAACGCCTAGGAAAATTAATTAAAAAGGTGTCCCAAGATACTTTAAAAAATATGGTGTTGGACGATGAAGGTAACTTGCTAACAGAAAGTAAATTTCCTTACTTTTTAAATGGAAATTCTTCTTATGGTGTTCAAGTTTACGTTACAGATGGAACTAGTTTTAATGGCATCAAAAAAGACAAAATTCGTTGGTCTGTTACTCAAGAAGATGTCAAAAATAGTCAGTTACTGATTTTCCTCTGTCTATTTAATCCCTTAGTAAGTAAAGTTTCCTACAACAAAAAAGTTGTAATCGCCGGATTTTTACCGACAAATCTCATTGAATTAGGGGATCCCAAGCTTTTAATAGCTCCAAGTAATTTACTATATGTTGGTGGTTTACACTGGTATTTAGAATCGCTCAAAAAACCAAAAGATATACCACCAGCACAAACGAATGATGTGGTAACTCTAGAAAATATTCAAGCTTTACCGTCAGGTCATGATTGCAAAAATATTATTGGCGATTGGGAGTGCTGGCAAACTTTAAGAGGTCATACCAGAGGGATTAATTGTTTAGTTTATATTCCACAACGTAAAAATAATGGAAATTTACCCATTTTGGCTAGTGGAAGTCGCGGAGAAGTAAAATTATGGGATTTTACTAAGGGAGAATTAATCTCCACATTATCTGAATATCCTTGGACTGTTTCTGGATTAGTTGATGAAGTTAAAACCCTTGCTTTTAATCACGACGGACAACTGTTGGTGAGTGGGGGTGCAGACTCAACCATTAAAATTTGGCATGTGGGTGCACGGGATCTCATCGATATTTTACATAAACATAATGGAATAGTACGTTGTGTAGCTTTTACCCCGGATACAAAAATGTTAGTTACCGGTGGTGACGATCGAAAAATCTTATTTTGGGATTTGGTAGATAGATTAGTTGTTGCGACTCTTTCTTTAGATGATAATGCTGCACACGCTTTAGCTATAAGTCCTGCTAGTACAATATCTCCTGAAGGAAATGGAAAAGTTTTAGTAACTGGTAGCTACCGTAAAATTAAAGTTTGGCGGATCAATTGTGAGGGGAAAGAAAATTTAGATATCCCACTTTTATATTCTTTTACTGCTCATTCTCATATTGTTACTTCCCTCACCATAAGTGCTGATGGTAAATATCTCATTAGTGGTAGTCGGGATCGAACAATTAAAATTTGGAATTTAGAAACTGCGGAATTATTACATACTCTTAAAGGACATCAAGATGGGGTGGACGCTATTGCTTTAAGTGCAGATGGAAAAATAATTGCTAGTGGAAGCGCAGATAACACTATTAAAATTTGGCATTTAGAAACCGGTCAATTATTAGCAACTTTTAGCGGTCATAGTAGCGCTGTGTCAGCATTATTGTTTACTCCTTCTGGTGACAAATTAATTAGTGGAAGTTTGGATCAGACGATTAAAATTTGGCAACGGAATTGAGGGGGATTGGTAATTGGTAATGGGTAATGGGTAAT
>JGI1201J43222_100200_pt1 | contig 19224 bp, 11 predicted proteins | sample MastesBC008_FD_43222 | JGI IMG/M metagenome (IMG submission 43222) | reverse complement strand
TGCAAAGTCAATTGCGAATAAAAGCACCACATACAGTAACAGAATATTGCAGATTGTTAACAATATTCTTGACCAAACATCTTGGGATGCAAGCCCCTAGTTTTCCTTGTGTAGGGGCAAATAAACAGCTTAGACCTCAATACAGTTCAGTTAAGGCTAAATCTCAAGATTGAAGTAGNTTGGGTTGACGCAGGTTAGCAAAGCGTGTCGGTAGGACATAACCCAACAATAATTAGGTTTTTTTGGGTTGCGCTGTCGCTTAACCCAACCTACGAAAATGCTTAATAGTAACCCAACCGTAGTAGTTAACCAAAAACTAGTAAAGACGTAGCAATGCTACGTCTCAACAAAAAATCAAAGTATGTGTTCAGAACTCTGACTTCTGACTTCTGACTTCTGACTCCTGACCTCAAACTGTATGATTGAAAATCTTCCAAACTTCTCTGTCCGAACGAACATGGGGTACAGAAATGCTCTTAAAACCTGTAATAAAAGGTTTATAGTATATGCGCCAGTAAAGAGGACTGATTTTGTCAGCACAACTTTTCAAAAGTCGAACCTCTTGTTTAAGTTCTTCTGCAAGGGAGTTGACGCGCTCCGCATGTACTTTTGCTTGTTTTTTAGTTATTTCTATTTGGTCTTCTATTTGTTCGATACTAGAGGTTTGTGGTTCCAAAGATATTAGATGTTTCAGCTGTGATTGTTTCTCTTCCAGTATGACTTTTAGAGCAGCGAGCGCATCATCAATACCCTTTATTTGGGCAGCATTTTCAATATTCTCACTTGCACGACGGCGATAAGCATTGACAATCCCTTCGGGGGAAGCATCAATAATATCTAATTCCACACTCAAATTCGATCTTTCTTTATCCAGAACATCAATTTGAGTGCGAATAGCATTTATTTCGGTCTGAATTTGCTCTATCATCCGTTCAAAATTTACTAAATTTTGCTAACAATCAATTTTCAGCATCTCATCTATACCTGAACAATGTTCCTTGCTCCTTGGGTATCTACTTGAAGTGAGTGAGTCACGGCTTTAATTCCTTGTTGTTGCCAAGCTTTAGCCATGGCAATTTCCACTCCTTCTGAGTGTAATGTATCTGTTAATGCTAATAAAGTTGGTCCTGCACCACTGATTACCATTCCATAAGCACCAGCAGAAACAGCCGCAGAATACACATTGTCATATCCTTTAATTAAGGATTTACGAAAAGGTTGATGCAATTTATCTTGTAAAGCTGCTTCCAACCAATCATGATTACCAGTTTCTAAACCTCGTAATAATAAGCCTAGATGGGCGGTATTAAAAATTGCATCTTGATGTCCCACTTGTGTTGGTAACACTTTGCGGGCTTCGCTGGTCGATAGCTCAAAGTCTGGAATTGCAATTACTGGAATAACTTCTTGATGCCAGGGAATATCACAAACTTCTTTTCTCATATCATTTGTTGCTGTTAGTTGACATCCTCCCAAAAGTGCTGGTACCACATTATCTGGATGTCCTTCGATTGCAATGGCTAATTCCATTAATTGCTTTCGACTTAAAGGTTTTCCTGCAAGTATATTTGCACCTAGCAATCCACCAAGAATTGCTGTTGCAGAACTACCTAAACCTCTAGCGAGAGGTATGCCTAATTTAATTTCAATTTTGACTGATGGTGGTTTCTGCTTTAAATACCGGTAAAACTCCATAAATGCCTGATAAAGTAAGTTATTCTCATCCGTACTAACTTTTTCAGCTTCAGGACCAGTAACATTGATAAAAACCCTACTTTCTTCCAAGGGAATAAACTTGAACTCGTTGTACAAAGTTAAAGCAGTACCGAGACAATCAAAACCAGGTCCTACATTAGCACTGGTAGCAGGAACAATGATAGAAAAAACAGACACAACAGTTTTGCCTTTGAGAAACCGAATAATCAACCAGCATCTCATGTAAATGCTTGATTTGACTATTAGTTCTAACAGGTATTAGATTTACTTATTTAATATATAGTTTTTTTATAACTTCTCAGATTTTATAACTTTTAAGGCGTTCGCTCTCAGTGAAAGAGTTATTTCACAAACCCAATATCTATCCTTGAAAGCTCGTTACTAACAAACCAAGTTCCAGAAAAATCTTTAAAAGAATTTTATTTAGATCGAATTGAAATCTAAATAACTTTAAATTTAGTGAGAAGATGATAATTTATTATTGTTTTTGGCTGTCATATCCAACAGAGATCGAATGTCTTAAACTCTAATATAGTTCTGATATTTTAGACTCTAGTTTTCATTTCTGCGATCTGAAAATCTAAACTGTAAAATTACAGGTTAGAAATACAGCCAATAGAAAAGCGGGCTAACCGCTTATGAAGTGGTTAACCCGAGCAGCTTTGGGAACGCGCAGAGAAATTACTATTGCAATACCAACTTAACGTTGGCATTTTGCAAACCGCGCTGTTTCACTTCGTTTAATGTTTTGTTAACAGCATACTTTTGGTTAATGGAGTTGATAAGTTCGGTTTGATTATGCTTCTTAGCAACGCCCCATAGGTCTGCGATTAGGTCAAATGAACCATCACTGTTGCGAGACCAGCCTAAATCATATTCACCTTCGAGAACAGCCACGATGTCAGCACGAACGCGTTGACCATTGTAGCCGCGAACGTCAGCTTCGCTCTTAACAGTGATACCTAAGTCAGACAAAGAAGACTTGAGGATTTCAGCATCAGTGATCTTGGTACGTAGTGTGCTAAAATGAGACATTTGGGTTTCCTCCAAAGAGAAGATTGAGAAAAGGACAACGGTTTTCGAACTAGCCGCGTAATATTGGCGCGGCTTTTTTTTAAACTGCTAGCAATCATTGTTGATTGTGCTAGCCCTTCAGCCTGCTTGAGCAGGAGAAAGCCTTTAGAATTCCATGCGCTGATACTCAGCCACGGAAGATGCTGCTGGACGCGCTCGCTGTCTGGCCCAATCTCTCAGAGCCGTTACCTGTTCTTGCATCGTTCTTGACAGCGGTAAAGTCGCCTTGATTGCAGCAATAATATCTAATTGGGTGAACTCACGATCTTGGGCAAAAGCTTCATACATTGCAGCCACAATCGCTTGTTCTATTTCTGCGCCGGAAAATCCGTCTGACATCTTCGACAGCTGATCTAGATCAAATCTTGATGTATCGTCGCGGCGCTTGGTTAGATGAATGTTGAAAATATCTTTACGCTCTTGTGGTGTTGGTAAGTCCACAAAGAAGATTTCATCGAAACGACCTTTACGAAGGAATTCCCCAGGTAATCTTTCAACTCTATTTGCAGTTGCCATTACGAAAACCGGAGATTTCTTTTCTTGCATCCAGGTCAGAAAAGATCCAAAAATCCTACTAGAGGTACCACCGTCGGAATCACTAGAGCCAGTGCCACCGGCAAATGATTTATCTAATTCATCAATAAACAAAATTGCTGGTGAAATTGATTCGGCAGTCTTGAGTGCATTACGCAGATTTGCTTCCGAACGTCCTACCATCGAACCGTCGTAAACCCGACCCATATCCAATCGTAGTATCGGCAAACCCCACAGTCGAGAAGTAGTCTTAGCAATCAAAGATTTTCCACAACCAGGAACTCCCAAAATCAACATTCCTTTGGGTTGAGGTAATCCATACTCCCTTGCTCTTTCTGTAAAAGCATTAGAGCGTTGCTTCAACCATTTCTTCAATTCTTCTAGACCACCCACAACATCGATGGTTTCATTCTCCTCTATGTATTCTAGTATACCATTTCGTCTGATTAATTGTTTCTTTTCCGATAAAACAATTTCAACTTCGTCTTCTGTCAGACGACCTTTAGTGACCTGCGCCTTTCGATATACTTTTTCTGCCTCGTCTCTAGTTAGACCCAAAGCAGCTCTAAGTAACTTCTCCCGTCCTTCTGTAGAAAGTTTGCGACCTCTACCACGATCTGTATGGTTATTTAAAACCTTATTCAGATCGGACATATTAGGTAATGGAAAATCTAAGACAACAACTTCCTTCTCTAATTCGATCGGAATTTGGTGCATTGGCGACATCAAAATGATGTTCTTCTGCGCTCCCTTAAAACTAGCGATCGCATCCCGCAATGACCTTGTTGTTGCTGGCGCATCTATAAAAGGATGTAAATCTTTAAGAATAAATATACTAGGTTCTTTATGTCTAATTATCCACTCAATCGCTGCTTCCGGAGAAACAGTGTTATGCTGGGTCACGCTTCTGGGTTGCCCGTATTCAACAATCCCATGGGTAACAGTCCAAACATATACTTTTCTTTGAGGTTTAAATGATTGACTAATATTAAAGATTGCTTGCTCAGCCCTCTCCTCCTCAGAGGTCACAAGATAGATGAGTGGGTATTGAGCTTGAATAAGGATGCTGAGCTCTTCTTTCATACATCAACCTTCTTGAGACCCTACAGAGATGGTAAAAACATGACTTTTTGCCAAGATAAATGAACTATGAATTTTCACTCATAATCCCCATTATTTAACAAGGAACTAATTCTTCCTCACTTTCAGGATGGGTTTCATCCGCCTCCAGTTTCTGCTCCACTGAAATATCTTCCTGACCGATTACCCCAGACTGGTTACCTAAGGCAACTAGCTCTCGATCGCGCATTAGTAGCGAACTCTCGCAGTTAGGACAAGAATATACTCTGTGAGTCTTTCCGTAAGAGGCTTGAACCTCATCAACTAATTCTGAATTCGCCAGGTAGAAGTTTAAAGCACGCTCTGCTAGTTCTGACATCGGTTCAGCATCTATCGCTGAACGAATCTTCAGCTTCCTGTGCAGTTCTGGCGATAAATACAATGTAACCTTCTGTTTAGCTTGCATATAACTCTTTAACGGTCTTACCCGGGTATGTATCTTACGATATCTACTCTAAACTACCTTGTCAAGACGTCATAGCGTTTTGACGGCAATTTGTTTACATATGTTTACAATACTGCAAAACTAAGCATGTAGAACATGTTAAGTAGTGCTTTGAAGGAAAGACTCAAGCCATATAGATCTATGAGGGTTAATTAACAGAAACTGTATGGTACATTATCCACAGAACATCCCATGGATAAAATAAGTACTTGTGCACAATTAAATGTACATTTGTCATTGGGTTAGTGCAGCGTGGGCAAAGCGGATATGAAGCACAGCGGAATGACGCGAATGCAAAGGATTGAGGGTTATTTTAATTATTTTTGAAATATACAAATATTTTTGCATAGGTGCTTAAGATTAAATAGGAAAAACCCCCAGGCCTTATTTCCCAGCAGTATGAGTACGTCAAAGACTTGGGGTTAGAGATAGATTTACAGTCAAATTTTCGCTCCTGACTTCTCCTAGAAGTTTAGGGTGCGCTTCCAGCATTCCCGTTAGGGTTATCGCTTGCACTCAAACCTCTAGAAGTAATAGACCGTTGTAAAGTTGCTAAAGCACGGTTGTAACCTAAAATTGCGGTCACCCGGTTCCCTTCAGCTTGGGTTAGAGCAGTTTGCTCTCGGATAACATCAGTTTGAGTTCCAACTCCTGCTTGGAAGCGCAATCGTGCTAATCGTAGGGACTCCCTTGCTACTTCTAAACCTAAATTAGATGTTTCAATATTTCTTAAGTTAGACTCTAGTTCAGCATAAGCCTGCTCTACTTCAGAACGAATTTGTTCCCGTTGTTCAGCAAAATTATTTTCAGCGATCGCAATATTAGCTTTTTGTTGATTGGCTTCCGCTCTGGCTGCTCCACCGTCAAACAGCCTTAAAGTTGCACGCAATCCTAAGCTATAGCCGTCTGTCACACCAACATTATCATCAAACTGATCTAACAGATCGTAGGTTCCAACCACACTAATTTGGGGTCCCAGTTGCGCAAGAGCTTGACGTCGGGCTTGTTCGCTAATATTCCGTTGTGCCAGTTGCTGTTGCAATTCTGGACGATTTTGAAAAGCCAAAATCATACTTTCTTCTAAAGATCTGTTCCACAAACCCGCTAACCTTACTGGATCTGCAGCAGCTAAGGTCACAGACTGTGGTAAGCTCAAGCGCTGAGCTAACTGGCTGCGACGGCTTGTCTGATTAGCAAGAGCATTGTTCAGGGCTTGGATATCATTAGCTAAGACTGATCGAGCTTGGAGTACAGCAAATCTCGTACCAATCCCTGCTCTTTCCTGTGCTTCAGCATCCCGCAAACTAGCACGAGAGTTTTCCACAGCGGAGCGTTGAATGCGTACCTGTTCATCTGCTTCTTGTAAGTTATAGTAATCCGTATTAACGTTAAGCTTGATTAATTCGGAGATACGCTCTACTTCTAATTCACTATTTTTTAAACTCTCTTCAGCTCGTTTGATCGCAGCCCTTCTGCTTCCGGATGTGTATAAATTGTAGCTAAGTTGGATATCGCTATCAAATCTGGTCGTAGGTTCATCAGTCCCAAATCCTTGTAACTCAACACTACGCTGACCTTCGGATGATTGAGAGCGAGTTAAATTAGTCCTCAAATCCAATTGAGGTAATAAAGCAGCTTGTGCTTCACGCAGTTCAGACCGAGAGCGCTTTAATGTCAATAAAGATTCTTGTAGATCCCGGTTGTTTCGCTGCGCTAATTCTAACGCCCGTTCCAAAGTAATTGGCTGAATTCCTTTTACCCTTACCTCTTCTGCTTTGGTTGGAAATACCAAAGGATTTGGATTTGGATTCAGGTCGAGATTAGGATTCTCCAAAGGTTTTTGTGATGGGGGAACTGAGCTTGGTGTTTTAGTACTTGGTGGTACGCCTTCTTGAGAATTTGGTTGAGTTGTTGGCGGTATAGTTTGTTGGGGAATTTGGGGAGTAGTTGATGGTGTTGTTTCTTCAGGTTTCGCTTGGGCCAATTGAATTGTAGGATTAGATCCGAGATGAGAAGATTCAAGATGAGATTCCCGATCGCCAACACGCTTCATCAGTTGTAATTTATTAACCAAGCTCGGCTTACGAATTTTTGCCAAGTTTTGTTTGCTAAATCCATTAGAAGCAATAACTTTTTGGCGTACAGGACTACCATGAGGATTGCACTGTCCGGACCGACTCAACAAAGCATAAGCTCCACAACCATTTGTTTGCAGAGCACTTGTCAATAAGGGTGTTCCTTGTGATACATTAGAAGGAGGCAGTGAATTAACTCTACTGTTTGTCTGTTCGTTACTAACATGTTTTGTTTCTGTTGTTTCGCCTTTTCTAGTAACAGAACTTAGAGATTGTGATTTTGATAATTTCCTAGAAAACGGATCGGATTTACCAGTACTTTGAAATAATGTTTTTCTCTTGGGAATTTCTTTGCGGCTAATGTTTTTACTCCCCTTGTAAGAAGTATTCCTATCCAAATTCCTATCGGTAAGTGAATACTTAGTAGAACCTAAATCCGGAACTGCACGTAACCCGGAGCTTATTTCTTCTGACTGGACAATGCGGGGTATTCTGGGGAGAATTGTTTTAGTTTTGGTCGATCTATTTTTGACAGTACTCCAGTTGATGTAAGCAAATTTTGTGGAAAAATGCTTTTGTGAATCCGGTTCTTGAGGAAAAATTTGATTCTGATCGCGGGTGCTACTATCGTGGTCATGCCTCAGATCGGTAATGTCCAAGGATGAATCTAGCTTGCTACTATCCACTGTTGCACTCCGCGCTAAAGCTGGGTGAGCTGTCAATACCGCTGCTGTTACACCCGGCAAAAAACTATAGAAGAATTGTTGTCGTTTCACCGTATCTCCTCACACAAAAGTTACAGAACAGAAACCAATTTTCTCACTACTGCTGAATCGCAGCATCTACTAAAACTATTCAAAATCTGAAGCTTCAGGATTTTGAAAGCTCTGAACAATACGAGAAAGCTCCGCCTTTTCATCGATATTAACTCGGGTGGGAGCACCGCTGACAATTCTTTCGTAATTGCGGAAAGAATCTTTAATTTCTGGACCTTCAGCGGTGATATTGTACTCCCTAATACTTTTATCGTGCCAAGAGCCACGCATCTTAAAAACATTAATTGCACGTGCCATTTCACCACGAATCTCAACATACTGCAACATCAAAATAGTGTCTGTAATCGTAGAAATATGGGAATCAGTGATGGAATGAGATCCCATAAATTGATCTGTAGTATTGGTAAAAAAACCGGTAATTTCTTCTTGCTTCGCATAACCCGTAACACCAATCACAAATTGACGAAAAGCATTGTTACTTACTCCTCTAGCCAAAGCAGATAGCGAATCAATGGCGATCCGAGAAGGCTTATATTCTGTAATTTCTGATTTGATGATTTGCAAATGGTCTTCCAAACCAGTTGACTCGGGATAAGTACAAATAATTTTGAGTAAACCTTGGCGTTCTAAGTCTTCAAAATTGATTCCCCACGAATAAGCATTACGAGATAACTGGGCTCGTGATTCTTCATATGCAAACAAAATAGTGCGTTCGTTATTGACACAACCATTTTGCAAGAACTTGCTCACCAATAAAGTTTTACCGGTACCTGTAGCTCCTGTTGCTAATATTATCGAGTCTTTGAAAAAACCACCACCACACATCCGATCCAGAGTCTTAACCCCGGAAGAGACGCGAACATTTGATGACCTCTGAGTTAAACGCATGGCTCCCAAAGGAAAAATGTTAACCCCATCATTTGTAATTGTGAAGGGATATTCACCTTTCATATGGGTTGTACCCCGTAATTTTAATATTTCCAAAGTGCGACGGCGACGTTCTCCTTCCAAAACGTTGCGGACAATTACCACATTATCTGATACAAATTCTTCTATCCCAAAAGAAGCTACAGGACCGTATTCTTCACGACGTTCTGTAGTAATAATAGTTGTTACCTTAAGTAACTTGAGGCGAGCTACTAAACGAAATATTTCCCGTCGCACAACACCCACTGCTTCATATTGCTGAAATACAGCTGTTACAGAATCAATGCTGACTCTTTTAGCTTTATACTTTTTAATTGCGTACTGTAAGCGTTCTATTAAAGCAGATAGGTCAAAATTTCCGACAATATCTTGTCCTTCAGGGTCGGGAGAAGCATCAAGAATAAATAACTTCCCTTCATTTATTAAACCTTGTAAATCCCAGCCAAAGATATGAGCATTTTTAATAATATCGCTGGGAGATTCTTCAAATGTTACAAATACTCCCGGCTCATCAAAATAAACAATACCGTTATAAATAAATTGAAGTGAAAATAAGGTTTTACCAGTTCCTGATGTCCCACTGACTAAGGTCGTTCTTCCTTTAGGTAATCCTCCATGACTGACATCATCAAACCCCTCTATCATTGTTCGAATTTTTTCTACTCCTCCATAGGAAGGTGTATTTTTTTTAACTAAATCCCGATTGTCACTCATTTCAATTATTGGTACTCAAAATAATGTATGTTCAAGCATATATTTTTAATTAATCTTATGAAAAATTTAATATTTTTGATTTTTTCACAAATAAGTTTAACCATTGAGTAAATCGTCTTCTATTAGTTCTTCGTATAGTAAATCTAAACCAATTAAAACTCTTTCTCTATCTGAAAGGTCGCCAATAATTTTTCGTACAGGGGGTGGTAAAATTTTTGATAATGTAGGTGTGGCTAAAATTTTATCCTCTTCTGCTAACTGTGGATTTTTTAGAACATCAATAACTTTAAGTGCATAAACACCATTGAATTCCTGTTCTAAAATGTTTTTTAGGGTTTTCAAAGCCCGTACAGAGTTGGGCGTATTTCCCGCAACGTATAGTTTCAAAACGTAGGTTTTCTTTACTTCAGTCATATAGGACTCCCATTTGATTCTTGAAAAGATGCTAAAACTGAAAATCCCGTTTATTTGGGCTTTAATCTAAAATTTTTCCGCAAATCAGATAAGATTCCTATAGATTTACAGGGTACATATAAATGTTAAATAAAAATATATATTTGTATCCCTAGAAAGTATTCAATAACAAAAATTAAAATTTTTCAAATATCTAAATTATTAGTATTTTGTTTGAATATTTATTGGTATTTTCTCATCTTAAATTTTTGCTTTAAATTATCTACGAATTTCACGTCGATAGAGTTCGCACAAATGAGCTAAAATATCAATTAATACTAAACGGTAATCTAATAACATCTCCTCACTTCTACCTTCTAGTCTTAGTTGTTGAGAAAATTCATCAATCAGTTCCATGTGCATTTCTATGATTTGGGGCACAGGAATATTAGCATAAAATACAGAGTTGATAAATTTATCAATTTTTCCTTTTAAGTATTTTTCTGCGGTAAAATACTCTAGAAGTATCTGACGGTACTCTAATTTTAGTTCTTGTAAAAATGTTATTTGCTCGGCTTTTGTCATCTCCCTCAAGCTGCCAGATTTCTTACTTATCTCATCAAAAAAAATAGTAATATCTCCGATATTTTGAATTCTTCGCTGAAGTTTTATGAGCAACTATATAGTCGCTATGAGACTTTGTAAATTCGGAGAGATAACTGTAATTCCTAGCCAGAGCAATATCAGAGCAGAGAATTCATTTGAATGGCATCACATATTACTCTTATGCATAACACTAGGCAATAACTTTGGGCTGATAATAACTTAATGTTTTCTTTAACTTCATAGGTGTGGAACTTTATCGGCAATAACGTATATTGTTAATGTGTGCTAGGCATACAGCTTCTGACTCAATTATCTGTCACTCCGTCTAGTTTGATTCATAAATTTAAAATTTTCAGTTTACATATTAGTGAACTTATCGCTATTAAGATCGAAGCGTTTAGTAACTATTTTGCTCTGCAAGTAGCTAAATTAGATTTGATGATATGTGACACAATTCGGTCAATAAGCTCTTCAATGATTGTGTCTTAACCAAGTCGCAGATATTTACTTGATATATTGCATTTTCCCGCCTAGTAAATTGTGTCAAACATGAGTTGCGTCAGCTTGGGTCACCATTGGCACTAATTTGGGCGAGTAATGTATATTATTAAACTATCAGAACACGCGCTAATACATATTTCTAGGTGAAGGTTTTGTTATTTTACTCCTTGATAAGATACGTTAACTAAAATAAAGGATTGTGGCATTCTCAATCATTATAATTCCTAAAGGTTCTAAAGCGAATCTTTAGAGTCATAATTGTTTTAGCTATAGCTACTAATAAAATCTAAGGACACTAAAAGTCATTGGAGGGTGCTCTAGATGAAAGCCTTGGGATTATACTTTGAACGAAATCGTTAGATGCAAACAAAATCCTAGCCCTTACTATATCCCTGGTAAATCCACAACTACACCTACTGATTAGGATGAGAAAAAGCGATTCTTCGGGAAGTGAGAACAATCTATATTCGTACTAGTTGTCTGATTACAATTAAAAGGGCAAAAAAGTTCGATTTGGTTTAGAAAACACAATCATGCAACAGAATCATCTGCTATAGCTAGATCGTACAAGAACTAAGGCTAATGCCTTATTCACATGTATCCCATTAAGCAAAATTTCCAAGACCTGATTGTTAAGTAGTATCAAATAATATGAATTTCGAGATTTTTTATCTTCCTGTTACCTTAAAAATAATTGAAGAGCTTGTATAAACACCAAAACCAGAAAATTTTAGCAACGTAGTTGAGGGCTCTAAGTTCATTGTTGATAACCTGCACTAAGAAATATCGATAGTTTTCTGTAAAAATTGCCATTATCAAATCTCGATTGCAACGAGCAATAGTAATAAAATGCAGGAGATATATTTAAATCAATTGACACCAAGCAATAATACTTAATAAATAGTATTAATAAATATAGTTATTGAATTATGCAAGTATAATAAATCGGTGCTGTGGCGTCTGACGATTGCAGATACTCTTACCGACTGGAAGAATGATCCCATTCCCTTATGTCAATGTTAAAGTACTCGCTTTACGAATTGGTTGTAACGGTGCCAAGCTGCTCAGAGACAGATACAGTGGCAACGATACTCAAGATGCAATCTGAGCGATGCGATCGCATAATTGTCTTGAATGAGCAACAACATCCAATAGGGGTTCTCGATCGGGGGCATGTGGTAACATATTTATTCGCAGATATTTATCAAGAAGACCCAGAAATTGACAACGAGTCTGGGGAAAATAATTTGTTTGATTCGCAGCAACCAATATCAAGTTTAAATTCGGATATATTTAACCCAATTAAAATATTACCAGTTGATATAAGCTGGGAAAATTTGTGCTTATTTTTAGAAAAAGAATATATAGGTAAGAATATTAATCTAGAGTTAGCCATTGTTGATAAAGATGGAAAGTTCCTAGGAGTTTTAGATCGCTGGGAATTATTACAAAGATTAGTAAAGCTGCGTCGAAAAAAACAGAAAAAGCAATCGCCATTAAAGTTAAATGTAGAACCTTCACAACAGAGCATTAATAGCGATTGCAGTGACCAATCAGTTATTTCAGAAGATTCATCATTATTTGGTGTTTACAAAACAAAACAATACCAATCTTTAGTTCAGTTACTGGAGCGCTTGCCTTGGCCTTTAATGTTACAAACAAGTTCCGGTGAAGTCGTAACTCAAAATCCCGCTTGGTGGCAACAACTGGGTAAATTAAAAAATCCAGAAGGAGTAAGGCGAGAAGTAGAAGAAATATTATCCTCCCCAAACAACAAAAAGATTGAAGTTGAATATTTTACAGCAGGTACTGCTTCGTCAAGAATACATAAACAAGAAACAGAATATAATTTTAATAAAGAAAAATTAACGAATATTGACGTATATTCTTCAGGAAATTCTTCATCTAGATTTCGCGAGTCACAATTAAAACAAAGTGATTTTGATTTACCTGACAATTATTCTCCAAGTTCCGTAACACAGGAAGATATCGATGAAAGCTATGCCGGACATCGCTGTTTTTTTGATGCTACTACAGGGACTTGTACTTGTATAGTGCAGGTTCAAGATGAACGGGAACGGGAAAGAGTATGGCAATTTGCCAAAATACCCTTGGATAGTCAGGAATTGAAAATTTCTGTGAATCGATCACAACAGGAAAGTCAAACTCATAGAACTGAAGACCCAAGTATTCACTCCGATTTATGGTTGGTGCTGGCTACTGATATCACAGAGCAACAGCAATTATCTCAAGAATTGGCAGCTAAAAATGCCGATCTAATTCAACTAAATCGTTTAAAAGATGAATTTTTAGCTTGTATTAGTCATGAATTAAAAACCCCCCTAACAGCTGTTTTAGGTCTATCGCGTTTGCTAATCGATCAACAATTAGGAAAATTAAACGAACGCCAAGCTCGTTATGCTGGACTAATTCATCAAAGCGGTAGACATTTAATGAGCGTAGTTAATGACATTTTAGATTTGACCCGAATGGAAACCGGTCAGATGGATTTAACATTAACTACCGTAAAAATTCGTGCAGTTTGCGAACGTGCTATTAATGAGGCAAAAATCATCCATGATCGGAGCAAACAAACAACTCATCAACAACCAGAAGAATTAGCTTCGGAGCATCAGTTAGACCTTTCCATAGAAGCAGGTTTAGATGAGATTGTCGCCGATGAACTGCGCCTGCGACAAATGTTGTTACACTTACTTTCCAATGCTTTAAAATTCACAGAAGCCGGTGGTGAAATTGGATTGTCCGTAAGTCGTTGGGAGGGGTGGATCGCTTTTAATGTTTGGGACACAGGAATTGGTATACCCGAACATCAACAACATCTAATATTTCAAAAATTTCAACAGCTCGAAAATCCCATGACTCGACAATTTGAGGGTACGGGATTAGGACTAGTATTAACTAGAGCGTTAGCAAGATTACATGGCGGAGATGTCAGTTTCCTGAGTAATGAAGGTCAGGGTAGTAACTTTACACTATTGCTTCCTCCTTCTCCTCCTAACACTAATGTTAGCGATTCGGAAGCTGGATTCTTGAACGCCACGGAGACAAAATCAAACCATCATTCCCCCCTCACTTCATCTTCCCATCATTTAACATCTTCACAAAGACTAATACTAGTAGTAGAACCGATAGCTCGATATATTGAAGACCTAACAAAACACTTACGGAGTCTGGGTTATCGTGTTATTGTCGCCAGAGCTGGATGTGAAGCGGTGGAAAAAGCACGTCGCTTACAACCAAAAGCAATTTTCCTTAATCCTTTTCTACCTCTACTATCGGGTTGGGATGTACTCACCTTAATTAAGTCAGATGGGGAAACGCGTCATATCCCAGTCATTGTTACTGCGACAGCAGCTGATAAGGAGAAAGCATACGCAAAACAAGCTGATGCTTTTTTGAGTCTACCAGTGCAACATCAACTGTTAGCTCCACTCTTAGAAAAATTTTGTATTGCACCAGAGAAAGTAGCCCGCAGCAGTAAAGGTCTGTGCGATAGCAGTTCTTCAAATACTCCTTTACGAATTTTGCGGTTGGTAAATTCGGAGATAATATCTACTAATTCCCGACCTTCATTATCCGATCACCGAGTTATTGAGGTTGATGATTTAGATCAAGCCGAATTATTAGCTCGAGTTTGGAAATTTGATGTTGTACTGCTGGATACGGAAGTTGCTAACCCTGAAAGTTATTTACAAAAACTTGCAACAAAAAAACGTTTAGCAAGCATACCACTTGTCACCTGCAATATTACTAATACACAAGCTGCTTCAAATATTTCTAGTCTGTCAGTGTTTCCCTGCTTATTATCAGCAAACAATCAGCTACAAAATAGCAATCAAACAAATGCTTTATTATCAGTGCTGCAAATTGCAGCTGGGGTTTGTTGTCCGCCGAGTATTTTAGTGGTTGAATTAGCAGCAATCATAAATTATTTATTCACTGCAAAAAGTAGAAGGGACGAAACTCATAAGTCTGTTAAGGATATAGATATAACTCATAAAAATATAACTGAACAAAATTTACAAAAAACTGAAGAAATACAAAAATCACAAACTGCATCTCTCGGTTCGGAATGGTTTCAAGCTTTGATTCAGTATCTTCAAACAGCTGGTTTTAAAGCAGAGATTAGTATTGATTGGTCAGAAATAGTTCAGCAAATTCGCCATCAAAACGTTGATTTATTATTGATTTGTGTGGGTGATAAATCTAAAGAAGAAGAAGTATTATTATCCTTAGAAGCCTTAGAAGAATTAGAATTTAATTTACCACCAATTATAATTTTAGATCGTCGATTAAATTCAGCTAAATCAAAATCAAATAACCGGAAATCTCCTCAGGAAAATCACACAGAAATTGAATATCCTGAAGCTTTAGAGAAACTTTTGGGGACAATCATTAGCGAAATTTTGCCACGTTCAATTCCTATGGAAGAGCTTTTAAATCGAATTTATCAAGCTTTGAGTTAGGAAGATTGGGGATTGGGGATTGGAAATTGGCGACTGGCGATTTGGAGTAAAAAAATCTAGTCTGTGTTGATTAAAGGAATTCTGAAAAATATTGAGAATTTCGGGAATTTCATCAACAAACTCAGGTTAAAGGAACTCGAATTAATTGATATGCGCCTTTGCGACCTAAATCTTGATAATCGGATGCTTTTAAGCCCATTTTGGGAAGTTTCTTTGGTTGAGTAATAATCAAGATAGAATCTGAACTTGATTCTTGAGTTTGTGATGCTTGATTTTCTTCTTTTTGAAGCTTTTGTTTCTGGATATATTCCCCCGCAGCTCGATTTTGTTTAATGTAATTCACCGGACTTTGAGTGTAGAAAACAACGGTAGGTTTTTTAAATCCCACCATCATTAATTCTTCGCCTGGTTGCTGATTTTGCACTGCAAGAGCAGATAATTCTCGCAATGGTAACTGACGTTGGCTATCCATCAAATATAAAGATGGTGTCAATACAAGAAGGAAAAATGCAGCAAATGCAACAAGATTGACAGCTATCAGGGGACGCCAAGTACGACGTATGAGCAAGACAGCTAATGCGATCGCACAAATTAGCCAAATTATACTGCCGATAATGTTATAACCAGACTGTTGCAATAATTCCCGAAAATCTGGAGCTGCTGGGTCTTCACCAATTATTTGGGGAATATAGTAAAGTACAACTGCTAATATAGATGAAAATGCGACATTAAACCAACCACTCCAAAAAATAGAAGTTTTAGAGTTTGAAGCTTTAGAGTTTGAAGTTGGGGAGCTAAAATTCCTAGATTCAGAAGCTTGGGATTTGGCGGAAGAAATCATACAATCGCCCCAGAATAAGGCAATTAAAATTGCAGCGGCTGGCATTAAAGGTAAAACATAACTTGGTAGTTTAGTAACTGCAATTGTAAAAAAGCCAAATACTCCTAAAAACCAAGTCAAAGCAAATAATCCCAATTGTTGAGAACGAGGTTGGGAACGCCAATACTTCAAATTCCAAAAATTAAGTTTTGCCATTGCTGCAGGTAAATACACTGCATATGGGGCAAAACCAACTAAAACCACAACAAAGTAAAAATACCAAGGTGCAGAATGACGATTAACTACGCTAGTGAAACGCTCTACATTGTGGTAACCAAAAAATGAATCTATGTAGTTAGAACCGTTTTGTAAGGCAACTAATATATACCAAGGAAGTGCGATCGCGGCGACAATTAATAAACCTCCCAGTGGTTTTGCTTCCTGCCAAACTTTAATAAAATTACCTAAATAAAATAGAAATAGACAAACAATTAATCCTGGTAAAACAATTCCTACAGGACCTTTGGTTAAAATTGCTGCCCCAATTAAAATATAAAAAGCTAAATACCAACCAGAAGGGAAAAAACTAAGTATTGAAAATTTATTCCTAGTGGACTTCCTGTGGGAAGAAAATTTTGGATCGTTGCTAGCGTAACCGAGGAAAAAGCATAGTAAAGCAGATGCGATGCATCCAGTCAGCAGCATATCGGAAACACCTATTCTTCCCCAAACTATCATTTGTGGGTTAAACGCTATCATAGCTGTAGCTAGACCAGCTACTAACCAACGACGATTGGAATGATGAAGTTGGAGTAGTCGATCTTCTTGTGCTTGCTGCCATACTAAAGTGTAAAAAGCCAGAGAAATTAATCCAATTGCTGCAAGTGCAGAAGGTAAGCGTACCGCCCACTCATTGACACCGATCGCTGCATAGGCGATCGCCTGACACCAATAAATCAAAGCTGGTTTATCAAAACGAGTTTCGCCATTAAAAAATGGTGTGATCCAATCACCAGTAACCAACATTTGACGGGAAGCTTCAGCAAATAACGGCTCTGTTTCATCAACTAAGCCAATACTACCCAAATGCCAAATGTAAGCTATCCCACCAATTAGAATTAACCATAAAACTGAAAGAGTCACAGCTAAGACTGGACGTTTTGCCATATTTCCACACCACTGGTTTAAAGCACTAGTCATTAATTAATAGTCATTACTCGGTCGTTTCTAGTCAATAGTCGTTGGTAACTTAATAATAGTTGCCTTTATTTGGAATACATTTAAAGTCAACTATAGTAAAAGTACTTTAAAGCATAAACGTAGAGACGCAGCACTGCTACGCCTCTAAGAATAAAAATTGAAAATAAGTAGAAATTACGAATCAGTTACTAGAACAAAGTTGCAAGAACAAATATTAAACAAAGTCAATATCAACAATCAGGTCGTTGTAATCTTTATCACTATTGGAATTCGTATCCTCAAAGCCAAAGGTGTTATCGCCTAATAAATTAACATGGTCAAATCCATCCGAGTTCGCTCCCATATATGGGAAGTAAACTTCTGGATCGTTATTGTTATCTCCATCAGTAAGTTGTTCGAGGGTTCCGTTAATAATAATAATGGGAGCAAAAAGCGCACCACCCTCAACACTAGCACTTCCATTATGGGTGCTGTTATTTTCAGCAGTAAATTTAATGACTTCGCCTGTTACCTGATCCTTCACAACGTTATCGAGAGCGGCTTGGAGATAATCACTCTTGCTTGAATTGTTGGGATCCAAACTACCGATTAAACCTTCTGGATTATCAATTTGATACAAGTAAACTTCATTGTTGTATTCAGCTTCTCTGTATACGGAATAGTTGAAATTAACTAATCCTGACTCACCCCTAAGATCGATTAATTCTGCAGGATGGTCACCTTGACTTTCTGTCCCTTTAGCAATTGGCTCTTCAGTCAGTTGGAGTTTTACAACTAGATCTTCAAAAGATCCATCACCACCACCAATTTCGTCTTCCCAAGAGAGATTAAATCCTCCATCATCTTCTGAAGTAACTTTTACTGGATGAAAGGTATCACTATCAAAAGTAGCACCTAATAAAACTTTCTCAGTTGAGCTTTTACCGCCAAGAACAGTATCAGTAGTAGAGTTTGATACCAAATAAAATACCAAGCGATCGCCACTACTAAAGCCTTTACCATCAAATCCTTCAATAGTACGAGAAAGCTCTGTAGAGTCAAAACCATTAGCTTCTTGTGGGAGTGCAGAAAACAAAACTTTTGACTGTTTTAAAGCTGCTTGAATGTAATCATCTCCAGCATCAGGAGTTAAAGATGCTTTGGTTTTGGGGTCAATAATCGTACCCCGTTCATCATTAACTACAAATACACCTAATTCATTGATGTAAGTAGCATGACTGCTAATAAATTGAGCTTTCAGATTAGCTCTTTTTGAAGTTTCTCCAACAACCCGAAATACACCATTATCGTCTACTTCTAATTCTGGAAGTGCTTCATTGGAAGGTAAAGAAGTGGTGAAATTCCAAGTCTGAGAATTACTAATACCAGAAAAATCATTACCTGCTAAATCTTCAATTGCTCCACTTTCAATTTCTACGTAATAACTTGTAGAGGTTGCAAAATCATTTGTGGGGTCGATTTTGACAGTATTTTCATCGATTATTACCCGATCGCTATTAATATCAATTATTTCAACAACATCACCATCTGCAGTTTTGATAATGATATTCCCTGTTCCCGCTCGAACATTTTCATTAAAAGCGATCGTTAGGTTTGCGTTTTTAGGAACATCCGTAGAATCATCTGCAGGACTTAAGCCATTAATACCATCTATTNCGGGTGGTGTAGTATCAGGGTCNGCAGCAGTAATAAAATTCCAAACTGTTGGATCGCTAATACCAAGAAAATCATTACCTGCTAAATCTTCAATTGCTTCATTTTCAACCTCTACATAGTAATTTGTAGAAGCATTGAAGTCATTTATGGGGTCAATGGTGACAGTATTATCATCGATTGT
>JGI1201J43222_100199_pt1 | contig 19233 bp, 16 predicted proteins | sample MastesBC008_FD_43222 | JGI IMG/M metagenome (IMG submission 43222) | reverse complement strand
GGTTTCTCTCGAACAATGTAATGCTGCCGATTATAGATATGTTCTATAACATAGTGCCCAGCTATGGATTGGCGATCGTAGCATTGACATTAATTATACGCTTTTCACTATATCCTCTGAGTGCTGGTTCTATTCGTAATATGCGCAAAACACGAATAGTACAGCCTATGATGCAAAAGCGGATGAAGGAAATAAAAGAACGTTATAAAGACGATCCGCAAAAGCAGCAGGAAGAAATGCTGAGCGTCCAAAAGGAATTTGGCAATCCTTTAGCGGGATGTTTACCCTTATTGCTGCAAATGCCAGTATTATTTGCGCTATTCGCAACATTACGGGGATCGCCATTTGCAGGAGTTACCTATAATGTTAACTTGCAAGTCTTACCATCAGAGCAAATCGAACGAATTCAACCCCAACCCTTTTCCACTTCTCCTCAAAATATTTATGTTGCTGACGGAGAACATGTTAAAGTAAGTGCTATTGTTCCTGGTGGTAATAAATTGGCAGTAGGAGAACATACTCAAATTCAGTATCAAACTCCTGAAGGCAAGCCATTTCAAGAATTATTAGCAGAACACCCTGAAGCCCAACTGACCCCGAAATGGAAAATTACTAAGGGTGAAGAGAGGGTCACAATTGACGAAAATGGGAACTTAGAAGCTTTACAAGCTGGAGATGTAACAATTCAAGGAATAATTCCTGGATTAGCTGCAGACCAGGGATTTTTGTTTATAGATGCTTTGGGTACAGTTGGAGCGTTTGATGACGACGGTGGCATCCATTGGGATATAGTCATCATGGTATTGGCATTTGGTATAACCACTTATGTGAGCCAAATGCTTTCTGGACAGAATGCCAGTAATGCCAATTCTCAGCAAGATACAGTAAATAAGGTTACTCCGGTACTTATTTCGGGAATGTTTCTGTTTTTCCCTTTACCTGCTGGGGTATTGATGTACATGGTGATTGGTAATATCTTCCAAACCCTGCAAACTTATATTCTTTCGCGGGAGCCTCTACCTGAGGACCTACAGAAAATTGTAGATACCCAGCAAAAGGAATTAGAAGGTGCGCAGGAAAAAGTACTACCCTTCGAACCGAAAAGTTCTAAGAAAACCACAACTAAAAAGACTTAGATAGTATTTTATTTCTTACTATCTTTTCAATCAAAATTTTCACGAAAAAGCCATAGGCTAATTATGAATGATAGTCCCGATTGCAGAGGTCAGCAGTGGCTAGAATCATTGCTGAAACTAGCTGGATTATCTGCTGAAGTAACAGCTAGAATCGATCGTGATTTCGTTGCTGAGGATGAAAATACCTCTATTTCCAGCTACTGGCTGACAATTGATGAAACCAACTTGAGAGCAAAAGATATTGAGGCGCTAATAGGTAAAAATGGAAATGCATTAGATGCTATTCAATATTTAGCCAATTCTGCTCTTAATCTCAATCAACCTGGGGAAAGTCAAGCTTCTTATACAATTGAGTTGGGTGGTTATCGGGTCGCCAGACAAGCAGAAATTTTTGAGGTTGCAACATCAGCAGCAAATGAAGTCCGTACTTCTGGTAGAGAAGTAGAAATTCAATCTTTAAGTTCAGCAGAACGCCGTCAAGTTCACACTTATTTGCGAAATTACACTGATTTGGAAACCTTCAGTAGAGGTAAAGAACCCAATCGTAATTTAGTTGTGCGTCCAGCTGAACACTAGCTAAATTGCTGAATTGCTCTAAGTTTCTGATTTTTTGTGAGACTTGCACTTCCTAAAACCCTGGGGCTTGGTTATGCATGATTCTAATATCATGCCGATACCCCCATTCTCCTGGAACAAAATTTTAGATACCCAGGGTAAGGAGTCATTCACAACTAGTTAACAACGGTAAAGACGATTAAAAGCTTAATTTTATCGTTTAAGAGTAAAAATTGGCATCAGACGTCGCTTAAGTGGCGTCTGTGTTGCCAAAATTTTTATATAGTGATGAGGTCAACTCAAAACTCAGAATATTTAGCAATATTAAATGTAAAACTCAGATCTAGAAAAGCTAGACTAAAGATATTATTGGAGCAGATGGTTTGAGGTGAGGGTATCTCACAAGTACAATGGATGCTATTTATATTCCACAGCTATTACAAACACCAGAGAAAAAACAGGAGTTCGAGTTCAAAGAATTCTTACCTGGGCTAGAAACTTTAACACCAGTTCGCGGTCGTATCCGCATTAAACACCAAGTTAACTACTTAGAGGTATCAGTAACTGCTGAAACTATTGCTACACTAACTTGCGATCGCTGTTTGCAGCAGTATAATCACCGTTTAGCGATTGATACTTCAGAAATAATCTGGTTGAATGCAAACAGTCAACAAGACACTGATTTACCCATAGAACAAGAAGTTGCTGTGGAAGATTTAGTTGAAACACTTTCTTCCCAAGGACATTTTTACCCTCATGAGTGGCTTTACGAGCAGGCTTGTTTGGCCATACCTCAGCGTCAATTATGCGATAATAACTGTCCGGGAATTGTAACAGAGGATATTAACGAAAAGCCGATTGACAGTCGTTGGGCGTCTTTAGAAGCTTTAAAAAAACAATTTCCTTCCTAGTTTTTGTTTCTTGAGTTTTAATTTTGAGTTTTGATTTTTAGTTTTTCACTTTTTGAACCTAAATATCTTTTTCGTATTTTCTCTTTATTATTCTTAAGTACTAAATTCTCAAGTATTTAATTCTCAAATGTTTAATTCTCAAGTGTTTAACTTTAGAATACTGAAATTTTGGCTCAATCGATTAGCAGCGATATTTCCAACTGGTTAGCTTTAGTAATTGGTAATTCCAATTTACATTGGGGATTATTTAAAGGGGAACAACTTATATCAGCTTGGGATAGCACATATGTATCTGAAACTGTTGTAGAAAAATTAGCTCGATTCCGATCGCCCAAAAATTTTCCATCAGAAATTCATCCCGAATTCGAGTCTAAATTATTACCCTTTATAACCCAAACAATTCCTCTACTGGTCGCTTCTGTAGTTCCAGAACAAACTAAAATTTGGCAAACTTATTCAAACGTTCACATCATTACTTTAGAGCATATACCCTTTAACAGACTTTACCCTTCTCTAGGAACAGATCGTATTTTAGCTCTGTGGGGTGCTGGAGAAAATTATGGTTATCCCATCTTGGTTATTGATGCTGGTACAGCACTCACATTCACTTCTGCTGACAATCACTACAACTTAGTTGGTGGTGCGATTTTACCAGGTTTTGGTTTGCAATTAGAGACTCTGACCCGAAGAACAGGAATGTTACCAAAAGTAGAATTACCTCAACAACTTCCTCAGCGTTATGCTTTAGATACCCCCACAGCAATTCAAAGTGGTGTAATCTACACTTTACTTGCTGGGATAGAAGATTTTATTTGTGATTGGTTAAGTTTGTTTAATGATGGGAAAATTGTAATTACTGGTGGCGATCGCAATTTACTCCTAAAATATTTGCAATCCCAGAAGCCTGAGATTGCAAAACTTGTTAAGGTCGAACCACATTTAATTTTTTGGGGAGTAAGATGCTGGAAAAAAGAGTTATGTTTATAACTAGAAGTGCTGTAAATATCCACCAGCAATAAAATCTCGAATTTCTTTGGATACTAATCTTGTTGGAATCGATGATAGATTTTCAATAGTTTTCAATGAAGCTTTGTACGCTAAGCGAGCATACACCTGACTCATTTCTATGGTTTCGGGAGTATCTTCGGAAGCTTGTAAGACCAAAGTTTGTGCATCTATTTCATACAAATGTTCATTTAGCATCTCTGCTAATATTTCTGGAGTTTGACGGTTATATAGCAATCGTGTGGCGATTGGATATTCTTCCATTAATTCTCTGTATTTCTTGTCAGCTTCCGGGTTGATATTAAAACCCAGCCTTTTAGCTAGGGGATGCAATAGACGTAACAGGTCGAAAATGAATAAGGGACGTTTGAGCAAACGCTGCATTTTCTGACAACGTTTTACTGAAGCTTCTGTTTCCACTCCTTCTGGTGAAATTAAGATCATTCCAGCAACTTGGAGTGGATATTTACGAGCATAAGTAGTTGCAACCCAAGCTCCCAAAGAGTGACCGACAAATAGTACTTGTTCTAACCTTAAAGCTTGGAGAAATTCTGCCAACATCTCTACTTGTAGATCGATAGAGTAGTGAATATCCGGAGATTCTGATTCTCCAACCCCCAATAAATCCGGTGCAAAACATTGACATTCTTGAGAAATCAACTCCATTACCGGTACCCATTGGCTACTGTCATTCCAAGTACCATGTAAAAAAACTACAGGATACCCACTACCAATCTCTCGCCAGAATAGTAATCCTTGCGAAAGCTTTCTACGGGAATTACGGAATAGATAGTCCATTTTAACCTAAAGTTAACGGTTAGTAATTTTGGGATGATTTAAGACTTATCAAAAATAAGATTTCACGCACACAAGTGTTCTAATTGTTGCTGTAATCGCTAATTATTACAAGTCGTTTCCAGGTATAATTTAAACCTATAATCACAAAAAATAAAATAATCAAAAATTACAATTGTGCATTTATTCACTTTGCTCTACGAAGATAATGCCAATTTAGGCAAGCTTTAGAAACGACTATCCACAACTATAATCTCAATAAGACTTCCTAACCTAATTACGTAGTGCGATATTTTAAGCTCCAGCACAGGCTGGAGTAATAAAAATTAAATAATAGCCCTGTAAATAACAGGGATGCTTATTCAGATAAGTATATTTCGTTACTAAACCATGAACTGCATAATTAAAACTATGTAGGATAATTATGCGCAGTAACGTAGCGCTTCGCTGTGACAGGAAACAGGAAGAGGGACTGAAAGCCGCTTTACACATTAAATTTTAGCTTTTTAACTGTGCCTCACTTACTTATAATTCGCTATAAGTTTAGTGAAACAGAAGATACAAAATTAAGCGAGTGTTGTTAAGCCTTTCATGTAGTCTTGTAGTTGTCTGTCGTGGTCGTGGGACATTTCCCCTATGGGAAGGGAATTCACTTCGAACCCTTGAACTTCTGAAACTTCTAATGAATCTTGAATATTCATTTCTCCTCGGACGTCAGCTTCGACGACCACGCAAATGGAATGAATTCTTGGGTCGCGATCTGGTGCTGAATATACACCCACCAAGCGACGAATTTGAAGTAATTCTAAACCAGTCTCTTCCATTAATTCTCGACTGACACTGGTAGGAATATCTTCACCCCAATCAACCATACCTCCAGGTAGCGCCCAACGTCCGTTATCGCGACGCCGAATCAAGGCGATTCGACCATCAGGCAAAATAGGGATAATACTGGTACCTGTGACAGGATGGCGAAAAATAATACCAATGACTGTATATACAAAACGCCATAAATTGCGCATAGGATAGATAGCTATAGCAAATAAAGCAGAAAATTCAATACTCAAAGGTTTACTTGTTTAGTGTTGCTTGTAAATTTTAATCTCCACCACATCTTTGATTCACAGAAAATTTGATTCACGAATGGTTAATTCGTAAATTTTTCTATTTTTTTGTTATTTTTGGTGGTGATTTTTTCGAGTTTGAGGATTTACTTTTAATCCAGAAAACATCTTAGCACTTAGTAAAAGAAAAATTTGTGTGTTCGGATATACTCGTAATGTATTAATGATTATAATAATTTTCCGTATATATATACTTAATAGTAAATCCCTTATTATAAAGTATTATGAATGTTAATTGATGAATATTGGGGGGATATTCTTAATAAAAGACCTACCCAAATTATTATTTATTCTGAGGAAATACATGATGTTTTTACTAGGTGGACAAATATTTACCTGGAAGCTAGTAATAGTTGATTTTTGCTCAATGATTGATAATGACAAACTAACTATTGAGTGAATAATTATATTTTATGCGCTCGTGATTCTGAATAAAGTATATAGTGCACATAATTAATGAAATTTATATTATGTGATATTTAACTAATTTCATTCTAATTTAAATGTTTAAAAAGTCTATTTTTAATTCTATAAAATATATTACTACCAATATTAAACAATTAATCTGATTCAACTAAAATCAGAAATATAAAACTTTTACTTTTTGACTTATGAGTCATGTTTAGCTGATAAGCTACAAACAATTTGTAACGGCTAAATTAGATTATAAATATAATTTATCTATATTTAGATTCTCCTAAGCCATCATTAGCTTGAAATTTAATATTTTTTGAGTCTAATGTTTATAAATGTAATATTTTCATAAAATTGTTGCCTAGATGTATGACGATTGGTTGTAGTCTTATTTAGTTACTTTATGATTGTTTTTTGCCTCATAATTTTCTAAATTTAGAGATATTTCCAAGATAAATGTTTTCAACAATAGAAATATCGTTTTTCACTCAAAACTCCACAATTTGCTTTAAAATTAGTTATTTCAAGACTATAAACATCACAAATTATAAAAAACCTAATGTAAATTCCGTATAAATATTTATGGATATTTTTTATTTATATTTTCTATGAATATTGTCCATGAATATTATCTATGGACATTTATTATAAATTTTTGTAACAGTATAAAAGTATTGAATTTAAGTTTTTGTGGCAATCTCTTAATTTAGGAATCTGTACTTAGTAGAGTAAGATAAGGGATCGCTCATTCGCATTTGATATTTTCGGGTTATTTCAGTGCCTTATTTTTAAATGTTAATGGTATAACTTATGAGAATACATGCTATGAGAATAGCAACATAAATACTTGTTTCTTGTCAGTAATTAAATATTGACTAAACTAGTAAAAATATGTTAAATTAAATAGCTGTTGAAAAAGTATAAATTGGTAGCTGTAATAAACTAAGAGTTTAACCAATAACATTAAAAGCTGATATTGTTTGCTTAGTTTGTAAAACTAGCTATCCTGTTGTTTATTCATGAGGTGAATATGGCTAAGCGCCGTAACCCGAAAAAAGAAAAGGCGCTACGGAACCAGGCATATGCCCGTAAGTTTCGTAAGAAAACTAATAACGGACGTTATCAAAGAAGGTCCCAGCAATCAGCGCCTAAGAGCGAGAATGAAGAAGAAGTAACAGCAGTTGAAGGCACTGATTAAAAAATTGAAGGTTTTAGTGTTGCTACCTTCATTTTTTAAATTTATGGGGCGGATAATTAAGACTCCCTTAATTTGTCTCAAATTTCCGCTATTTTAAACTTCCGCTATTTCAAATTTGTGCAAAAAGCCTACCCTTAGGCTTAGTTAATGCCTAGATTAAGGCGTAAAGCTAATTGCAATTTATTAAATCACAATACAGTGAAATTAATTGCGGAATCAAAAAAACAAAGTGATATATTCAGATCCCCTAATGAGAAATCGAGTGATTAGAATTTAGGGGATCTCATATTTTTACTATTTTGTAGTAAATCTTATTTTGTGTTTTTGAGTAAATTACGAGCAGTTTTTAAAGCTTGTTCTATTTGAGCAAAACCTGTCCCACCTTCACTATTACGAGCAGCGACAACCTGACGGGGAGATATTGCTTCATAAATGTCAGCAGCAAATACTGGATGTAACTCTTGCCATTCCGTTAAACTTAAATCTTTCAGTAGTTTTCCATTCTCAATACTAGTTTTTACAACTTTACCGACAAGATTATATGCTTCCCGAAATGGAATACCCTTCGCAGCAAGATAATCCGCTACATCGGTAGCATTGGAAAAGTCTTCGTTAACAGCTTCAGCTAGACGTTGAGAGCGAAACTCTAAGCCTTCTTTGAGCAAAATCGTCATTGCTTCTAAACAAGCTTTGACTGTATTCACTCCATCAAATAAACCTTCCTTATCTTCTTGTAAATCCTTATTGTAGGCCAATGGTAGTCCCTTCATCATCACCAGCATAGCTTGGAGGTGACCAAAGACACGTCCAGTTTTACCCCTGACTAATTCTGGAACATCAGGATTCTTCTTTTGGGGCATAATGCTAGAGCCAGTTGCACAACTATCTTTGAGGTTGACAAATTTAAATTCTGCCGAAGCCCAAAAAATAATTTCTTCGGATAAGCGACTCAAGTGAACCATGATGAGGCTAGCTGCTGCTAGGAACTCTATGACAAAATCGCGATCGCTCACTCCATCAAGACTATTGGCGTAAATATCTTCAAATCCTAATAGTTCTGCAGTATAGCGACGATCAATCGGAAAAGTCGTTCCAGCTAAAGCACCACAACCCAGAGGTGAAATATTCACCCTTTGATAAACATCCCCCAAGCGTTCCCAGTCCCGTTGTGTCATCTGAAAATATGCCATTAGATGATGAGCTAAACTTAGGGGTTGGGCGCGTTGTAGATGTGTATAACCTGGAATTAAGGTTTCAATATTTTTTTCTGCAAGATCGAGAATTACGGTTTGGAATTCTCTCAATTGGGAACGAATTACTTGGATTTGCTCGCGGAGATATAGCCTGGTATCGGTTCCAACTTGATCGTTACGCGAACGCCCTGTATGGAGCTTTTTACCCACATCACCAACAATTTCTACCAGGCGTCTTTCGACTGCAAAATGTACATCTTCAGCTTCAATTCCAGGATTAAATTTACCTTGGTGATGTTCTTGACGAATTTGCTCCAGACCAGTGACTAATTGTTCTGCTTCTGTTTGGGAGATGATTCCACTTTTTGCCAACATTTTGGCATGAGCTTGGGAACCGGTTAGATCATATTCAACTAACTCAATATCAAAATTAATACTTGCATTGAAGCGAGCAATCGCAGGATGTAGCGCCGACTCAAACCGCTGGCTCCAAGTTTTCTGCTGGGTCATAGACATTGGGAAATAGTAAGGTTTTGAGGTGGTGAATTGAACTGTGTTTTTATCTTGTATTCCCTTATCCTCAAAGCGTTCGGGAAACACAAACAACAGGAAAATGAGGAATAACCAAATAATTATAGATTAGAGTTTACAAATTAAAGCTCATAAGTTATTACGAAGCGCTAATCTCAACTGCGTATCCACTAATTTCTAATTATTCTGCCCAGTTTCCCAAAGCATAGTCCAAATCCCAATCCTAATCTCAATTCACCCATAGCTTGTGATATTACGAATAAAGTAACCAATGACTAAACCAATTAGTAATGCCCAAATTTGACCTGTTTGGACGAAATTAGTAAAAGCCTTATGTATTTGACCCAGAATGTCGGGATCTGTAACATTCTGAGCTATTACCCAGGAATTCAGGAGAAAATGCCAAACTTGTGAATATATCAAAGCACTATATAATTCCATATTTTCTCTATTTCAATATTTCGTGAAAATTAGTTCGCTATTACCAATAATTTTTCCAATATTTTTCGTAGAGACGCCCTACTAGGACATCTTTACGAAAAATTTGAGAGTTCATAGTTATATATTGCTAGTGGGTAGTATTTATTTCCCAATCGCCTCAAAGACTACTTACTCAAAAGCTATGAATCTACAACATCTAGTAAGCAAAATTACATAGATGATTATAATTTGATAACCTTGAAAGGTAAAAAATGACAACCCTTTACTCCAAATTTTTTTCATCTGCGACAGCAAGGGTCAATATGGTTAGGTTAGGGATTACTAGTGTTTTATCCCATTAATTTTCTTGGTTAGCATTGGATTTATTTCCCACAAGACAATGTAGAGACGTTGCATGCAACGTCTCTACAACCAATCAAAACTTGCAACCGTTGGCAGAACTTATCTCTGTTGTAGCTTTCCCGCCGTGCGTAAAATTTGACCAGCTAATACTGCAGCACCGAAACCATTATCAATATTTACAACGCCTACACCTGCAGCACAAGAATTCAACATTGTTAACAAGGGTGCTAAACCACCAAAACTCGCACCATAGCCAATACTTGTAGGAACCGCAATTACAGGACAATCGGCTAAACCAGCCACAACGCTAGGTAAAGCACCTTCCATTCCCGCAACTACGATTAAAACTGATGCATCTTCAATTACATGACGATTATTTAGCAAACGATGGATACCAGAAACTCCTACATCCCAAAGTCTTTGGACGTTAAATCCGGAGAGTTCTGCTGTAACTGCTGCTTCTTCTGCTACGGGTAAATCAGCGGTACCAGCAGATAAAATACCAATGACACCAGAATATTGGGGTTTGAGTTCCAGAGGTGCGATCGCACAAATTTGAGCAGATCCAAAGTAACGCACATCTCGGACTTTAGATTGTAAAGCACTATAAACGTCAGGGGTAATACGCGTCGCCATTACTACTTCATTGCGCTGGCGCATTACTTCCATAATTTGAGCAATTTGTTCGGGGGTTTTTCCCGGACCCCAAATGACTTCAGGGAAACCCGTTCTTAAAGCGCGATGATGGTCTATTTTGGCAAATTCTCCTACAGGTTCGTAGGTTAAATCTTTGAGTCGATCTAAGGCTATGTCAGGGGAAACTTGACCGTTAGCGACGTCAGTTAAGAGGGAATGTAGGTTTTTTTCATTTGACATGGGGATTGGGGATTAGCGTTAGGGTTGATAGCATAGCGTACTGGATTACACGCACCTGAAGATGTTAGCGTTCGTTGTTAGACGCGTCGTGCCAAGCAATACCGCAAGGCTTAACCGTAGGTAACGCAGCCAGAATCTCCCCTGACACCGCAGACCGTAAGGTATTGCGTGACAACAGCGTCATATGAGGATTAGCATACACCTACCTATCTATAACTCACTACCTTTACAAAGCATGGCGTTAACCGTATGGGAATTTGCGTAATTGGACAGTAACAGATTATTCATCTGTTACTACCAAGGATTAACTATAGATTTCCACGCTTGCTTTCTTAAATGAATTGGAGGTTGTTATTCATAGCCAACCCTAAGCAATTTAATTTTCAGTAATTTCTAACTCATAAAGATTCCAGAATGCACCACCAAGAGCAGTGTATTTAATACCTTGTAAGCGATCACGCACTGCTTGCAAATCTAACCTTGTTACCAAATGAATAAACGGTAGTTGTTCTGAAGCAATTCTTTGGTATTCGTAATAATATTCTTTACGCTTATTCTCATCCAATTCCTGTGCTCCTTTGATATAAAGGCTGTCGATTTCCTTTTCCCAGTCAGAAACTTCCCAACCAGTCATTTTTTGACCTCCCGGTTGGGGTCCCAAATTAAATGCATGAGATGCACCCTTAACTTTCCAGATATTACTAGCACCGTGAGGTTCTACACCACCACCACCAAATCCACCAAGATAACAATCCCAGTCATTAGTAACTTTTAATTTGTTCAGATAAGCATTGAAACTAAGAATTTGCAAATCAACTTTAATACCTATTTTGCCCAAATCCTTCATGATTTGTGACGCCATATCTTGTCTGACTTTCCTTTCCGAATTTGTCAAAAGTATAAATTTAACTCTGTTGCCATCGTTATCTATTAATTGATTTTGAGTATTATATTTAAAACCTGCCTGCAAAAGTAACTTCTTAGCTTTCTCTGGATTGTAATCGTATACTTTTAAACCTTTTTCCGGTGGAAGAAAGAATGGACTTTCAACATACACAAAGGAATTTTGTAATTCTCCTAATCCACGAAAAGAATTGATTCTCATCGTTTCACGATCAATAGCATAGGCTATGGCCTGGCGAAATTCCTTTTTATTGAACCACCGAGATTTGATGGGATCTACAAAAGCCTGTCCCTTAGAATTTTTAGCTTTATTAAGATTAAAAGCAATAAAACTAGTACTGGTGTCTGGTCCGCCATTATAAATAGTAAATTTTCCTTTCTTTTCCTCTCTTTTAAGCAAGCTAAATCCTTCGGGAGGTACTTCTAAAGAATCCAATTGACCTGAACGAAAACTAATTAGCATATTGTCAGTAGACTCAATAATTTGGTAGACAATACGCTCAATATGAGGTTGAGGATTTCCTAGGTCGTCTTTGCGCCAGTAATTAGGGTTGCGCTTCAGTATCACTCTTTGACTGGGGACGTAACTGTCAATTACATAAGGACCATTACCGATAATATCTTTTGGATTAGTACCTAAACCCCACATTCGGAGAAATTGAGGATTACCATTAGGTCCCTTGGTGCGAATAGATTCTTCAAGAACATGCTTTGGTAGAATTGGGATGCCACCAACCCATCGTAAAAAAGGAGCAAAAGGTTCTGGTATAGAAAATTCTACTGTTAGGTTGTCAATTTTTCTCACCTTTGGAGTATCGCCCCGTTCGTTGATTTTTAAAGAGTCTTTGCTGGGTGCAGGAATTTCGGGATTAAGGTAGATACCGTTATAGCTGAAGACTATATCATCAGCAGTCATTGGTTTCCCATCAGACCACTTGAGTCCTTCTTTCAAAGCGATCTCAATTCGTAGTCCATCGCCAGAGATTTTCCAAGACTTAGCTAATGCAGGTTCTAACTTCTTGGTTAAAGGGTTTTCTGTAATTAATGAGTCATATACTAAGCCCAATACGTACGTAGTGTATAGGGATTCGTTTAAAGCATAGTTGAAAGTTGAAGGACCACCAAGAAGAGTTCCTATAAGTGTTGGGACTTGAACTGCTTGGCTTCTAAAGTTCGCCGGATTACAAGCTGTAATAATTAATGCTGCAACTACAGCTAATATTGCTGGCAAACGCAAACGCCGAAAAATATTTACTCTTGTAATAATTCTTATCATTTAAGTAGTCAAAATATTCAAAACAACTTATTACTTCAGTTAAGGAAATTCCAAAAAATAATTCATACCATTATTTGTTACTTGTAGTAGCGCACAAACTTGTACTTGAAACACAGTATTTTTGTTTACTAAGAAGTTCCTAAAATTTTAACTAATCCTAGAAATTTTAATTCTTATTGAAATATAGGATACCAGTATATGGTAAAAGCTCTTTTACCTAACGCTTACCAAATTTCCCCGAATTGGGACTTAAGAGAAATTCTAAATCAAAAAATATACTGCTTGTCGGAGCGCAGATCCATAGGGCGCACATCAGTGCACCCCTACAACTCATAAATTATGATTGTAAAAAAAATTAATTTATCTACGAATTATTTTCCAGAAAAATTAATCCAGAGTTACCAATTCCCATTACCCATTAATCAAAACCACAGCATAAGCACAAATCCCCTCCTGATTTCCCACAGGACCCAATTTTTCATTGGTAGTAGCTTTAACACCAACTTGGTTTGGTTCTAAGTGCAAAACTTTTGCCAGATTTCCCCGCATTTCCTCAATGTGGGGTTTTAGTTTAGGGCGTTCCGCCACAACTACCGAATCAATATTTCCAACTCGCCAGCCCTGCTCTTGAATCAATTCATTAACTTGCTCTAGCAACACTAAACTATCTGCACCAGCCCATTTGGGGTCGCTAGGAGGGAAATAATGACCGATATCCCCCAAGGACAAAGCACCCAACATTGCGTCCATAATGGCATGGGTCAGGACATCGGCGTCACTATGTCCCAGTAACCCCAAAGAATGAGGAATTTTAACACCACCTAAAATTAGTGGGCGATCGCTAACTAAACGATGTATATCGTAACCATTACCAATTCGAATATTCATTTGTTGTTCGTTACCTTTTCCTTTTTCATGTTGCAAATTCCCCCTTCTGTTTCAAAGAAGATAGTGCATTACGCCCTTGCGGGAACACACCCTACCAGTCTCACCACTCATTACTGTGCGCTGTAGACACGCTCATTATCTGTGCTTGCGCCCCGCCTTGCTAACACTTTGTGAACGCTAACATTACTCATCACTCATTACTCATTACTCATTACTCATTCCCAATTCCAAATCCCCAATCTCCTCACTTCTTAAACCTTTTTAACTTCTGCATTTCTTCCATCCAAACCTTATACATGTCAGGGCGACGTTTTCTAGTTCTTTCGATTTGCTGCTCATAACGCCAACGGGAAATTGCAGCATGGTTACCACTGAGTAAAACATCGGGAACTTTCCATTTGCGAAATGTTGCCGGACGGGTATATTGTGGATAATCCAATAAACCTTCTTCAAAACTTTCTGACTTTAGAGACTCAACTTTTCCCACTGTCCCTGGTAGTAGGCGAACAACCCCGTTAATCAAAGCCATCGCCGGAATTTCACCGCCAGTTAAAATAAAATCACCCAGAGAAACTTCCCTGGTTACTAAATGGAGTACCCGATCGTCAACTCCCTCATAATGCCCACAGATCACCACCAGCTGATCGAAATTTGCTGAAAGCTCACGTAATAATGGTTGATCGACAGTTTGACCCTGGGGACTCATCAAAATTATTTCTCGTCGTGGGAGAATAGGTAAAGATTCAACAGCACTAAAAATGGGTTCTGGTTTCATTAACATTCCCACGCCACCACCATAGGGCTCATCATCAACTTTGTGATGCTTGTCGGTGGTAAAATCTCTCGGATTTATGAGATTTACTTCGGCGATCTGTTTTGCCAAGGCTTTACCCAAAAGCCCAGAATTTAAAACAGAATTAAAACAATCAGGAAACAGCGTAACTATATCAAAGCGCACAGTATTTCGTATTGAAGGACACTAATCTTAAATTGGAATAGTCACAAAAATCTTAAATTGGAATTCAAGCATAAATAGAAGTCTAAATGGTGTAAAACAAATATTATCTCCCTCGCTAGCATTTAAAAATAATAGAAATATTTGATTTCTAGTGCGAATAAAAGTTTTCGCGAATGCTTAATTTATGTTTAAATATTGTCACATCTAAATTTAAATAATTTATCTGACCGGGTTAACAACTTCAAGGATGCATCGAGTCAGCCTTAGAAAAAAAGCGTATATAAATTTTTTCGCCCCAGGGGGTTTTTTTGCCAGTCTGGACAAACAGACGGGCGAAAATAGTGCCGTTATTCTCAAAATGGTAGGAGATATTCTAAGCTCCGCTTTATGCTGTGTGAGGCGGTATGCTCTCAAATGGGCGAGGCGCAAAAATTATCAGGCAATAATCGCTTGTTTATTGACTGGAGTTGTTGACAGGAGAAGCACAAATGCGGCAATTGAAAGCTAAATGGCTGGAAATGAGGACACCCCAAGCAACTAAGACCGCCATTATGGTTATCGGTGGTGCAGAAGATAAAGTTCATGGACGTGAAATTCTCCGAACTTTTTTTAATCGAACCGGAGCCAACGATGCATATATAACAATTATCCCTTCTGCATCCCGAGAACCCAGTATTATTGGCGAACGCTATGTCCGTATTTTTAAGGATATGGGCGTAGAAAAGGCTGATATTTTAGACATTCGAGAAAGAGACCATTGTGACTCGTCCTATATAAAAGAATCCCTAGAAGCCTGTAGCGGTGTATTCCTAACTGGAGGAGATCAACTCCGTTTGTGTGGAGTATTAGCTGATACTCGTGCCATGGATATAATCCGGCAAAGAGTCCGGGCAGGACAAATAACATTGGCTGGAACTAGTGCCGGTGCTGCAGTGATGGGGCACCACATGATTGCTGGTGGTGGTAGTGGCGAATCACCCAACCGCTCCTTAGTGGATATGGCAACAGGTTTAAGTTTGATCCCAGAAATAATTGTTGACCAGCACTTTCACAATCGAAATCGAATGGTACGATTAATGAGTGCCTTAGCATCCCATCCAGATAGAATTGGCATTGGGATTGATGAAGATACTTGTGCCATGTTTGAGAAAGATGGTTGGTTGCATGTTATGGGCAAGGGAAGCGTGACTATAGTGGATCCAACTGAGATGACTCACACCAATGAATCTCACGTTGGCGCTAGCGATCCCCTTAACCTTCATAATTTGCGCCTACACATTCTGAGCCACGGCGATCGCTTTCATCTGTACCAGCGTACCGTACTACCTTCTGTCTATCGAATTCCCAGCTGACGACAATCAGTACTGGGAGTTACACTGAATTGACCGCAATTTTTTACGTTGCAGGTAAAAAGAGTACCAGTAATACTATAAAAGAATAAAAAACTGTTTGCAGCGAACAGTTAAGCGGTCAATTTCAGTAGGAAACTAGAATATTGGTTCCGAATCTCCATCTACCCTATTCCCATGAGAATCCTCAAAATCCAGACTTTACGCGGCCCCAACTATTGGAGCATTCGACGCCACAAGCTCATCGTCATGCGCCTCGACTTAGAAAACATTGCTGAGACGCCCTCGAATGAAATACCCGGTTTTTATGAAGGATTAGTTGAGGCACTGCCCAGTCTGGAAGCCCACTATTGTTCTCCGGGCTGTCGTGGTGGTTTCCTGATGCGGGTACGAGAAGGCACGATGATGGGTCATGTGGTAGAACATGTAGCCTTGGAACTACAAGAACTGACTGGGATGCGTTGCGGTTTCGGTCGCACGCGTGAAACAGCAACACCTGGTGTTTATCAGGTAGTTTTTGAGTATCTGAATGAGGAAGCCGGTCGCTATGCAGGTAGGGCTGCAGTGCGGTTATGCCAAAGCATTATTGAGCGAGGACGCTATCCAAAAGCAGAATTAGAGCAAGATTTGCAAGACCTCAAAGACTACTGGCGAGATGCGGCATTAGGACCTTCTACAGAGGCTATTGTTAAGGAAGCTGAGAAAAGAGGTATCCCCTGGATGCAACTAGGGGCACGCTTTTTAATTCAGCTTGGTTACGGCGTCAATCAAAAACGGATGCAGGCAACTATGACGGATAATACCGGCATCCTTGGCGTAGAACTAGCCTGTGATAAAGAAGCTACCAAACGTATCTTATCCGGTGCTGGAGTTCCAGTTCCTCGAGGTACAGTTATTAACTTTTTGGACGATCTAGAAGACGCAATTGAATATGTTGGCGGTTATCCAATTGTAATTAAACCCCTTGATGGCAATCATGGGCGGGGAATTACGATTGATATTAGAAGCTGGGATGAAGCAGAAGCAGCTTACGATGCTGCTAAACAAATTTCCCGGTCTATCATTGTTGAACGTTACCATGTCGGCCAAGATCATCGCGTATTAGTTGTCGATGGTAAAGTGGTTGCTGTCGCCGAACGAGTACCGGCTCATGTCGTTGGTGATGGTAGATCAACTGTTGCCGAATTAATTGAGGAGATTAATAAAGATCCCCATCGTGGTGATGGACATGATAATTTATTAACCCGAATTGAGTTAGACCGCACCAGTTACCAGTTACTAGAAAAGCAAGGGTTGAGCATTAACAGCGTTCTCAATGAAGGGGAAGTATGTTATCTAAAAGCAACGGCTAATTTAAGTACTGGTGGTGTTGCCGTAGATCGTACAGATCAAATTCACCCAGAGAATGTTTGGCTAGCACAACGGATAGTCAAGATTATTGGGTTAGATATTGCCGGGATAGATATAGTAACTACGGATATTAGTCGCCCACTACGGGAAGTTGATGGTGTAGTTGTAGAGGTCAATGCCGCGCCCGGATTTAGAATGCACGTAGCTCCCAGTAAAGGGGTGTCGCGTAATGTAGCCGGTGCGGTTATGGATATGCTATTTCCATCCGACAAACCCAGTCGTATACCAGTTCTCAGCGTTACTGGTACTAATGGTAAAACTACAACGACTCGACTTTTAGCACATATTTTCAAACAAACCGGTAAAGTAATTGGTTACACGACTACCGACGGCACTTATATCGGTAATTTCATGGTCGAGCCAGGAGATAATACTGGTCCCCAAAGTGCGCAGTTAATTTTACAAGATCCTACGGTGGAAGTGGCAGTTCTAGAAACAGCAAGGGGTGGTATCCTGCGTTCGGGAATCGCTTTTGACTCTGCTAATGTTGGCGTCGTATTAAACGTCGCATCCGACCACTTAGGTATTGGTGATATTGATACTATTGACCAGTTAGCACATCTCAAGAGTGTAGTAGCCGAGGCGGTTTTCCCAGACGGTTATACTGTTCTCAATGCTGACGATCCCCGAGTGGCAGCAATGGCGCAGAGAACTAAAGCCAATATTGCTTACTTCACCATGAATCCTAATTCAGAACTAGTGCGGCAACACATCCAAAAAGGAGGAGTCGCAGCGGTTTATGAACGGGGTTGTCTATCAATTCTCAAAGGTGATTGGACCCATCGCATTGAGCGGGCGGAGAATATCCCCTTAACTATGGGCGGACGCGCACCATTTATGATTGCCAATGCTTTAGCTGCATCCTTGGCTGCATTTGTGCAAAATGTTTCTATCGAGCAAATCCGTTTGGGCTTAAATACTTTCCGTGCTTCAGTAAGTCAAACTCCAGGACGAATGAACTTGTTCGATCTAGGAAGACACCATGCTTTAGTGGATTATGCCCACAACCCCCATAGCTATCAAGCCGTAGGTGGCTTTGTTCGTAACTGGAGGGATGGAGAACGCATTGGTGTTGTTGGTGGACCTGGCGATCGCCGCGACGAAGATTTCATCATGTTAGGTAGACTAGCAGCAGAAATTTTCGACAAAATAATTATTAAAGAAGATGATGACACTAGAGGACGCAGACGAGGTTCGGCTGCCGATCTAATAGCCCAGGGGATCGAAGAAGTTAACCGAAATTGCAATTACCAAACAATTCTTGATGAAACTACAGCTGTGAATACAGCTTTAGATATGGCTACAGAAAAAAGTTTGGTTGTGATCCTACCTGAAAGTGTGAATCGTGCGATTGGATTGATTAAAGCCCGTGGAGTAGTCAAGGAAGAATCATACGAACCGAATACCGGAACAAATCAAGTTGATTCTAGAACGGGAAAAAACTATAAGGTAGTTAATTCGCGTTAAGTCGAAATTTTTAGGTCTAAAATTCTTAAGTTTAAAGTTCGCGATCCTTTAAAGTTCTTAAGCTTAAATCTTAAGTTGAAAATTCTTAGATCTAAGAAATATCAAAAATTCAATTTACTAATTTTCCATTGAGTAAAATACTGATTTTGAAGTAGCAATAATTTGTCTTAAGTACGAAATATTACAGGCAATTATTTGCTCTAAAAACGTTTTTTACCCCGATGAAAATTTTTGCTTTCAAATAAACCCGGTTTCTTTTTGAAGCCGGGTAATTATTATAGCAGCTTATATGACGCATATGGAAATGCTTATCATATCTTTATTTAATGGGAATTCGGGTTAGAGTCATTTATCTTCTTTATACCAATTCAATAAATCATTGCAACAGATTCTACGGTAGAGACGTTGCATGCAACGTCTCTACAAAATCTATCTGTCTCATTATTTTTCCAAATTGGTAT
>JGI1201J43222_100198_pt1 | contig 19245 bp, 15 predicted proteins | sample MastesBC008_FD_43222 | JGI IMG/M metagenome (IMG submission 43222) | reverse complement strand
CAATACCCGTGAATGAAATGCTCAAGCTGCCTTTGGAACAATAATTTCTAAATCTTTTTTCAAATCTCTAATTTCCGATTTATGAGTGGGATTTTTACGTTTAAATTTGGACACCTCCCTTCGGAAGCAGAGTGGGAATATGCTTGTCGAGCAGGAACAACAACCCCATTTCATTTTGGTGAAACGATTACTCCTGAATTAGCAAATTACGGGGGAAATATTCAAGAAACGACTCCGGTGGGACAATTTCCACCAAACGCTTTTGGTTTGTACGACATGCACGGAAATGTGTGGGAATGGTGTCAAGATACCTGGCATGAAAATTATCATGGAGCGCCGACAAATGGTAGTGCTTGTATTGATAATGATAATCGTTATCGTGTACTGCGTGGTGGTTCGTGGTACTACGTTCCTCCTTACTGCCGTTCTGCTACTCGCTACTGGTACATTCCCGACGGTAGGAATCTCCTCAATGGTTTTCGGGTTGTTTGCGTTGTTTCCCTCAGGGGTCCTTAGTAGCCCTTTATACTTTTGCTCTTTTCTCTTCTATTCTTCTTCTCTTTACCCTTCCTTATCTCGCGAATCGAGTCGAATTTTTTTACAAATTTAATGTTAAATGAAGTCGATAATTCCCTTGGAGAATTTACTGGTGATGTGGGAGAATTTATTGCCACTATCGAGACTATTAACAACCAGTGTTATTTGCTTGATGATAGTGATAATCCTTGAAGTTAAAAATCTCTATCCATTGCAACCTTTTACCTTTCATTACCAAAAAATGAATTAGCAACAATTGCAGCTTGAGTCCGATCGCGTAAATCTAACCGATTCAAAATTCGAGTCATATAATTTTTGATAGTCTTTTCGCTCAAGTACAAAGCCTCAGCAATTTCCCGATTACTCGAACCTTTCGCAACTAACTGTAAAATTTCGATTTCTCTTGCTGTAAGTTCATCCCAACCAGGTGGTGGAGATTTGGAAACGGAAAGTTTTTGAGCCATAACTTTACCTAGTCCTGGTCCTAGTTGGGTATAACCTTTATGTACTGAACAAATTGCTTGGGCTAATTCTTCAGAAGGTGTATCCTTAAGCAAATATCCAGCAGCACCATAATGTAATGCTTGGGTAACGTAATCTTCATCTGCAAAGGTGGTAAGTACTAAGATTTTAATTTGCGGGAAAGCTTTTGTTATTTCTTTTGTGGCTGCAACACCATCCATTATCGGCATGCGGATATCCATTAAAATAACATCGGGCTGCAAAGTGGGAATGGAATCAATTGCAGTTTGTCCGTTTTCTGCTTCTCCGACTATTTCTAAATCTTTTTCTAATTTGAGTAAGGCTTTGAGTCCGCGACGGATTAAGTTTTCATCATCGACTAATAATAAACGAATCATATTAAATTGTGGAATTGTGGAACTGATAAATTTATTGATTATTCCCATTCCTCCCCGAGGGGAGGTTAGGAGGGGGTTATTATCTTCTGTACTAAGACGCGTTTAGCATTTCACCCGGGAAGTAGAGCAAAAGCAAAAATTTCTATATTGGAAAAGTTGCAGTAATTTTACATCCAGAATTTGGGGCTGTTTCTACATTTAAAGTACCACCAACAGTAAGGGCGCGATCGCGCATACTTTGCAAGCCAAAACCGGTTGTGTTTTGATTCGGCTTAAATCCTTTACCATTATCATCAATAATTAGCTGTAAACTATTAGATTTTTGATTTTTAACGTTTATTTTAATCTTAACTTTTGTAGCTTCTGCATGCTTAAAAATATTAGTAAATGCTTCTTGAGTTATGCGATAAATTGCAATTTTAATTTCAGGTTTAAGGTTTAAGTTTAAGTTAAAATTTAAACCATTTAAATTTAAATATAAAGTTGGGGAAATATTACTGGAACGTTGTAAATCCTCACATAAAGAAATGATTCCATCTTCCAAAGATAATTCAGCTAATGGATCTGCACGTAAAGTCGAAATTGATTGACGAACTTCTTTGAGAGCATTTGAACCTAATCTTTTTGATTCAATTAAAAATTCTGTTGCTTCTTCTGGGTCAGTTTGCCATATTTTTACAGCAGCTTCTAAATGTAAATTTAAAACTGTTAATGCATGACCGACGGAATCATGGATATCTCGAGCGATGCGATTACGCTCCTGTAAAGTTGCTAATTCTTCAATTTTTAATGCATATTCACTTAATTGAGCATTTGCGATCGCGAGTTGTTCGTTTGCAATGCTTAATTTTTGCCGACTTTGAAATTCATTGAGTAATGCATTAATCGCCATTTGCATAAAAATAGCGCTGATTCCTAATATTAATACAGAGGCGAATATGACAATTGCAAATTGTTTTTTGATTGCTAAAGGTTGAATATACTGTACTATTTGGGTGCGGTGAAGCTGTGTAAATAAAGATAAAAATATAGCTAGTCCGCTGACTAAGTAACGGGTAATACCTCGAAAAATCACACAATTACGAGCAATCAAAATAATATAAAGTAGCGGTACTAAAAGAATTCCTCCGGAAAATGAAGCAATAATAATTAAGCCTATTTCTAAGCTTGTATAAATAATTTTATGTAATTTGTTTTGTGATGGTAATTTTAAACCAATAATTCCAAATATAAATAAAAAAACAATATTCATCGGTGGGTTTCTTGGTAAAAGTGAAGCAACATTAAATGAAGATGCAAACACTTCACCCATAATGATAATCCCCAACAAAACCCATTCTAAATAAAGTAAAAATCTTAGGGGATATTTCCGAGTTTTAATTAGAGCAATCATGTCACAGTTTTAATTCTAATTTCTTATTCTTAAATTTTATTTTCAATTTAATCTCAATATAGCAATCCTAAATAATTCATAAAAATAAATACTGTAGAGACGTTGCATGCAACGTCTCTACAGTATTTATCTGTTCACAAATCAAATATGATTGCTGTATCAGATTTATTACATAACTTATAAACTAGTTTACTTAACAGTTTTGACAAAAACCAGAATCATTAGTCATGACTAGTTTAGGGACTAAAGTCCTGATTTAATTGAGGACTCCTGACTCATGTTTTCAAGGTGTTACCCGACGTATTGTGTATACATGGATCTTCGCATTTGTCACATTAATTTTGCGTCTCCTCAGAAAAATAAACAATTACGTCTAACAAAAATATGAATTACGCTCATATAACTCTCAAATTTCTTCCTTTATTCTTAATTTCCATTGCAATTGAAGTTTTATGGATAGTGCGGTGGAAGAAACAAAAGTATTCAGTTCGAGAAAGTTTGATTTCCCTGGCGATCGCTGTGGGAAATCGCATATCCAAACTCATTCCCATAGTTCCCACTGCGGGTTTAATCGCATTTGCGTGGGAGCATCGGATCTCAACTATTGCTCTAGATAGTTGGTGGAATATACTGCTACTATTTATTGGATTAGAATTTGTATATTATTGGTACCATCGAGCATCACATCGCATTCGTTGGTTTTGGGCTACTCACGCTGTTCATCATTCACCGGAATATTTTAATTTGTCAGCAGCTTATCGTTTGGGATGGACGGGTGGTATCTCTGGTGCAGGTTTATTTTTTACACCGCTTGTTTGGATTGGTTTTCAACCAATTGCAGTTATAACCGCCCTAGCTTTAAACTTGGTTTATCAATTTTGGATTCATACCGAACTAATTCCCAAGCTGGGTATTTTGGAATGGTTTTTGAATACTCCATCACATCATCGAGTACATCACGCTTCTAATTCTGCATATATAGATCGTAATTATGGGGGAGTTTTAATTATCTTTGACCGTTTATTTGGAACTTTTGCAGCAGAAGAAACGTCAAATCCTCCGGTTTATGGTTTAACTCACCCCATAAAATCGAATAATCCTTTCAAAGTTGTTTTTAATGAATGGATAGAAATTTATAAAGATATTACTTCTACTAACTCTTGGTCGAAACGCTTTTGTTATCTGTTTGCTCCTCCCGAATGGAAGTTTACGCGGAAGTCACAAAGAAGCTTAAGTGAAATATAGATTTACCAAAATTCAATCGTAGGGTGTGTTACGGCATGTTAAAGTTTTTGGAATGATGAGCATATTGTTTTGCCGTAACGCACCGTCGAATATACAAACAAACTCCAACCTACCTACCCTGTAATTAATCTTATATGGCGGTGCGTTACGACTTGCGTCTAACACACCCTACCGTTCAAATAAGCAACAAATAATTAACCGTCAACTTCTTTTTGTTTCTTTTGTTCGAGTATGAGTTGTATGGTTAAAGCGAATAAACCAAGAGCGACAACGCAAAAAACTGTGGTTCCCAATCCAATCATTCCGACAATTGCTGTTCGGATTAACGAAGAAATTCTCAATGTCACTGGGTTATCGGAATGAATGGGTTTGTTTGCAAAGTTTGTAGCGATAGTAATCATCAAGTTGTACATTGCATATCCCAACCCACCGGAAATTACAGCACCGGTAAGACTGCGTAAAGGACTAGTTGGTGTTTCTGTGGTGGTTGGAGTTTCCTCGGTTGTTTTTGATTCATTCATGTAGTTAGTTGAAAATTAACTAAAAAAATAACTAAACAAGTTCACTCAAAAATTAACTTTGAGATGTTACTTGGATACCATTTTTAATCGATCTAACCACGAATAATTGTAAATCTTCATCAGATATTGTATGAAGAACTTGTAATTTTACTTCTTCTGCTTGTTTTTGGGTTTCGCAAATAGCAAAGACACTGGGACCGGAACCGGACATCATTGTTCCTAATACTCCAGCGTTGGCGAATGTTTCTCTTAGTTGCAATACTTGGGGATAAGCTGGTAATACAACTTTTTCTAAATCGTTGTGGAGTTTTCGAGCAATTTCTGCAGTATCTTGATGGACAATTGCTTGTACCATTGGTCCTGAATGTACGGCTGCGGCTCGTTCGGTTAAACTATTGGTATCCCGAAGATAGGTATTTTCAAATTGTTGTTTATAAGTTTTATATGCCCAAGGGGTGGATACTTCTAAGCTGCGATATTTAGCTAATACTATATATATATTGTCTAATCCTTTTAAAGGAGCAATTTTTTCGCCTCTTCCGGTTGCGATCGCGGTTCCCCCACCAATACAAAAGGGGATATCGGAACCTAATACTGCTGCTAATTCTTCAAGTTCTGCACGGGTTAACCCTAAGTTCCATAGTAAATCTATCCCCACCAATACGGCTGCTGCATTGCTGGAACCCCCTGCTAAACCTGCTGCGATGGGAATTCTTTTTTGAATGGTTATGTCTACTCCACCATATTGAGCAAATGCTTCGGGAAACTTTTGTGTCATTAACTCTGCTGCGCGATAAGCTAAGTTACCTCGATCTGTGGGTAGATCGGGAACATCGCAACGAACGCGAATTATATCTTGGGAACTAGCTGCAATATCTATGCGATCGCAAAGGTCGACACTTTGCATAATCATCACTAACTCGTGATATCCATCGGGGCGATCGCCAATGATTTCTAAATATAAGTTGATTTTAGCTGGTGCAAGTAAAGTGTAGCTGCGCATGGGGATTGGGGGATTAGCGATTGGAACCATATTTGCTGATGATGACCATTGGGTCATGCTTACAATAACAGAATTTAAAATTCAACTAAAAGAACCCCCTGCTAGAATTAATTCTCTGTCAAATAGCATAAGTCCATTTTTAATGGACTAAAGTATTTCAGAAAATAAAAATATTGATTTTGATATAACAAAACGAATAATTTAATTCATGGTGACTGAAATGACTAATATTCCGAGCAACCTACCTTTTCTAGAATCAATTTGTTGGCAGATTACCAATGTTTATGAGTTTACCCCAGAAGAAATGCTCAGTTGTTACGAGCGTGGTTGGAAATATAAAAGTTTGTTCAATAATCTTGAGGGTGATGAACTTGAGTTTATTAAGAAAATTGCCGATATTTATGATTCCTGGTTGAAAGTTGAGTTATGAACTTTAGATTAGACCACCACAACAAAATTCTGACAATTATTGAATCTTTAGATTGTGAAATTCTTAAGGAAGGTTCTACTTATTTTGGTGGTGGAACTCTGCTTGCTCTTGATTTTCAAGAATACCGATGCAGCAATGATATTGATTTTTTATCTTCTGTTAGTACGGGAGGTTATAAATATTTACGAACAAAGATTTTTGACAATGGACACGAGGTACTATTTCGTGATTTGAGTAAAATCAAAATTGGACGTTCTACAACTGACCAGTATGGTATTCGGATGATAGTTTCTGTAGATAATGTACCTATCAAAACCGAAATTATTGCAGAAACTCGTTTTCAATTAGATTTACCAAGATACACACAATGGTCATCTGTTCCCTGTTTAAGTTTAATTGACTGTTTTACCTCTAAGTTACTATCCAATTCTGATCGATACATGGATGATAGCGTACAAGCTAGAGATTTAATTGATTTAGCGGTTCTTAGGTTAAATTATTCAATTCCTCAATCTTCAATTGATAAGGCTGAAAATGCTTACGAAGTTATACGACCTTTAGAACGAAGCATACAAAACTTTCAAGACAGACCTGATTATAGAGAAAAGTGTTTTGCTAATTTACAAGTTGATAAAGTTCAAATACCTAAGATTATCGATGGAGTTGATTTTCTTTGTGCAGATTTAGGTTTACCTGAGATAGGAAGAACTTTTCAAGAGCAACACGATCTCTTTGGTGAGTCCCTCGATTCGTGACCAATTAAAATTATCGTCATTAACCGTAAGGAAATAACAATTCCAATATCTCTAATACTCACAACAAAAAACTTAACCTGTCATTGCGACGTCAGGAAGCAATCCCAACATCTTTAATAAAAACAAGTCGGTGAGATTGCTTCCTCGTTCCTCGTCGCAATGACAGGTTCGGGTTTTGTCCGACGAAGTACAGAAATAATTTTACCTATCATCCAAAAAACCGCTTCTTCAATCTTCTCAACCAAGAATCATTCTTACTTGTTTGCTTTTGCTGTTGCTGTCCGGGTACTTCTCGCTTTTTTGTGCGTAATTTTTCCAAGTTTCGTCGATACATCTTAGTATTAGGATGATTTGACCCCAAAACCCGCTCTAAAACTTCCAATACTTGGATATAAAGGGGTTCTGCTTCAGGGTACTTTCCTTGATCGGAGTAGAGAATAGCTAAATTGTTCAAACTGTCTGCGGTGTGGGGATGATTTTCTCCCAGTTGCAGTTTTCTGATTTCCAAAGCTTGGATATAAAGGCGCTCTGCTTGAAGGTAGTTTCCTTGGGAGTAGTAGAGAATAGCTAAATTGTGCAAACTGTCTGCGGTTTGGGGATGATTTACTCCCAGTTGCAGTTTTGTGATTTCCAATGCTTGGATAAAAAGGAGTTCTGCTTCTGCGTACTTTCCTTGGTCGGAGTAGAGTAAAGCTAAATTGTTCAAGCTCCATCCATAATCAAGATTATTTTCTCCCAAACGGGATTTTACTTCTGATACACATTGCTCAAACCAAGGTTGTACTGACGCATATAAACCTTGTCCTCTGTAAAATCTCCCTAAACCAAGAAAAACCGAAAATAAATTTGTATGATTGAGTCCATCTAGATGGTTTTTTGCAACTTGTGTTAAATGGGGTATAGCGTTTTGGACAGAATTGATAATTTCTAAGGTTGTTACGTCAGGAATTTTTTGAGCAATTTCAATAAAAGTACTAGTAAATGCTTGTTTTAATTCCTGTGTCTGTGTAGATGCTTGTAATTTAGATCCTAAAAACTCGTGAATTAAAGGATGAATTTGATAATTTGCTTCTTCTTGTTCTAACCTTTTGATTAGATGACGTTGATAAAGTTGCTTTTTCCCGTTTCTAACATCTTTCTTGCTCCAGTTTAAGGAGTCACTGATAGAATCTACATATTTCCAAGCAATTGCATTGGGGTCAAATAAACTTAATAATTCTCCAACTTCCTTAGTTTTTGCATCAAGTCTTTCCCAAGTCAAGTTAAATGCTGCTTGAACTCCTAACTTTGCTGTGATTTCTGTCTCTGCTAATTTTTCTGACGACTGAGCGATCGCTTTCTGACCTAATCGCTCTTGTTCCAACTCTTCCAACAAATTTGCGATCAATAAATCTGGGTCTTCTTGCAAATATCGTCCGACTAATTCTAAACCAAGAGGTAAATAACCCAGCCATTCACATAAATTTTTAGTTGTTTCAAGTTCTTTATCTACCCTTTGTTCCCCTAAAATACCTCTCAACAGAAAGTCAAAAGTCATTAGCGGATCCGTAAGGTAGCGGCTCCGTAGGTAGCGCAGCTATAGCTATAGCGTGTCCTACGGACATAAGTCAAAAGTCAAAAATTACTATTACTAATCCCCAATCCCCAATCCCTAATCCCCAACCCCCAACCTATTCGCCAAATTAACCCATTGAGCAACACTTAAATCTTCTCCTCGAACTTGAGGATTTATATCTAATTCTTCGAGCAATTCTGTGAAATTATCTCGCTCAATAATCGATTGTAAATTATTACGTAACATTTTCCGTTTTGAACTAAATCCCAACTTAACTAAAGTTTCCAAATAACGGGGATTGTTAGCAGGAATATCTATCGCTCTAGGAGTCAATCTCACCACCGCTGACTCTACTTTTGGTGGGGGATAAAACGCCTTAGCCGGAACATTACAAATTATCTCTCCTTCAGCTAAATACTGTACCCTTACTGATAGCGCCCCAAAAGCTTTTGTCCCAGGTTTCGCCACTAATCTTTGAGCAACTTCCTTCTGAATTAAAAGTACGATGGAATCGTAAGGATTACTATTGGGCTGAGAAATTTTTCCTAATAGCTTTTCAATGATTGGTCCAGTGATATTGTAAGGAATATTTGCCACAACTTTATTCGGGTTTTTAAAAGCTGCAAAACTCACCAGATTAGCATCTAAATCAAGGGTCAAAAAATCACCCTGCAATAACAAAAAATTCTTCTTATCCCTCAAACTTTTGACTAATTTTTTACATAAATCGCGGTCAACTTCAACCGCAATCAATGACTTTACCAAAGGCAATAAACGCTTGGTAAGTATTCCCGTTCCCGGACCAATTTCTAAAATTCTGTCCTCCGGTTCCAACTGCGCAGCACCAATAATTTTACCTAAAACCCTATCATCCTGGAGCCAATGCTGCGCAAAGACCTTGCGCGGTTTAGCCTCTTGGGATAACCTATTTTTAGACTTTTTAACTGTTTGATTTTTATCCATTTCTTACTTTTTTCTTACTTTTTAACCCAATTATTGTAGAACGCATGAACTAAAAAATAGATTTTTGACTCATTTCATTAATACTAAAGTACTAATGTGATTCGGTGTCAAATTTAGTTCAATATCCATATTTTTTTGATAATGGATAACAGCAATAACTAATTATCTTTCATATATATAGTAAAGGAATACCCGAACGCGAGCGAACTAACCTATATTATTTTTTTCATTTTCAGAAAATTGAAAGTTAATAAAAATGATTAATTTTTAAGTTTGGATTTATTGACTCTGTATTTTAAATATATTTTTCCTGTTATTGCTAATAATTTTTTAGATTTTATTCTATCTCCCTAGTCCTTTATTCCATCTTCTTACCCTTGTTTAGTCGGGATTTCGATTGTGAAACTAGTCCCTTTTCCAGGATTAGATTGGCAATATAGTTTACCATTATGTTTCTCGACAATAATCTGATAACTAATGGATAACCCCAGTCCGGTACCTTTACCAACATCTTTGGTAGTGAAGAAAGGGTCAAATAATTTAGAACTAATCTTTTCTGGAATACCCGGACCATTATCAGAGATATTAATTGCAACCCAACCGCTAGGTAAAACCTTAGTTAGGATATGGATTTGAGCATTTTTCTGTCCTTCTTGGTTTTTAATTTGGCTATCAATTGCATCAATCGCATTTACTAAAATATTCATCAAAACTTGATTCAGTTGACTGGGGTAACATTGAATCAAAGGAAGTTCAGCATAGTCTTTAATTACTTCAATACCGGGATATCCTGGTTTTGGTTTCAGACGATTTTGGAGGAGCATTAAAGTACTATCAATTCCCGTATGGATGTCCACCTGTTTGAATTCCGATTCATCCAAACGTGAAAAGTTACGCAAGCTGAGGACAATTTCTCGAATGCGACGGGTTCCTTCATGCATCGATCCGAGCAATCGTAAGATATCTGTTTTTATAAAATCTAAATCGACAGCTTCGATTAGTTCTTGAATTTCTTCTGGGGGATGGGCATAATAACGTCGATAAAGCTCGATTAGTTGGAGTAAATCTTGAGTATACTCGCGACAGGGAGCAATATTTCCATAAACAAAACCAACTGGATTATTGATTTCATGGGCGATACCTGCAACCATTTGACCCAAGCTAGACATTTTTTCACTTTGAATAAGTTGGGTTTGAGTTGACTGAAGTTCGAGCAAACTTTTTTCTAATTCTTCCGCTTGTTGCTTGAATTTTATGTCTACTTGTTTGCGATCGCGAATATCGCGGGTAATGGTCGCAAAATATAAAGGCTCACCGGTTTGCGGATTTTTAATCAAGAACATATTACAATCAACCGGTATGGTCTCACCTGTTTGGTAATGTCGAAAACGATATTCACTATGGTATAAACCATTATCCATTACAGTTGGAATAATACGTTGCTGTACATCTTTTCTATCTTCCGGTAAAAAACTTTGAGCGATATAACTTTTTTTAGCTTCAGCTAAACTATTAATTCCCAGCAGTTTTAAACCTGCTTCATTCACATACAGAAATTTACCTTCTAAAGTCGCAATTCCAATTAAATCGCTACTATTTTCAATCAACGATACAAAAATTTGTCGTTCTTGTTCGGCTAATTCGCTTTTTGTAATGTCAATAATACAACCATGACAAAGAATACTACCATCCGGTTGAGCTTGTGGTTTAGAAAATCCTTTTAACCATTTCTGCTTACCTGAAGGTAAATTAATTCGCCATTTGTGTTCGTAATTTTGTAAATTTCGAGCCGAATCATAAATTGTTTGCTTTAAGGTTGCTCGCTCTTCAGGATGAACAATATCAAATAAAACTTGAGGATTTTGTTGTACCAGAGAAGGATCTAATTCGTAAATCTCCCAACATCCAGAAGATACATAGGTGAAGGACATCGTATCATTGGGATTGAAACGCAACTCATATATCATCCCCGGAATATTATCTGCTAATTGCTGAAACTGTTCCTTACTTTGACTTAACTGTTGCGTGCGTTCCTCCACTCTAGCTTCCAATTCTTCATTTAGTTTTTTCAGTGAAGCTTCTACGATTTTACGTTCTTGCAATGCAGCTTGCTGCTCGCTAATATCAATGATGCAACCATACCAAAGGATATCACCTCCAGTTTGGGGTACGGGTCGAGATACACCTTTCACCCATTTCTGTTTACCTATAGGAGTAATTACTCGCCATTTATATGTCCAATTTTCTAGTGTTTGAGCGGATTCAATTACCGTTTGCAAAAAACCTGTTAGATCGTCAGGATGAGTCGTATTAAATAAAATATCCGCATCTTCTACTATTTGAGCAGCATCTATTCCATAGATTTCTTTACATCCAGCTGAAACGTAGGGGAAAGATTGACGACCGTCAGCACCAAGACGAAACTCATAAATCATTCCCGGTACATTTTCAGCCATTTGCTGCATTCGGGTTCTATTCTTAATTGAAGATTCTTCTGCTCGTTTACACTTAATAAACTGAGCGAGTTGTTTCCCAAGTACGTCCAATATTTGCAAAAGACTGTTATTTTGACATCTTATCGATTGACTAAATAAATTAGTGATACCGAATATCTCTCCACCGCAAACAATAGGAAAACTTAAAACAGCGTGGAATGTATTTTTAGTTCCGTTATTTTCGTTAATGTCGTCGATCCAAACTGACCTTTTACAGCTTTGAGTTTGAATTGCAATTTTCCTTCCCAATGACAAAGCAGTAAAACCAGATGATTTTTGAGTAGAAACATCCCATCCAGTAAAATAACTCAGGGAATCATTTTGGTTATCAACCATCCAAAATTCAGCTAAGTCCCAACCTAAAACCTCACAAAACAACTGGAGTAGTTTCGATATTGCTGGATCTAAATCAATTGAATCTGACAATACTTCAGTTACACTAAATTGGAGATTGAGTAGTCTTTGCGCTAATTTGGGAGAATTGAAACCTGAAGAATTAGAATCTTCAGCAGAAATCACTTCTTGAATGACACTTAAACCAGCAAATTCACCATCATCGTCGTACCAAGGATTGATTTCCCAATTTAACTGTTGCGTAACACCACCAAGGGAAACGAAAAAATCCTCTTCATATGTATCGTTTTTCCCATCCAAATAATCTTGAGATATTTCCTGTAAGCGCTCAGAAACATTTGGTATGGTTTCCTGATCGAAAAATGCATCAACAGAACATAGATCCTCAGCACAAATTAAATCTTCCCCATTTAAACCATAGCGGTCGCGCCAATTTCGACTAATAGCTAAGTAACGCATCTGACGGTCTAGTATGGCAAATTCCGCAGCTATTTGTTCGTAACAAGAAATCTTTTGACGGAGTAATTTTAGTTCAGTTTGTAAAGATTGTTCATTTTGTAATGGTGAATCGACCCTTTGATATAAATCCGAAATCATCAAATTTTCAGTCATGATGTTTCTAGCTGTCTATAGGGAAATATTTGAGTTGCTTTAATATTTATATTTCCCAATATCCACAGACAAAAAACATCTATTTTTTCAGTGAAAATACTATTACAAAAATATGTAATAATTCAATATTTATTAATTTTGATTAATAGCATGGGTGATAGGAATTTCAATTAAAAACTCAGTCCCTTGACCGGGGTTAGATTGACAAGATAATTTTCCACGATGTTTTTCAACAATAATTTGATAACTAATAGACAATCCTAAACCCGTACCATTCCCAATATCCTTAGTAGTAAAGAAAGGCTCAAATAAACGGTCTTGAATATCTGTAGCAATACCAGGACCATTATCTATAATCTTAATTGCTACACGATTCTCTGCAATATGTTCAGTATAGATATGAATGCGACTGGGATAGGTTTCCAAATGTTTTAAAGAAAGGGTTTTACTATATTCGTCCAAAGCATCAATTGCATTGCTTAGGATATTCATAAATACTTGATTTAACTGACTGGGATAACAATGTACCAAAGGTAAACTACCGTAATGCTTGGCGATCGCAATTTCTGGACGATTAGGTTTAGCTTTCAAACGATTGCGCAAAATCATTAAAGTACTGTCAATCCCATCATGAATGTTTACCTTCTTAAATTCAGATTCATCCAAGCGGGAAAAATTACGCAGGGAAATGACAATTTCTTTAATTCGACGGGTTCCCTCTTGCATTGACTCCAGCAATTTTGTTAAATCCTGCTTGAGAAAATCAAGCTCTATGGTTTCAATTTCTGCTTGAATTTCTGGTGGGGGATGGGTATAAAACCGTTGATAAAGCTCGACTAATCCAAGTAAATCTTGAAAATATCTGAACGCAGGACTGAGATTTCCATAAACAAAACTAACAGGATTATTAATTTCATGGGCAATTCCCGCTACCATTTGACCCAAACTAGACATTTTTTCACTGTGGATCAATTGGGCTTGGGTGCGTCGCAGTTCAAACAGACTTTGTTCTAACTCTTCTGCTTGTTGCTTTAATTTCATTTCTACTATTTTGCGATCGCGAATATCTCGACCAATACTAGCAGTGTAAATGTGCTTCCCAGTTATTTCGTCACGAATCAGAAAAATACTACTTTCAATTTCAATAATTTCACTAGTAAGACAATGTTTAAGATTTAACTCACCCTTCCAAGCTCCAGACTGTAAAAGTGCTGGTCTTACCTCCTGCAAAAGATATTTCCAGGTTCCAAGGGAATGCAGCTGCTTGATTGTTTTGTTTTTGAATTCGTTTTCATCACTAATTCCCAAAAGCTCGCAACCTGCAGTGTTTATATACAGTAATTCGTTATTTGGCGAAGCAATTGCAATTAAATCATTACTATTTTCAATTAGCGCAATTAGTTTGTGCTCTTCTGCTTTAGCGCGTAATAACTGCTCTGTACGTTTTTCGACACGAAATTCTAATTCTTCATTTAATTGCTTTAATGCTGCTTCTGTATTCTTTTGCTCTGTAATATTACGAGCAATTGTACAGCTATATTCTTTATCATTAAATTTCACATAGTTAATGGAAATCGATACAGGAAATTCTTTACCGTTCCTATGACAGTGAACCGACTCCAAATTTAAAAAATGTTTTTGCTTAACTCCCTCCCAATGTGACGACCAATTACCAGGAGGTAGTGCAATATCAATATCAAACACGGTCATACTCAAAAGTTCTTCCTGAGAGTAACCAAGATTGCGACAAGCAGCTTCATTGACATAAAAAAAACTTGCATTCGGTTCAACCAAGAATACACTGTCTTGAACTCGGTCTAGCGCAAACTGAATCAACCTTAGATTTTCTTCAGCTTGTTTTCGTTCGGTGATATCTTCAAAAGTACCAAGAATACCCACCACATTACCTTGAGTATCTCGAAGTGGTATCTTATTTGTATTCAGCCAAGATTGTTTTCCATCAGCTTGTTGTTGAGGCTCAACAATATTTAATTGGGGAACCCCACTTCTCATCACTCGACGATCCCACTCACGGAACCAATCACTTTCCGAACGCTTCCAAGCTAGGTCGTAATCACTCAAACCAATAATTCTTTCTGGTTCCCCAACACCAGCAGCGCGAGCAAACTTACGATTGCAACCAAGATAAACAGAATCGCAGTCTTTCCAAAAAACAAATTGGGGGATATTATCCATCACTAACTGCAATAATTGTTGTGACTCCCGCAACTTTACTTCAGTATGATGACGCGCGATCGCAGCACCCAAATTACCAACTGCAGACTTTAATATTAACTGTTCGCACCCAGACCATCGACGTTCCTTTTGACAGTCATCAAAACCTATGAAACCCCAAAATTCACCTTTAATCTGAATTGGGATCGCAAAAATAGAATGGATACCTTGAGATGCTAAGATTTCTCTCTCCGGCTCGGGAAAATCCTTAACAAGTCCAATAATAGATCTTCCTTGAGAAAGTTTTTCATACCAACCGGGACAAAGTTCTTGGTAGACAACATTTTGTAATAAAGGATTATCAATTTCCGGCGTTACTCCAGGTCTAACCCACTCCCACCGTTGACTAGTTAAAGGTTCGCCAGTTTCAGAAAAATGATTTTCAAATACATATACCCGATCAACAAAAGCAGATTCCCCTAAAGCAGCTAAAGCAGCATCAATAGAATCATCATAATCCGCAATAGCCAGCAGACAATTAGCAGCAGTTACAATTCCACTCAACAATCGATTGCGTTCTTCTAAACTGTGCCAAATTTTTTGTTCATTGCATAAATCTTGAGAATTCTCCAAAGTTGTAACCTTTTCCCGTAGGATTTTCAATTCTTGTAGGAGAAAAGAATAAGTATCCCGATTTATACTAATGAAATTATCATCCATGAAGTTATTAACTACTGACACAAACAGCACTAAATAATGAGCTTATATCCCAGTGGGATATTCAAATTAATATATTAAAAAAGTATTACTATTTAGTACATTATTATGTGATGAATTCCTTAGCAAAATTTATAAAATTTTCTAAATCAATTAAATTGTGTCAAGAGAATTAAAATTATTTATATCAAATTTACTATATGTTTACAACAACATTTATAAGCTGTTAATAGCAGTATGATAGCAGTAATTTCAGCCTGATTTATTGAGTAGACAGTCATGAATAAAAATGACTTAATTACCACACTTTCTTTAATAGAACATGTAGAAGGTGGATATTTTTGCGAAACTTATAGATCGGATTTAAAAATAAAAACAAATAGAGAAGGAAGCGAAAGAACGCAATTGACTTCCATTTATTATATGCTTAGCGATGACAGACCTATTGGTTATTTCCACAAAAATAAATCAGATATCGTACATTATTTCTATGCAGGATCATCTCTAACATATTTAATTATTCATCCTGATGGTAACTTAGAGCGAGTAAAACTTGGCTTTGATATTCATAAAGGAGACTTACCTCAACTTATAGTACCAGGAGGATGTTGGAAAGCAACGGTACTTGAAGAAGGTGAATTTGCTTTACTTGGAGAAGCAGTTGCACCAGGTTTTGATTACCGAGATATGGAAATAGCTAAACCAGATAATTTTTGCTCGAATTTTCCAGATTTATGGAATGAATTAAAACCCTACGTCAAACAATAATCTTAGTTCTCAATTACCCCATTACCCATTACCCATTACTCAATTGCTTACGCAACGCTAGAGATTTACGCCGACCGACACCCTTCCGCTCTAGCTGCGCTGCTACGCCGATATCTACGGTTCCGGTACGCTTACGCTAACATTACTCATTACTTATTACTTATTACTTCAATAGCTCACCTAACTGCTGTTGAACTAAAATTCCTTTCAAAGATTCATTTTCGGCTTTCAAAGCCAAATTCTCAGCTTCCAATTCAGCAATTCGACTTTTCAATGCTTCCTTACTAGTACCTTGACGGTGAATTACTACTTCTTTATATATTTCTAAGTTAGTATCTTCATTCATCCATCTTTGGTAGGTTTTCGTGTGCTCTTGCACCGTATGACCCATATAATCAGCCATTGTCTTAATCGGTATTCTTAAACGATGTCCGCGAATTGCATAAGCATGACGTAGATCGTAGGGTCTAAAACCTATGTTAGTATTCCGAAATCGAATCTGAATTTTGGCAGTTTTATTACTTAAACTTCCACTATTATCCAGTAAGGGTTTAATATCCTTTAACTTAAATAAATCAATCCAATGGGGGTACAAAGGTGGAATACCACAAGTTCGTTCTCCAGTTTTAGTACCTCCAGTTAAATGAGGATCTAAAGTAACCAAATGAAAAGTATTTTTGGGATTAATGAAAGCATCTAAATCGATTGCAAATAACTCATGGGGTCTTAAACCATAAGTCGCAAGCATTCCATATATCCATTGCCATTGTTTGGGTAAAGCTACATTATCCTTACTTGTATAGGGTGACAAAGACTGACCAATTTGAGAAAAACCTCTAATAATTTCCTCATCATCAGGAATTTTCCGCATCTTAGGATTAGGTAAAGGTGTTGTATAAGAGTCAATCAAACCACCATCATCAAACTTACAGAAATCACAAAACTTTTTTAATTGCCAAGTCAAGTAAAATCTAGATGAAGTGTGGGGTCTTGTTGCTTTTAAAGCTTGTTCCAATGCTGGTAAAGATAAAGGAATATCATGGGGTAGCTTTTTTAAATGTCTGAGGTAATGAGTTTCCCAAGTGCGTAAACCTTGACGATTTTGCTCGTGAGTTTTCCAAAATTCATTTTTATATTCTTGAATTAACTCTCCAATCAATTTTTGTGGTGCAGTACATTCTTGTAATTCTATATGACGTGCATGCTTACCCAATAATTCAGAAGTCCATTCAAATTGATTCGTAATCAACAATAAATCTAGCTCTCTCGCTTTGGCGATCGCAGTTTTGAGCCCGATATCATTTGCTACAAAACCCAAGGAAATCGTATACTGCTTATTCAGGCTATTATTTTTACCAGTATCTCCAGGCTTACAGGGGAAAGTACCTTGTAAAGCGATAGATTTGGCACTTGTTAACTTCAACTTAATTTTAACCTTGTCCAAACTTAAAGCTAGATTTGCTTGATTGATAGTATGTTTGATTCTTAAGTATTCGCGTTCGACTTTTGCGTTGCGATCTGATGCAGGTGGTTTTGGTTTCCACTGCTTCCATTTTGCAGGTTCCCACTTATCAATAGGAATTTCATTCCATTGAGCATGACGGGGGTTGTAACTGCAAGGCTGCGATTCGGACATAATTTTTATTTAAGCTTTTAACAACAAATATAAGAATATACAGACTTCACTTGACTTAAGATATCGGATTCTTAGAATTTTGGTAGCCAAAAAATGAGGGTGAAATACTAAGAAACAAAATATTGATTAATACCGGAGAAAGAATTTGCTTAATGATGTAAATTGATACGAAGTTAGAAACAGAACACCCTGACTACGGAAGAAGTATAGGTATCCATAAATGAAAAGTACACGGATGAGAACAGAAAAAAAGTATATTTCCCCTTTGATTGTAGCTGCAATAGTGTTTGGCATCAGCAGTTGTAGCTCCACTCCGGTTACTCAAGAGCAAAGCACTAATACTGCACCAGCAAACACGCCTGAAAGTCCAAATTCTACAGCAAATAACAGTGTAGTTTCTCCTGCTCCCAATCCCGAGACATCAGAAACAGAAAAATCGGAGACCAAACCAGTTGCTTCTCCATCCTCATCACCGAAACAACCTTCTGCTTCCACATCTAAAAAGATTGCAGCAGCTCCCTCAGATACTTTAAAGAGAACAATTAATGCAACTCTCTACACAAGTGATGCACAGTGTCAAAGCCTAGTTGCACAAAAGGTAGAGCTACCTGCAAATACACCTATTGAAAGTGCTGTTGGGAAAATTATTGAAAAACAAGACTCAGGAGACTTTAACCTGTCTGGTTATCGAGTTAACGTCAAAAACGGTGTAGCCACAGTTGATTTTCGCTTATCCCCCAATTCTCAAAGACAATTAAGCTCTCTTTCTAGTTGCGAGCAGTTTGCGTTATTTAATAGTGTTCGCACAACATTAACTAAAAATCCTCAATGGAAAGTAAAGAATGTCCGTTTTACTGAAAAAGGACAAGAAATCGTTTTGTAAAGTAGTATTCAACGGTTTTATCGTTGACTGGGAAGAAGATTTATTCACCCTTATGACATTCTTGCTAAGAAAAAAGTAAAAGATGTCAAACGGTATCTAAGCAAAAGCTATATGTAAAATAATATAATTTTATTTGTCGGGTGGATAAATTCTTTTCAAGAAGCAGAATTACCACCGATTTTTTTTAAGAAGTCAGAAGTTAGGAGTCAGAAGTCAGGAGTCAGAAGTCAGAAATCAGAAGTCAGAAATCAGAAGTCAGGAGTCAGGAGTCAGGAGTCAGGAGTCAGGAGTCAGGAGTCAGGAGTCAGGAGTCAGGAGTCAGGAGTCAGGAGTCAGGAGTCAG
>JGI1201J43222_100197_pt1 | contig 19281 bp, 17 predicted proteins | sample MastesBC008_FD_43222 | JGI IMG/M metagenome (IMG submission 43222) | reverse complement strand
TCCTGGACATCAGGCGATGAATAACCAGCTAATCAAAATAATGGAAGAAGGAGGAAAGGTCTATGCTTGTCGCTTCGCATTACAAGCATTGTATGGACATGGCGAACCTTCTCTTATTCCTGGAATTATTCCCATCAATCCTTTAGATGTATTGGATATTGTTTTACTCCACCGCAAAGAAGGCGCATTTATTATAGACACCTGGACGATGTAATATCATATCCGCTTAATTACTTATGAAAAAATATGTTTGTTTGTAGTAGCGCTTTAGCGCCACAGTAAAGATATTGGCGCTCAAGCGCTACTACGAACCTTATCGCAAGTATTTTACCGGAAATCCATCGATATGAATTTTGAGCGGCTTTGCTGACTTTAACTTTCAACTTGCACATTTTCTGGTTTTAGCTAAAAGCTTTGGTGGATGAGGGCTACAAAATATGCAAGTTCGGAATATACCAAAGTACGGTTTTGCAGCTAGCCAAACATGAAAGAAATACATCTTTTTTCTTTGGCTAAAAGCCTTATATAATAAGGGTTTTAAAATGTGTTTATTGAAAGAGTTAATCAACTTTCAAATCTGAAAAACTGATTCGTCTCTTAATAGCCATAAACTAAAGACATGATAGATCGTTCACGTACCGTTAAAGCAGCAGCAGTACAGATATCTCCTGTGTTGTATAGCCGAGAAGGAACTACTGAGAAAGTATTAAAGGCGATCGCAGACGCAGCTAAAGAGGAGGTACAGTTGATTGTTTTCCCTGAAACCTTCATTCCTTACTACCCTTATTTTTCTTTTATTCAGCCGCCAGTGTTGATGGGAAAGGAACATATGAGGCTATATGAGGAAGCTGTGGAAGTTCCTAGTCTTGTTACCGATGCGGTAAGTAAAGCAGCTAAAGCGAACTCGATGGTAGTGGTCTTAGGAGTTAACGAACGAGATGGGGGTTCTTTATATAATACCCAATTAATTTTTGATGGGGATGGTAGTTTATTACTTAAGCGACGTAAGATTACTCCGACCTATCACGAACGGATGATTTGGGGACAGGGAGACGGATCGGGTTTGCAAGTATCAGATACGGCTGTGGGTAAATTGGGTGCTTTAGCTTGTTGGGAGCACTATAACCCCTTAGCTAGATACAGCCTAATGGCACAGCAAGAACAAATACACTGTGCTCAGTTTCCAGGTTCAATGGTAGGAAAAATTTTTGCCGATCAGACTGAAGTAACTATTAAACATCATGCCTTAGAAGCTGGTTGTTTTGTGGTCAATTCTACCGGCTGGCTAAGTCCCGAACAAGTTACCCAAATCTGCCCAGATGAAAAATTGCAGAGAGTCTTAACTGGCGGGTGTTACACTACAATCATTTCTCCCGAAGGTGTTTCCCTGTGCGAACCCATAACAGAAGGAGAAGGAATGGTGATCGCCGATCTAGATTTTTCTCTAATCACTAAACGCAAGCGGATGATGGATTCGGTAGGGCATTATTCCCGTCCCGATCTATTACAACTCCAAGTAAATACCGATAGATTTAGTGTATGGCATCAAACACCAATAGATCCCTTTGCAATACAAAATGATTGCAACTTAACTAACAGTAAATCACAATCTTTAGAACCTCTAGTAAATCAAGAAGTACAACTAAAGAAGGAATCGCCGTAAAAATTATTTAAAATTATTTAAAGTTATAGATAATAGCTACTAACAATACTACCAACATTTTAATACCCACAGGACTTAGGTAACGATAGTAGATCTGTAAAGTAAGACAGCTAGCTAGACCCTACGGCGTCGACGTTAGTCTCTACCGTGTCCGCAGCACATAAATTTGTCATTACGACTGGAACGCAGTGTAAGGTTAGCGCTACGTCTTGGAGTAATTACCTCACTTTTGCGTGAGTCCTAACCCATCAATTAGCAGCGATCTAATGAATAATAACGACAAGCAAAAATTAATTACCCAATTACAGTCTCAAGGTTTAAAACTGGTAGAAGGTGACACAGAAACATCTGGGAGAAAAGGTGGTGCTGGACCATCAGATCACAAAGCAGTAACGATAGATGGTACAACGGTAATGATACCTGTTTACACTAATATTGCTGCTAAATCTGAGTATACGTTAAAAGAATTCCACCAACGGTCTATCAATGATAAAAAATCTCATGTTTTAGAACAAGCACGAAAGGATATTGCATCTATCCAATTTGTCCAACAGCCCAAATTTTATAGCCTCAAAACGTCTGAGGGCATTCCTTACAATCATATCGCTTTATTACATAGTCACAACGTCTTAGCCACAACGGTTTTACAAACCTGCATTCGCTACAGTAATCGCAATACATCTTGTCAATTTTGCGCCATCGAACAATCTTTAGCTGCAGGTCGAACCATCGCCCAAAAAACCCCGGAGCATTTAGCCGAAGTTGCAGAAGCAGCAGTAAGGCTAGATAATGTGGAACAGTTAGTGATGACTACGGGTACGCCAAATACCACGGATCGAGGAGCAGCTTATTTAACTGAATGCGCCAGAGCAGTCAAAGCTAGGGTTGATTTACCTATTCAAGCTCAATGCGAACCTCCTAATGATTTTGTTTGGTTTCAACGGATGAAAGATGCTGGTGTAGATAGCTTGGGAATGCACCTAGAAGTCATTGAACCACAAGTACGCGCTCGCATTATGCCAGGGAAAGCAAAAGTATCTCTAGATTATTATTTTCAGGCCTTTGAGGCAGCAGTACAAGTCTTTGGTTGGGGGCAAGTAAGCACCTATATTTTGGCGGGTTTAGGGGATAGTTTGGAAACTATTACTGATACTTGCGATCGCCTGATTAAATTGGGAGTCTATCCTTTTGTTGTTCCATTTGTTCCCATTACAGGTACACCTTTGGCGGATCATCATCCTCCCAGCAGCGAGTTTATGTACGCCATCTACGAAGGTGTCGCTGCAATGTTAAACCATGCAGGTATGTATTCCCAGGATATTAAGGCTGGTTGTGCCAAATGTGGTGCTTGTTCTGCATTATCTACCTTTGAGAAATCTACTTTCAAGAATATTAATTCGTGAGGGCGATTCGTCCGGGAAAGTTCATCTGTATTATTATTTACTAATGAAAAAAGACTATCAATTTAAACTAGCTTTATCTGAAACAGAAATAGAAGCTTACTTTCTACTAAGACAACAAATCTTTTGCCAAGAACAAGGGATTTTTGAGATGAGCGATCGCGATGAATATGACTCAATGGCTTATCCTATTGTTGCAATTAGTCATGATAGTCAAGTTGTCGGGGTTGTTAGGATCTATGAAACTCAACCAAGATTATGGTACGGAGGTAGGCTGGGGGTACATCAAGATTATCGGCGAGGGTGGCGAATCGGTAAAGGATTGATTGATAAAGCGGTTACTACTGCTAACACTTGGGGATGCGATCGGTTTTTAGCCACAGTTCAATTAGCTAATGTGCGGTTTTTTCAACGTTTGCACTGGAACTCGATTGACGAAATTAGTATTTGTGGTCGAGTTCATCATTTGATGGAAGCAGAACTAGATTTTTATCCAGCGACAAATCAAGCTCGCCCTAATTTATCAATGCAACTACAAAATTATCAGCTAGTTAATTAATTCTTGATTTTTATCTTGACAAAAAAATAGAAATAATTAACATCGAATATATTATGGAACCCCGTAAAATCTCTATCTAAGCGATCCCTGTATAGGTATTGTGTAACGCTTCTACATGAACGATCCCTCTTCTTTAAATCTCGAAAAGTTAGCTACAAAGCTCAAACAATCATTAGGCATAATTCAAAAGCAAGATATTCAGATTGTCAGCCAAATATTAAATTTACAGACAGACGATCGGATACAATTTGGTGATGATTGCGCCGCAATCCCCGATGGAGACGGTTATTTACTTCTAGCTGCTGAAGGAATATGGCACATATTAGTTGAGACAGATCCTTGGTTTGCAGGTTGGTGTGCAGTTATGGTTAACATCAGCGATATTGCAGCAATGGGAGGAAAAGCGATCGCCATTGTCGATACTATTTGGACAGAAGATACTACTAAAGCCCTACCATTACTAGAAGGATTAAAAGCTGCTGCTCAAACTTTTAACGTACCGATTGTCGGAGGACATACCAATTTTCATAGTGGCTATAATGCTTTGGGCGTCTCTATTTTAGGGCGAGCAAAAAATTTGATTAGTAGTTTTGCCGCTCAACCTGGAGATTTACTAGTTGTTGCAGTAGATCTGGAAGGAGAGATGCACCCGAAATTTCCTTTCTGGAATGCTGCTACCCAAACCGAGCCAATTCGATTACAAGAAAACTTAAATATTTTTCCTTATTTAGCAGAGAATAATTTATGTCATGCTGGCAAAGATATTAGCATGGGAGGGATTGTTGGAACTCTAATAATGTTAATTGAAGCTTCTAAATGTGGTGCAATTTTAGATTTAAATAGTATTATTTATCCTCCCGGCGTAAATTTAGAAACTTGGTTACTCTGCTTTCCTAGTTATGGATTTTTACTATCAATTATGCCCAAAAATTTAGATATTATCAAAAAGCAATTTAGTGAAAAAAATATCTTCTGTGCTTCAATTGGAAAAATTACAGAAGGTTCTCAACTGATAATTCAATCAGACAAGCAATCTTATTTATTTTGGGATTTGAAAATAGATAATTTAATTTTATCTAAATAATTTTATTTTCTACGATTTAAGTAAGTAGGCGAGAAAAAAGTAAACTATGTAAATAAATATAAAATATCTGCATTTGGCTAGTAGTAGCGCTTTAGCGCTAAAGCGTTATTACAAACAAGTTATGATTTTTCTTACTAACGTACTTAAACAATAATAAAATTTCTTTAATTTATGGCATATATTTAGGTAAATTGGATGAATAAAATACTAAAAATTGCCTTATTTACTTACTCGACAAAACCTAGAGGTGGAGTAATTCATACTTTAGAATTAGGAGAAGCACTGCAAGCAAATGGACATAAAGTTTGCATATATGCTTTGGATAAAGATGGCATTGGTTTTCATCGTCCTTTAAATTGTTCTAGTAAATTAATTCCTACTAAACCCACCACAGATCGAAAGTTATTCTTGCAAAGAAAACAAGACTATTTTAATGGAGAGGCAAAAAATAATGGTTTAGACCCAGTAGATGAAATAATCAAACAGAGGATACAAGAGTTTATTGATTATCTGACCCAAGAATCAGAGAAATACGATATTTATCACTCTCAAGACTGTGTTAGTAGCAATGCTTTAAAAATTTTACGAGACAGAGGAATGATTCCTTGTTTTATTCGTACAGTTCACCATATCGATGAGTTTAATAGTCCGTATTTACAAGAGTGTCACGATCGCTCGATATTAGAACCAGATTTATGCTTGTGTGTTTCTAAATATTGGCAAGAACAATTATATCAACAGTATCAAGTAGATGCACCAGTAATTATTAATGGAGTTGATGCTAAAAAATTTTCTAGTAAGGTTAACGGTAAAGAAGCAAAATTAAAACAGCAGCTAGGAATTAATGGTAATCCTATTTATCTAACTATAGGTGGAATTGAACCTCGGAAAAATTCTTTAAAACTGCTACAGGCTTTTATTGAGGTCTTAAAAACCCATCCCCAAGCACAGCTAATTATTGCTGGTGGAGAAACTTTATTTGATTACGAACCTTATCGTTTAAAATTCTTCGATCTTGCTAAACAAAATAAAATCAATATTGGAGAATCATTGATTTTACCTGGAGTGATGAGAGATGAAGATATATCAGTTTTATATCGCTGCGCCGATGTCTTTGTTTTCCCCTCTGTTAAAGAAGGATGGGGACTAGTATTGCTTGAAGCGATCGCATCAAAATTGCCAATAATTACCTCTAATATTCCTCCATTTACCGAATTTTTGACCGATAAATCAGCTTTACTCGTAGACCCTAACTCCAGCAAAGCGATTGTCAGTGCTATGCTCAGTATATTAAATAAAAATGTAGCTCAAAAACTGATTTGTAATAACTCAAATATTCCTTTACAGTATTCCTGGCAAAAATCGGCGCAAATGCATTTGAAGATTTACTCTAAACTATTACAAAACTCTAAATTATTACAAAATAAACAACTATCCATTTGAAAATTATAAATTTATAAGCTTATAAAATTATGCCTGAAATTAACTTTAAAATTCAATGGCCAGACGGTACACAGCAAAGCTGTTATTCCCCTTCTTTAGTAGTCAAAAAATACTTTAACCCAGGAGAAACCTACCAATTAACTGAGTTTGTGGAAAAATCTCGCACTGCTTTAACTATAGCCAGCGATCGTGTTAAGGAAGCCTACGGTTTTTCATGTAGTCGAGCATTAGGACAACTACAACAAATAGAATCAAAAGCATCTGAATATCAAAAATTATCTGAACCTAAAGTTCTGTTTATAGATTTTATAGAACCAATTTGATGCGAGAAATTATCAGTGCGGCAAACTTAAATGACTTAAACCAACAAGTACTTAACTTTACAAACATTGTGACGCCACCTTATGGGGAATTGAATTAGCTTATAATCAAGTTTGGCAATTACCTGGTAAGATTTCACCACCCTATGCAGAATTCACCGAGCGCTGGGGAAATCAAAGTTTTACAGAATATGTGAAACTTTTAGAACAAATTGCTGATGAAGTTTTGTTAACGGAAAGTAAAAAGATACAAACTCAAGCAGAATCAGATTTCCTAGAGATTGCAGTTCTAGAAAAAGACTTTTGGTCGATGGCGATGAAAGGTATCTAAGTTCGAATTCTTTTAGTATGGTTCCGGATTCGATATCAATAGGTATTTAAAAGCACTATCGCGGTCAAACATTGTATTTACGTACCAAAACCTGAACTACTGCGCTTTGACCGTTGTGATATTTCCCTTCATGAATTTCCCGTATAATTTCCCTACCAATCTCAAAATCTAATCCCTTCAATTCTTCCTGTAACGAGTTTAGTGATACCATTTTATCGACTTGTTTTCCTCCCCCTGTTCCGAACTCTAATTGTTGTGGCGTGTATGCTTCAAGTAAAAATGTTCCACCTGTCTTCAACCCACTAAAAACCTTTTGATGAACAACGCGACGAACAACAGACCCAAGGTGAACCCAAATCGAAACGATTGAATCCCAATAATTCTCATCAATTCTAAAGTCTGATAAATCAGCACAAACAGTTTTAACTGTAACTTTATTTTGTTCGGCTAAACCCAAAGTCTTTTCAAGACCGACTTCTGATAAATCAACTGCCGTCACATCAAATCCTTTGCTTGCGAGAAAAACAGCATTTCGTCCCTCTCCTTCACCGAGGCACAAAACTTTTCCCCTTTTTAGTTTGTTAAAATTCTCAAAAAGAAAATCATTTGGCTCTGTACCATATGCAAATCCAGTTTCTCTGTATCTTTCATTCCACATAATGTTTAACTTTTTACAATTTTGTCCGGCTGAACGTGGTGATAAACCCAATAAAATCACATTTAGCTTGATATAGTGGCACCTGCTTCCACCACTCTTATAAGTAAGTAACTATTCGTAAAAATATTGGACATTATCTCAAAAAACAAAAAATCTCCAAACCAGAAATTATACAGTGTTATTTTAAGCATTTTGATTACATTTCGCCACTGGTAATTGGCGTACTGTAACCTTCAAAACTTCTACCGAGACTTAAAAAAGTATACAAGTTCACGTGAATTATATGCGAAAAAAATATTAGTTACGCTATGTCCTGAATGCATCAGAAGCGCTGAAGCGCAACTAAGAACAAATTAGAACTGCAATCTTCTCGCAGTACCATCATCTTCAAATTCTTGTACGCCTTTACCCAAAACTTCTACAATTATTTGACGTGGTACGGGAATCCAATCACCTTGTCTGGCTTGGATGTCTACAATTATCTGTTCTCCTTCCATACTTACTCGATAATTTGTTGTACACCAAAGACCATCACGATATGCAAAACTAGTCCCATCGTCTTCATATAATGTATATTCTCCCGTACCGGGGGTAACTCGCAATCGTAATTGATTTACCGGTGACTCAGAAGTATATTGCATTACCGGTGCCAGAGGAATAATCGATCCCCCACGGATATACATGGGCATTTTTGCTAATGGTGCATGGGCAAGAATATACTTAGAACCTTGATAGCATTCACCCGTCCACCAGTCATACCAAGTTCCTTCGGGAAGATAAACAGCTCGATTTTCTACTCCAGGTCTGTATACAGGTGCAGCCATTAAAGATTCACCTAGTAGCAATTGATCGTAAAATTCCTGAGTGTTGCGATCGTCGTGGTAATGATAAAGCAGTGGACGGAGAATTGGCGCACCTGTATTTGCTGCTTCCCAAAATAAGGTGTAGATATAGGGCAATAATTGATATCTAAGTTCAATATACTGACGACAAATATCTTCTACTTCAGTGCCAAATTCCCACGGTTCATGACGCTTGCTACCTATAACGGAATGACCGCGCATGAAAGGATACAACATTCCTACTTGCATCCACCGAGCAAATAATTCTGGTGTGGCGTTACTTGCAAATCCCCCGATATCTGCACCAACAAACGGTACCCCAGATAATCCTAAATTACAGAGCATGGGTAAGGACATTTCCAGATGTTCCCACAAGGAATGATTATCGCCCGTCCACACTGCAGAATATTTCTGAACGCCCGCATAACCAGAACGAGTAAGAACAAACGAACGTTCTTTGGGACGAAGTCTATCTAAAGCTTCCCGCGACGCACGCGCCATCATTAACCCATATACATTATGTGTTTCGGCATGGTTAGTTTGTTCTTTGGGATCGCCCTGGGGTGCATCCAAAGGAAAGCAAGTTTTGTTTCCAGAGTCACCAAAAGGACGGTCATCCAAAGCTGGTTCGTTCATATCATTCCAGATTCCAGCTACGCCCTTATCGATAAGATTCTTGTGTAAACTACTCCACCACTCCCGCACGTCGCTACGAATGAAATCGGGAAATACAGAGCGATCAGGCCATACATAACCGTGAAATATTTTACCCTGTTTATTACGGATAAAATAATTGTTTTCTAATCCGCGATCGCAAACTTCGTAATCAGCTTCTGGATCGTATTTAACGCCGGGATCGACAATGGTAACGATTTTAAAACCTTGTGCTGTAAGTTCGTCAATTAGTTTTTTTGGGTCGGGAAAACGCTGTTTGTGCCAAGTAAAGACCCGAAATCCTTGCATATAATCAATATCAAGGTGAATAACATCGCAGGGAATACGACGCTGACGAAATTCCCGCACCAATGTTCGTACTTCAGTTTCTGAGTTATAACTCCAGCGACATTGATGATAACCTAAAGCCCAACGAGGGGGTAATGACATTCGCCCTGTCAGCTTGGTATAAGTGTTAAGTATGGTTGCAGGCTCTTGACCATAAATCAGATAATAATCTAATTCATTACCTTGGGTTTGCAGTTGCAAAGTATCGCTTTGGCTTGCACCAACATCAAATTGACTCTTGTAAGTGGTATTAAAAAATAAACCATAATTAACTTGGGAAGACAAAGATATAAAAAACGGAATTGCTTGGTACATTTCGTCGGTGAGTACACCAAAATCCAAACAATCTGTAGTCCAATGGGTAAAACGCTTTCCTCTGTGATTCAATAATCCAGTGCGTTCCCCAAAACCATAAAACTTTTCCTCAACCCCAATTTGCTTCCAACAAGTAACCTCATTATCGCGCCAAGCAATTCCCAAATCAGTATCACTAGCAAAAGTATTACCTGTTTGTTGTTCAAGAAATTTTATCCGACAGGGATCGCGCTGAACACAAACCATGATTTCTGCGGTCTTAATATTGATAAATTCTTCTGTTTCCTCAACCTCAAAGGGTACAATATCCCATTCTTCATCTGCGATCGCAACTGACCAAGAACGTCTGGGAATAAAATCGACCGCAGGTGAAAAACGAACTCGAATTAGATTAGGTGCAAGAACACTCAGAGTTAGATTGAGATTACCATCACATATAAGAACGATTCCTTGCTGATATCTTTGAACTCTTTCTACAGATGAAATCGGATTCCATTGAGGTTCGTGACAGGGGAGTTGTTCGATAAATTCTGGCATATGGAAAAGTATTAATAATCTTCAGTTAAACCAACTTCTTAAGCTTATTGTCTGCTTATTTGCCCTAAATTTTTGCAAATCCTGAATATCAATACTATTGACGCGTTGTTAATTTCCAGTAAAGCAATATAGCGATGCTATGTGCAAGCTTGCGCTTATCACAATAGTGCTAGTAATGATAGCGACAAGAAATAACTATGAAATAATCACAAGTATAGCGCCATGAGAGGTGTCAGAATTGGGATTAGACTAAAGGATGCGACGTCTTCGCCCGTACCAACTTATAGCTCAAAAAGGCAAACACGCATGTACTTAATACTACATGCGCGTGTTAATTCACTCTTATTGCAGTCAAACGAGAAACGCGGGTTATTGGGAATCCCTTATGGTTTTAGGTTAGGACATTTCCTGTTCCTTGTCTTGCTTGCACGCACCAGAGGTGTTAGTACGCATCCTACGGATGTTAGCGTTGCTAGCGTAGCGTACCGGATCCGTAGGTAGCAGTTCCGTAGGTAGCGCAGCTATAGCTATAGGTATTGCGTGACGTAGTCATACAGCAAGAGACGTCCAAACGCTGTTCCCCTTTCCCTATTCCCTTCTTAGCCAAATATAATGTCCCAACCTACATGCTCACTGCTATGGTAGAGCAAAAGCACTGCTATTTGACTGCCATATTTAGCAGGTTTATTGCATCTTCTAAAATATTTTCTACTCCAGCTAAGGATATACTTGAATTTGGTAAAGTCAACGTCAAGAATAATTGTTCTCCTACGGTGACACTTCCCACAAGCCATTGATTGCCCCCAGGTAGTATTCCTATAGGTCCATACATTGCCTCAAGCTGGAGATTACCGAACTGTGTGGGAAATTGTAGACGCCCAAGATTGCTTACCGATAAAGCACCGTCAAGATGTTCTGTTATTCCTTGCTGTACCTGAGTGAGGGTAGGATTTTTGGACATCCATTCCTGCATTTGGAGAATATCTTCAAAAATTTTCTTTGGTATCATTTCCTCCTTAAGTTTATTTTTGAAAGAGCGAGCAATCTCCCATAGATCTTCATTAGTGCTGAAACTTTGGAAAATAGATATTCCATGAGCATAGTAACCAAAATTTTCCCCAACCATGGGCTTTAAATACTGCCGGATATTAATAGCTGAAAAACACTGAAGTGTATGTTTTTCTTCTGAAGGATTTTGGCGAGCAATTGCTAGAGAAAAAGCTGCACAAATGGCACCATAGATGGTTGTTGACTCTTCCTTACAACGGCAAATTAATAATTTAGTTGTTTTTGGTGAAAGTGAGCCAAATTTGAGACGAGAAAGAGTCTCAGAGGATAAATGATTATCCTTCGCAGACATCGGAGAGATGGGTGATTGAGGAAGCAATTGTACATTTAGAGAACTTTGCTCGATCCAACTAGTGTTAGTAAATTCTGAGTTTCCTGAAAGAATATTGTCATCAACTTTACTTGGAATTAAATTATCCGTTGCAGGAATTATTGAAAGAGGTTCGAGAAAAGTATCAGGAGTGGCGAGTAGTTGTAAAATATCCCGAGTTAGCAATATAGTAGATATGCCATCGCAAATACAATGATCGCAAATGAGGAGCAATTCTGAAATATTTGGCGAATGAAGTAACACAATACGCAGCAGGGGAGCTTGTGTACAGACAAAGGGTTCAGACAACTCTTTTTTTATTTCTTGTTGCCAATGTTGCTCTCCTTGTCGCGCTACAATTCGCAATGGAATCTCGGCAGGGTCTTCTACAAACCAGGGTTGTTGAGTTTGATCAAAAGCAATGCGTACACGCAGCAATGGATGACGCTGCTGCACTTGAGTAAGGGTCTTCTTAAGTTGTTCGATGCTGAATTCTCCCCTAATCTTGGCAGTTAGTCCAACATGTGCCGGATGAGCTTGGCTAGACAACCAAAATAGTTTTTCCCATGCTCCGAGTGGTCGACAGATAGAAGTTTTCCGAGAGGAGTCGGTAACTTGAATTATTTTATTCTCCATTCTTTCAATGCGTAATTTTTTATTTGTATGACTCAATACGGTTCAGTTAAGCCTGAAATGCTGATTAATGATGTGAAATTGAGGAGCTTCTACTTGTTTTTCAATATCTTTGTGTTTTGGCTTTTTAGAAAAAAGTTCGATACGCACCTATATGTATTCAGAATATTTAATTCCGGTGCTAACAAATTCGATATTAGCTGTTCACGAACTAGGAATTTATACTTTTGTCTTCTCAGCCTTGTCTACATTTAGCTTTATGACTTGAGAAACCTCAATAGAGCTTGGAGCTTGAGTCTCTAAAAGTTTTTCACTCAAATCGGCAGCACGTTGCGGTGCATCATAATGCTGGTAATGTGCTTGTAACTGTCGTGTTTTGTTTTTATAATCTGGCTCATGTAAAATCGTCTTTATTGCGCTACGGATTTCTTTTTCCGAGGGGGTTCCCGTATTTAGGTTAATACCCACACCAGCCCATGCAACTCGAGTCGCAATTTCTGCCTTTTCCTCACTTGTACCTGCCACGATTACAGGTACTCCGTTAGATAAAGCTAACTGTACACCGCCATACCCGCCATTTGTGACCATTACATCTACATATGGCATGAGGAAATGGTAAGGGACAAACTGCTCTACACGCACATTATCAGGCAGGGAATCAAGCTTAATATTTTCGACTGGGGTTCCTCCCGTAGTTGCGATGACTAAAACATCTTCATCAGCTAAAGCCTTTATTGTTACAAGAATCAAATCGTTAAGATCGTGATTTGAAATGGTACCTTGAGTTACCAGAACTATCGGACGATTACTGTTGAGTTCGTTCCACCAGACTGGTGGCTTAAAATCTTCTGTAGGTGGACTGATAAAAGGACCGACGAAATGGGCATGTTCGTATAGATCACTGCGGGGATACTCAAACTCAGGTACAGTACCGAGTAAATACAAGTTAGGTGGTTGGCTGATGCTTTCTAATACACTTTTGTTAATTTGAGGTAGTCCAATGCTAGCACGGGTTAGATTTGTGTAAGTTTTTAGCTCTCGTTGGCCAATATGATCGTTAAAGAAGTTCAAAAAAATATTTCGTATTTGCCCAAGTAGTGAATTATCTGGTGGTAATCCTAAACCTATAGGTGCAGTGTCTTTACTATTGTATATATAAATTGAATTACTGATGTTTACCAATGGGATACCAGTTTTCTCATGTACAAACCCTAATCCATAGCACATATCATCGCCAACAAGCAGATCTGCGGGAAAATCTTCCAAGATTTTGAGTATGTCTTCCATCTGTTTGGGTGCTTGCTCGATAAAAATTGATTTCATGCTTTTGATAAAGGCTGAAATCCCCTTTAGACCTTTGGTCTGTGGAAAGGCTTTTTCTCGACTCATACCGCCGAAATCATAGGCTTTCTGCATCGGTTGATAATTTGCTCCAAGCTTTTCAATCTTAGGTTGGAAGACTTTGCCTGTATACCACCATACTTCATGTCCACGATTGACTAACTCGCGTGCAAATGTAACCATTGGGTTAACATGCCCTGATGCTGGAGTTGTTGCGATTAAGATATTAGCCACTTATTTATATTCTCCTGTTTTTATCTCTCTGATATATGTCTATTAGCCTGTCAACCCAAACTGTTGCGATGAAATAAATTCTTGCGGGAAGTAAGGGCAAACAGGCAAGCTTCACACGCTTAAATTCCTTTCTTCAGGTAAAAACAGGCCTGATCGCCCTCTCCCTTCTGATTGAGAATCTCTGCTCGGTCTTCAAATTCCTGTAATTCTTCTTTGGAAAATATAAAATCGGCAGGATTTTCGAATAAAGTTTGACAAGATCCTACTAGAGTCATATCTCGCCTGTATAATTCACTCCCATAAAATTGAAAACCAATGGAATCATAAATAACGTTATGAATTGAAAAACCTGTTTTCTCTGCTAGTATCTTGATACTCTTTTGTGTATGTAAAAATAAGTGACGAGGTGGGTCTAATTGTACCCAGTTTACTCCATAATTTTTCCAAGCATAGGACTGAGCCAGGGGTATCCGTAACAATAGCAAATGATTAGGTTTAAGGAGTCTATACAGTTGATTAAGTATGCCGATGGGATCGGTCATATGCTCAAAGGAATGATGCAGCATGATGAAATCGTAAGCACCTTCTACTTGTTCCAAAGTACGATTTAAAACTGTAACTCCAGGTTGAGGATGTAAATCTTCTTCAATGAATGGATCGACCCCTGTGAGATTGGAGTATCCTACTTTATTCAACTCCTTGAGCATATGTCCCCGTCCACTACCAACATCCAAGATTGCAGAATTAAAATCCAATCCAGCTAACTCAAGCCAATGTTGAACAGGTTCTCCCAGTTTGATTGGTGGAGGTAGTTGAGGTAATTTTTCAGTACCAATGTAGTATTCTTCAGGATAATATTTGCCTAGATCTGATGGGACTTCTACAATTTGCAAACAGCCACAATTAGAACATTCAAAGTAATCAAACTCTTCTTTTAAGCCAAACATCATTTCCCGAACAACGAAGGGTTTATTATGTTCGGAGTTATTGCAAACTTGACATGTATACATATCGACTATTTTTGGTATATGTGTAGTATTTTCAGGTTTTTGTTTAGTAACAGGACTTATGTATTCAGGTTTGTATGGAAATTGGATTGAGGAATTTGATTTAATTGCTTAGTAGAGCTTTCAATTTTTTTATTCCTACCCTCTTTCTTCTTTAAACCTTGGGATTTAGTGATTTTCGTAAGTCCAATGAAAATTTATTGATTAAAAGCTAAGCTACAGTCTGCAGAGATTTTCTTGGTTCACATTGTTCCTTAAGCATCATCTTGACTCCATTAGCAGGTCCAAGAGTAAAACCTTGAAATTTTGCTTGTACTGGTTGGAGTTCTTCTAGGCTGAGTTTATATTTTGATATGATGCTAGCTAAAACTAACTTCATTTCAAAAATCGCCAAAGCTTCCCCAATACAGCGACGCATACCACCACCAAACGGTAGGAATTCATAGGGAGAATATTTCTTTTCCAGAAAACGTTCTGGTCTAAACTCCTTATGCTGTGGATATGTATCCTCACGGTGATGAATCAAATATGTACAAGCAATTACCCTTGTTCCAGGTTCCAAGGTATATCCCAATAGTTCCACAGGTTGTTTGACTACCCGAGGAAAAATTACTAATCCAGGATGGTAATACCGCAAACTTTCATTACAGACAGCAGTCAGATAAGGTGACTTGAAAATAGTCATTGGTTCGGGGTTATTACCCAGGGTGTTTAGTTCTTGGCGCAATTTTTCACCAACTTCTGGCTTTCTATGAGCCCAATACAATGCCCAAGTCATTCCTGATACTGTGGTTTCATGTCCTCCCATTAAAAGAGTTATCAACTGATCGCGCAGTTCTTGATCTGTCATTGATTGACCTTCTTGATCTTTTGCTTCCATCAATAATGAGAGAATATCAGTACGTTCTGGATCTGGTTTTGCTCTACGGTAAGCAATCTCAGCGTATAATAAGCTATCAACTTGTTTGCAAATGCGCAAAAATTTTCCCCAAGGACTCCAAGCTCCCAAATCCTTTTGTAGGAAAGGGAAAAATACTAGGGTAGATAATAGAGGTGAAGCTAAAAGATTCAACATCGAGGGTATTAGATGCTTGAGTTTTTCATAGCGTTCTCCCGAGTACAAGCCAAATACTACCTTTAACATGACTTCCAGGGAAATTTCTTTCATCATTGTATGAGCAGAGAAAATCTGACCCAGTGGTTGCTGACTCAAAATTTCTTCAGTCAAATCACAGATCATCTGACCGTAGCAACGCATCCGCTCTCCGTGAAAAGAAGGCATTAGAAGTTGCCGATGACGTTTATGATTTTCTCCAACCAGCGATGTGATTGCATATTTTCCAATTAGAGCTTGCACAGATTTATTTTCACACAGACCAAACTTTTGTTTTTCGTTGCGAAAAAATTCTTCAATAGCCTGAGGATGTTGTATGAAGACGCAGGGTTGTCCAGCAAAAAATGTACCAGAAAAAATATCAGGATGTCGTTGAGCTACTTTTTCCAGAAATCCTGTAGGATTACTAAAAAATTGGAATGTTTGAATCAAAGATGGAGCTTGAATTGTATTGGGTAATGGCATATGATTTTAATCAAAATGTGCTTAGTCTTTCAATTGTAGAAATAGTATTTTTAATTACTAATTCAAATTATTGATAGTGGGATTTTTCAAATTTAGGCGAGTCGGAATTACATTCTTCTCCTTGTTCCACAACAAAGTCGATCACAAAGGCACTGTCCAGATTGAAGGACGAAGGTATCTTGTCATTAAGAACTCTCTGTTCTCAATAAAGTCTCAAGTAACTACACTAAGCAATGCTTATTAAGTTTTCACTTAGTTAGCCTTTTGACTCAACTTTTATAAGTAGACAAGATATCCTCGATGATAAATCTTATTTTCTCCTTTCATTCATAAATAAGTTCCTTCGTCAATAGCTTATGCACTAAATTTAGATGCGTTTGCCCTGGTCCACATTATTTACTTGGAATTGGAAGTAGGGGTGTTTGCTATTAATTTCCTCCCACAAAATATTTCTAAAGTTCAATTTAAAAAACAATCGAGAAAAAAAAGGGAAGATAAGAATTCAATTAGAAATTGGTGTTTTAGTTTGTCTGAGTGCATTTTTTAAAAATTAAAACTGAGTACATTTTGTCAATATATCCAAGTGTATAAATAAGAATGAGTGAGAATAATAATCATAAAAAAGTAAGGGAGAGATGCATGCGATAACTGCTCGACTCTCTCACCTCAATAGCGATTATTATTCTCAAAATTTTCTAAAAATAATATTTGTATTAGGAACAAAATGTGTGAAACTCAACTTAAGAAACACATCAAATGCTTATTGTTATTTGTTTTAATGTGTCTTAGTCTAAACCCCAGTTATAAGGATAGAGTAGACAAATGATGGGCAAATTATGATAGTTTGAAATTATTATCAAAAATTATATATAGTTGCCTACCCTACAAAAAATATCAATAAAATTTTGACGAGCACAAAAATACCATGGTTAAATCAAATTTATGGAAATTACAAGTGCTCAAAGGATTGGAATTTGCTTGGTTTCCAATTCCAACAATAATTCTTTTTTATCAAAGTTACGGACTCGATCTCGAACAAGCAGTTTTACTAAAAAGTATTCTTTCATTATCGGTATTTATTTTTGAAATCCCCTCTGGATATATTGCTGATGTCTTGGGACGAAAAAAATCCTTAATTGCAGGAGGTTTAATTTGGACTTTTTCCCTAATACTTTACTGTTTGGGGAAAAGTTTTATCATATTTGCGATCGCAGAAGTTTTTGCTGGGTTAGCAGCTAGTTTAATTTCGGGTGCAGATATAGCTATCGCTTTTGATAGTTTAGTGCAAATTGGGCGCGAACAAGATTATCGAAAGTTCCAAGGTGGACTTGTGGCGATTGCGGGAGTAACAGAAGCCATTTGTGGTATTGTCGGTGCTGCAGTAGCATCAGTCAATTTGGTTTACCCTTTTTATCTGCAAACAGTCTTTATCGTTGGTTATTGTATTTTAGTACTGACTTTAGTAGAACCTACGCCTCATATATCTGTCACCCAGATTGCTCCACAGGGGAACATTAAAGAGCTTTGGCGGATTGTCCGTCTAGCTTTATTTGAAAATAAGAATCTCAAATGGTTAATCTTATTATCCGCTAATTTTGGTACTGCCACCTTCCTGATTGTTTGGTTAGCTCAAGCTGATATGAGTCAACGAGGACTTCCCACAGAAGCATTTGGTTTTGCTTGGGCTTTTTTCCATATAATCTTGAGTTTAGCTTCGATTAAAGCTAGCTCTCTCGAAGATTTCTTGGGAATTAAATCAGTCTTTCTCGGTTTAATACTTTTAATGGGTGGTTCTTATATTTTTCTCGGATTAATCGAGCAGGCTTGGGGAATCATATTTATTGCAGTGATTTACTTCGTCCGGGGTTTGCGTATGCCCTTGCTTTTAAATCATATCAATCAGCATGTTTCTTCTTCTATTCGAGCAACCGTGCTTTCAGTCAATAGCTTTGTATTTCGTCTAGGCTTTGCATTAGTAGGACCAATGGTCGGATGGTTAACAGACTTCTATTCTTTAGATACAGCTCTGATAGTTTCTGGAGTAGGTTTTATGGTTGTAGGTCTATTTTGTTTGCAGAGATTAGTTGCTTTACGAGTGATTTAAGTTAGTATTTATGTTTTTTTATTTTGTTAATTACAGATTATAGCAATCCTAGATGAGATCCAAACTAAAATCGTTTAAAATCAATTCCCCGTGGTAAATACCATGCAAGCTTGGAGAATACAATTTTGGCAGATTGGCTTTTTTAGACAAACCGTAGAGTAAGATTTTTGGCTTCAAAAAATATTTTTATTTAAAAAGCGGAACCTCCGCGCAAGCTCTCGACAAAGGTCGTAAGCATAGAATGTATTTAGGGTCTAATTTAATTGCTTGGTTAAAATCAGAAATTGCTTTGTCATATTCATTGTTATTGTAGTAAGCAAGTCCACGATTGTAGTAAACGTAAATATATTTAGGGTCTAATTTTATAGCTTCACTATAATCAGTAATTGCTTTATCATATTCTCCTTTTTTGTGGTAGGCATTACCGCGACTATTGTAAGCAAAAATAAATTTAGAATCTAATTTAATAACTTGGGTGTAATCAGCAATTGCTTTATCATATTCTCCTTTTTTGTAATATACAAGTCCACGACCGCTGTAAGAAAAAGGATATTTGGAGTCTAAATTAATTGCTTTATTGTAATCAGCAATTGCTTTGTCATATTCTCCTTTATTACGGTAATTAAGTCCGCGACGTTCGTAATATAAAGCATTTTTGGTGTTTAATTTTATCGCTTGACTGTAATCAGCAATTGCTTTGTCATATTCTCCTTTATTATTGTAAGCAATTCCACGATTTTTGTAAGAATTTGTATATTTAGGGTCTAATTGAATCGCTTTGTTATAATCAGCAATTGCTTTGTCATATTCTTTTTTATTGTTGTAAGTATTGCCGCGATTATGGTAATAAA
>JGI1201J43222_100196_pt1 | contig 19376 bp, 13 predicted proteins | sample MastesBC008_FD_43222 | JGI IMG/M metagenome (IMG submission 43222) | reverse complement strand
AAATCTATCTGTCTCATTATTTTTCTAAATTGGTATTCCTTTTACTATGATTCTTGTCTTCTGATTCCTAAAGTGTCCCAAAAACTTTTTTAGCTAACGCTACACTACAGCTGAGACGCGCCAAGAACAGCAAACCCCAATTAACTTTTATCGTTAGCTCCGATTTCAATTATTTCCAAATCAAATATTTGGGCAAACATATTTGCAATAAGAGGACGTACTTGGGAAACTGTAATGTCAGGAATCCATTGAGCCAGTGAACCAACAGGTTTATCAGAAATTCCACAGGGAACAATTTGCTTAAAACCATTCAGATCAGGACATACATTTAAAGCGAAACCATGCATGGTAATCCAACGGCTAACTTTAATTCCAATTGCTGCAACTTTGTACCCATCTACCCACACACCAGTTAAAGAAGGGACACGTTCTGCTGGTAAACCGTAGGCTGATAGTACGCGAATTAATACTTCTTCCAGTTGTCGTAAGTACCAGTGGAGGTCTTTACGATGTCGTTGCAAATTTAAAATTGGATACCCCACTAACTGACCCGGACAATGATATGTAACCTCACCACCACGTTCAACCCGGTAGATACTATGAGAATTATGTTGAGAATTATATTTTAAATCGTCTTGAGATGTAGGTTGGGTATTATCTTGAATTTTGCTCGGATCGAATTTGAGAAAGTCTAAACTAGCCCCCTGTCCCAAAGTATAAACTGGTGGGTGCTCTAACAAAATTAGTACATCGTCTAAACTAGGATCCTGAATACGAGCGGCAACAAGTTCCTTCTGCCATTTATGAGCATCCGCATAAAACAGTACTCCTTGGTTATATAAGAAACATTGATTCCGGAATTGAGTCATAAGGTTAATTAATGGTTAGCAAATGATTTTCAAAATTTAGTAAGGTTTATTACATTTTTGTGAATAAAGAATGTCAAGCAATGCAAAGGATTTTAAAGGAAAGTCAAGGGAATTAGTTTTAGAAGTAACATAGTGCTACCTTAAAGATATAAGTTAGATGGTTTCAGGAGGAATACTCTGTAGAGTAAAAATGTAGTAGCAAAAATTACATAATTTAATTTGTTTCCCAACAGTTCATAATCAGTTATTGATACATAATACAAAAGTCAAGAAGCGTAAATTTTTGGGGGTAACATTGAGGAGTCAGAAAAAACATTCTGCTTGTGAGAGAGAGCTTTTAATATGTGCATCGTTGTACATAAAGTCTGTTTTCTTCTGACCGCGACCTAGTGCATATATATTGAGTTACGAAGAGTTACGCTTACTTATAATTTTTTGTTTTGTTGAGTTATTATCTGGTTATGCACATTAACAACAAGTTAAATTCATAAGGACAAATTCCAACCGAAGAATTCAAAAAACAGACGAATTCGAATAGAAGTTCTTGATTTTAGCGGCAGAGAGTAAGAATTGCCGCAACTCCTTCCGATAAGTAAAAAATACACGTAAATAAAGTGGGAGAGTTTGCATGAAGCTTGTCATCCACGGGAAAAATATTGAAATTACCGATGCAATTCGCGAGTACGTCAATCAGAAGATAGAAAAGGCAGTCAATCATTTTCAGAATATTACAAATCAGGTGGATATTCACCTCAGCGTAGCTCGCAATCCCCGAATAAATCCTAATCAGTCGGCGGAAGTAACGGTTTTTGCAAATGGCAACGTAATTCGTGCAGAAGAAAGTAGCGAGAATTTATATGCCAGTATTGACTTGGTTGCAGATAAAATAACTCGACAATTACGTAAATATAAAGAAAGACGTCAGAGCAAGAAAAATAACAGTACCTCCACGAATGAAGTTTACATAACCGAAGAAGCTGTAATTACAGATTTAATCGGGAATCGTACTCCGGAGTTACCAACAGAAGTTGTGCGCACGAAGTATTTTGCTATGCCACCAATGACTGTGACAGACGCACTGGAGCAGTTACAAATGGTGGGGCATGATTTTTATATGTTCCTAAATATCGAAACAAACGAAATTAATGTAATTTACGAACGCAATCATGGAGGTTATGGAGTAATTCAACCTCGTGGTAAGACTAATACCAACGGTAATGGAAAAATTCATGCTAACGGTCATACCAATGGTCACAGCCAAAATGTTAATACTAATGTTGTGATGCCCAAAAGAAATTAGTGAACAAGCAAGTAGAAAGGTGTATGAATAGTTAGTTTGGGACAGACATAAATTGTTTGTCAAATTAAGTATCTCATAAAGCAAGGTGTTAGCGGCTAGTGTAATGTACCGTAGGTATACGATTAGCGAGAACTGCCGCTATCATCTATCAGGCTACGTTATCACCTTTCAGAAAATGTTTATTACTAATGGTTTTCGCAAGTTTTAGCATCAAGGTTAGTCAACCATTGATTATCGAGTTTTCTATCAATACCCATTTTTGAGCGAGATTTATCTTAGGTTTATTTTGCAGAGATTGTTCTAAAGCCTACCATATTTACGAGAATATCAGCCATTCTCTCATTCCTCTACTCAAGCCCCTGCCATGTTAGGTGTGGGGTTATTCTCTGTTAAGTTTATTTTTGCTATTTTTCGAATCGCCAATACAAACTAACAACGCGAAAACAGTCAAACAAATACCCCGTTAACTTTGGGGATAGTAACGGGGCTATTTGGGGATTATTTGTTCTTACTTGAGTATGGGAAGTCTACATGGTGTGACTATAAGAACCGTGTGAACTTCATTTTTGGTTGTTTCATTTTCGGGAGTACCGGAAAATGACACCACCCCAACAGGATTGTGAATGATGTTTGTAACTCTGAATCCAATGTTCTGATGTATCCAGTATCTTAATTCATCATTCAAGATTCCAAAAATCGGATACATAATAGTTTCTCCTATTTTGGGCATTTCTTCAGTTTGAATGTACCTTTCCTTGATTGCACGCGCATCAAAAGCTTCTTCTGCTGGTACACCACGATCGACTAGCAGCAATTCTAAATCTTCAGCATTAAATGACAGCACAAATTTAACCATTATGGTATGTCCCTCGAAGTTGCAACCAAGTGTGAACCGTAAACATAGAATTTAAAACTATCTGATGTTCCTAAATATATTGCTAATGCAGAAATCTAATGATTGCTGTATGACAACACTTTTTTGTATTAGCGAAGTAATTAATCAGCTTAGCATTCCGCTATCAAGATTTTCACTGAAAAATGATAACTTCAGAAATTTGAACGGAGATCAAGATTTTAGGAAACGTCGTCGTAATTTTTCCACAATGGTTTTTTCTTCAGAGGATAAATTCTTATCAAATAAAAATTGATATATTAATGGCAATCCCAAATCTAATTTTTCTAGCAGGTCGCACTGCATAAACACATCTTCTGGTGTACCTTCCAAGACTAGTTTTCCTTCATCCATTACAAAAATCCAATCAGCCCACCGAGCGACTAGATCCAGATCGTGGGTAGCCATTAACAAAGTTGTACCATTCCCATGAATTCTTTTAAGAATTTTTATCAATTTACGAGTATGCTTGACATCCAAATATGCAGTTGGTTCATCTAACAGTAAAAGTTGGGGTTGCAGCACCATAATATCAGCGATAGAAATTCGTTTTTTTTGTCCCAAGCTGAGATGATGCACTGGTCTTTGAGCTAAATCTTCCAAGCCAAACTCTGTTAATGCTTGCTCGACTCGTGACTGAATTTCTTTGTTAGGTAAATTTAAATTACACAAACCATAGGAAATATCTTCCTCAACGGTGGAAGCAACAAGTTGCTGCTCGGGATCCTGAAATACTAATCCGACTTTTTGTCGCAGTTTACTGAGATAATTGTGGTTGTAGCGTAAAATTTCCCCGCACCAACGTATGGTTCCAGCATTAGGTTTGTATAAACCATTTGCGAGTAAGAATAAAGTTGTCTTACCACAACCATTTTGACCTATAAGAGCACACTTTTTACCAGATGGAATCTTGAGTGTGAGACCATTTAGAGAAGATTGCTGTGCGCCGGAATAAGTATAATATACCTGCTCGAATTCAAGTAAATATTCTTGCATTTAGCCACAATTCTAATCCAATTAGTATTAGACATCCACAAATTGCTTCTACGATATACCGTCTAGATGGACGATAGCGTCGGGGAGACCATACCCGAAATTCTCCTGTAAAACCCCGCGTTTCTAATCCCAAGGAAAATTGGCTGTATTTTTGGAGGGTCCGCTTTAACAATTGACCAATCAATAGGGCTAAGCTTTTCATGCTGACACGCCAAGTACGATAACCACCACGGGATTTTTGCGCCCTTAATAATTCATTGGCTGTATACAACAGAATAAAAATAAATCGATACATTAATAACAATAATTCAGTCAAAAGTACGGGAAATTTGAATCGGCGCAGAGTATGCAAAATTTCCGTAAATGGAACAGTTAACATCAAAAAATATAGACAAGAAACAGAGGCGATCACTCTGGTAAAAATTAACGTCGCTTGGTGAATTCCACTACGACTAATATAAATATAATAAGAATGTAGCCTTAAACTCTGCCAAGAGTCACCTTGGACTTGAGAAAAATCATTCAGAGAAACACCATTGAGTACTAATGCAGGTAGACTTGTAAGCCAGAAAAAGCTAGCAAATATTAATACTCGTAGGTAAATTCCTAGAGGGATTCTGGCATAAAAAACAGTCCAAACACTCATCCACAGGGTAAGTAAGATTTGTACCACCGGATGACTGCATAGGGAAATCACCAAAGTCCCGATCGCAAAAATCAGCTTGTGTTCAGGTGGTAATTCTCGCAGACGGTTAGTGTAAGCTAAGGTATCTAGTTGCAAACTCATGGGGAATGCTTACTCTTCACGTTTTTGCTTTTGGGAACGCCCGCGATACAAACCAATTGCATAGCCAATAATTCCAGCACCCAAAGCTGCTTGGGTCGAAAATAGTAAACTTTCTACTTCCCCACTTGGTGGTTCAAAAACTGGTTGAAACCAAGGTTTATATTCTGGTTGAACTTCAGTTATTGCTTCTTCAGCTTCACCATCTGCACCACCAAATTCGGCCCCACGAACAAATATCAATGGTAAAACTGCTAAACTTATAACTGCCAAGATTAATAGCCAGTTATTCCATCCTTTATGAGATTGATTTGTATCAGATTGATTTGATTGATTCACTTCTTTGAGGCTCCTGCTTAATTAATTTCAACAGTTCTAATTCTTGAGAGTTGTAAGATATTAGCCAGTTCCACACGAGTACAGTTAATAGTCCTTCACTGATTGCTAGAGGAACCTGAGTAAAGGCAAAAATTGCAATAAATTTACTTAGGGAAGCAATGACACCACCAACAGGTGCAGGGAAAGCTAAAGCAAGCTGAAAAGAAGTAATGATATAGGTGAGTAAATTTGCGAATGCAGTGGCTAAAAATATTGCTAGCTTTTGCTTACCGCTAGATTGCATAATTAGCCGATATACCCAGTATGCTGCAAATGGGCCGGCGATTGCCATTGAGAACATATTTGCTCCCAATGTTGTTAAACCACCATGTGCCATCAACACAGCTTGAAATAATAGTACTAAGGTACCCAAAACTGACATTGCTAAGGGACCAAACAATACCGCACCTAATCCTGTACCAGTAGGGTGAGAAGAACTACCAGTTACTGAAGGAATTTTCAATGCTGACAACACAAAAGTAAAAGCGCCAGCTAAAGCAAGTAAAAGCTTTAATTGTGGATTCTCTTTAGTGATGCGGGTTAGCGATCGCAATCCTAAAATAAAAAATGGTAAGGAGACAACCCACCAAAAAACCGCCCAGCCAATTGGCAAAAAACCTTCCATAATATGCATTGCATAAGCAGGTTTTGGTAAAGTTATTACAAAATATAAACTTACTAATGCTAGCCCAACTAAGTGAAGTTTGACTCGATTTTGTTTCATAATTGTCAATTATCAGTTATCAGTTACCAGTTTATGGCTAACGCCACGCCCTTACGGGCTACAGTTACCAGTTAATACGCTAGAGCGCACGCTATAGCTGCGCTACCTGCGGATCCGCTAACAGTTGTCAGCCATAAACTGTTCAACGGGAGATGTTAAATCTTAACCAGTAAGTAATAATTTATCCGGACTAAAGTTGTAACAGTTCTAGGATATCTATTGAGAATTATTCTTAAAACTAAAAGAGTACTGAGTATATGTCCGCGATAAATCGCATCATTTAGGGGATTAATAGCTTAATTTCGGGTAATGTATGCACTTAAGGATTTGATACTACTACTTTATATATACGCCAAGTGATTTTCGTTGCGTTGCTGGCGCGACTAAATTAAATAATTGTGACAATACTAAACAGTAACGCATCCGTACCTCGCAGATGAGCTGATAAAAATAAACGCAATTATCGGCGGGCATTCTGACTTACTCAATTTGAAATTACAATTTTTAAACTATGATTTTGAAACTATAATTTTGAAATTACAGATTGTGAATTACAAATTTGAGATTACAGCTGCGGGACAGTGCCGGACTTACACCGAATACTTTCCCCCTTACGTCTGAAGGCTGCTCCCCTTCGGAACCGATTGAAAAATTATACCACCAATATTTTAGTAGCTTAAGTTATTGGCAATTCAAATATCAACTTAGCGTAACGCAAGTCATCTCAGGAAGGCTGAAACTCTACCATATTAAAACCGAAAAGTTACCGTATCATGTTTTGATAGCCTCGACTTTAATGTGACATAAAATACAACGAAATGCTCTATCAAGTTTGTATATTAAAAGATACAAGAACTGAAAAGAAATATTGTTAGGCTCGATTGCACTCTGAAGTTTCAGAAAGGTTTACTGATTATCTTGTAGGAGTTTTAACTTAATTCAGCGCAGCTGGTTGCGTTTGACTCCCACAACTATATTGTAATAACTTCGGGAGTAATGCTGATTACTTAAAATAATTAATTTCTATTGTTACAAAGTGTGGAAAACCGTGAAAAAACAATTATTAAAAAATGAGCAGCAAAATGACGAACTTTCTTGCGATCTACAAGCAAAAGTCGAACAAGTTTCTAATATTGCTGAGAATGAAACTATAGACAGCAAAACACAAGAAAAGATTCAAAGTTTGCTAATTCAAATTAAAACTGGTCTACAGCAGCAAGAGTTAAATATTGAAATGCAAAGAGAACTTGCTCGATTGCTGAGTTTGATGTCTCGCTTAGATTACCGTAGTCCTCAACAAGTCGATATTTTAGATTTAGCTATCTCTGTTCTCCTAGAAAAAAAAGAAGATACGACTAAAAGTCTTAAAAATTCAAATTTACTAAATAAAGCATCAAGTAAACATTCTCGGAACCTAGTTTTTATTCAAGAAGCACGACGACAAATAGCGCTTCAGTCGCGAGAGTATCCCAATCCTTTGAGCGCTATTATTAAAGGTAATGGAGGTGCTTACAATCGAATGATTTCTGGCTTAAGTTGGTTTTTTATGATATTTGTAGTTTCTCCCTTTCTCGGAGTTGGGTTGATATTTACTATTTCAAATATTTTTAGTGCTAGAGAAATTGTTGAAAAAGAAAATATTGAACAACTTCAGAAAAACTTGGATTATAAACGGGAGGAACTCGAAAGAACGAATGAAATTAACAATGCTTTTAGATCCCGGCTCACTAAAGTTGATGATGAGTTAAAACCATTAGTGGCTGGTAGTAGTAACGAACAAGATGGTCAGACTAATACACTTAAGACGCTCCAAAATGAAATTGAACAAGAATTAAAATCTGCTACAAAAAAAGAAAGAGGATTAAATTTCTCCACTAAGATTAATCCCGTGGTTCTGAATCAAGATGCTAAAAGCTCAGCAAATCAAAATCCAAACAATAAGGATGCTTCAGGGGAATTAGATCGATCCGATGGAGTAAGTGAATTAATTTTATTCACAGATTGGTTTGTTAAACAGGATTTATTCTTTATATCTCTAGCTATATCAATGGGTGCTTTGGGAAGCGCAGTCAGCGTCATTGTACGTGCTAATAAATTTATTGAACAATCTAAGGAAGGACAAGTAGACTTATTTTTTACGGGATTTTTCCGTCCAATTGTTGGAATGTCTTTTGCTATTTTCGCGGTAGCATTGATCGAATCTGGTATCTTTTTTGGTATCTCCAGTACCTCTGACAATATGAACCGCGACAAAATGACAAATACCGAAAATAGAAACGGCATTAATCGAACAGTTTATTTTTATATGGCTATAGCATTCATCACTGGATTTAGTGAAAGACTAGCAGAAGACGTAGTTTTGCGAGCTGAAGAAACTTTAGGAGGCTTTCCTTCAGCTTCAAAAAAATCAGATGAATAACTGATAATTTCAAATTATATGAAGCTCATAGCTCATAGTAGTGTAAAGAGGGTTAATATTTGCTTTCACAGCCACCAAGTTTACTAAAATATTGATCTATATTAACGAAGTTCTTTCGCGAAAGGAATCTTGCGGCGTGATTTTTTGCGCTTTTGGTGTTAACTGTGAGACGATGTACGCCACGGGAGTAGGTCATTTCCATTGGTACGACACCGACACCACTAACCCGTGCTTTTTCCGATCCATGTTGGCTAAGATTTACAATCAACAGCATAGCATTGCGCCAGTTTTTGGAAGCCCTTTCCGCTCTGGTAATAAAGTTTCCTAGAGAATAATTCACCAAAACTTTTCTACCATCTTCAGTTGCAAGCATTTGCCAAGGCTGAATTACATGGGGATGTGTGCCGATAATAGCAGTAGCACCGGCATTTGCCATTGCTTGCGCCATCTGTTTTTGTTCTTTTCGCGGTTTATTCTCATTCTCAATACCCCAGTGTGGCGTTACTATTATTGCATCTATATTTTTGCTACCTGCAAGAGCTTTAATTTCTTCTTCCAGGACCGGGTTAAGTTTGCTTGGATTCCAGGCTGCTTTAGAACCACAATAAAGAACTTGATTGTAGGGGTCACGACGTCCAGATTTATCAATAAAATTCGCATGGTGAGTGCAAGCAATCCAAGCTATCGTCATCCCATTAACCCGAGTTAGGGTATACCAGGGAACATTTTTGAAATCTGTATTTTTGGTACCTGTGTAGCTAATATCTCTATCTCGTAGAGCTTCGATAGTAAGATTTACACCTTTAGAACCGCGATCAAGGGAATGGTTGTTGGCGGTGGATAAAATGTCGATACCACTATCTTTGAGGTCATCTAAGATACTTGGAGGATAGTTAAAATTCGGCCATCCCGTATAGCCCATACCTGTTGCTACAGTTCCTTCCAGGTTAGCGTAAGCAATATCAGCTTTTCTCAGATATGGGATTGCTTGAGACCAAATATTCTTGAAGCCTTGACTGTGACCTCGAGCTTGATTCTGCAAAACTTTGTGAGCGAGTACATCACCAACGGCTGCAATAGATACTTTCTTGATATCAGCCTTTGTAATTGATTTTAATTTGCATTCTTCTTCAAATTGTAATTTCGCACCCAATTTACTGATAGCAGTAATTTTAGGTTTATTGATTTTAAGCTCATCAATTTTAGATTTATTATTTTGCAGTTTAAATCCACCTAATTTAATTTCTGAAATTTGATTATGCTTTTTGATGATTTCAACCTTTTTATCTTGGCGATAGAATATAAAAATTATAATGATAGTTCCAATGTATATCCACAAAACTACTTTTAAAAATTTCTCTCTCAATCTATCCATATATAAATAACAGTAACTAATTTAACAGGAGAAAATAACTATAATTGGTTTAGCAGTCAAATATAATTTATACAAGCTCTTGGTCAATAGCAATGCTTCTTTGCTCTAAATTGCTGTAATTAATCTAAAATGTAAGAAAAATAAAATATAAGAAAAATTTAAGCGGTAAACTAATAACTGTAAGCAACTCCATGAACGCAATGAAGCCACCTGAGCAATTAATAGAGATGTGGTTAGAAGACGGAGAGCGTGTAAAAGAAAACTATGTAGGACTGATTTCCCAGGAGGGATTGGATTCAGCTAAAAGTCTGGGAGAAAGAAAAAAAAGCAGGAATTGGAGATTTTTCGATTGTCTATTTGAGCAAGTTTCGCTTTCTTCCAAAGATTCAATTCTTGATGTGGGTTGTGGTAAAGGCGAACTTATTGATTACTTTTCGCTGCGTTTTTCTGATGTTCGCGATTGCAATTATTTGGGGGTAGATGTTGTAACTGAATTTGTGAAGTTAGCGAAACAAAAATTTTCCTCAAGAAAGTTTGAAGAAAGAAAGTTTGAAGAAAGAAAGTTTGAAGAAAGAAAGTTTGAAGTTGTTAATTTTATCGACCCTTCGTTTTTCCCAGAGAAACAGTTCGATATTGTTATAGCTTTAGGAGTTCTGGTAACAAGAGTACGAAACTACGATCTTTTTGTCGAATACTTTGTCAAGAAAATGGTTAGGTGTACAAAAAAATACGTACTCTTTAATATCATTTCTGATATCGATCTATCTTCTGGGAACTACTCAGACCCAAATACTGTTGGACATTCTACTGCTCTGAATAGGGAAATTTTACATTCATTTTTAGATACAATACCCAATTGTAATTATAGAACAATACCTTATAATATTTTCCCAGATGCAACTGACCTGTTTGTGCAAATTCAATTGGAAGCTTAAAAATGACAACAGCAAAAGAAATCAGAATTTGCTTTGTTGGTGAATCCTTTGTCAATGGTGTAGGCGATCCAGAATGCTTGGGTTGGGCTGGTAGAATTTGTGTTAATGCAAATAAAAAAGGTCATGAAATCACTTACTATAATTTAGGAGTAAGACGAGAAACTAGTACAGAATTAAAGCAGCGTTGCTTGCCAGAAGTATCCTATCGTTTACCACAACAATATGATGGCAGAGTTGTATTTTGTTTTGGTGTAAACGATACAACAATAGAAAATGGAAAAACTCGCGTTGCAATTAAAGATTCTATCGCTAACACCCGAGAAATTCTCATAGAAACAAAAAAGTTATATCCTATTTTGATGCTGGGACCACTACCAATCGAAGATAAAGCACAAAATCAGAGGATTGCTAATTTATCCCAAAAATTTCAGCAAATTTGTTACGAACTGGATATACCCTATTTGGATACCTTCCCTACACTGATAAATTCTGATACATGGATAGATGAAATAAAAAATTATGATGGCGCTCATCCAAGAGCCACGGGATATACTGAATTAGCAAAAATAGTTCAAAATTGGGAAGCCTGGTTGAATTGGTTTGAGTGATACTTTTGGAAAATGATAATGGGTAATGGGTAAATTTTCTCCTAGTCCCCATTCGCCAGAGGCTATGACTATAGCTGCGCTACCTATAGCTGCGCTACCTACGGATCCGGAGCCGTCACCTGCGGATCTGCCGACGCAGCAGGCTCTATGCCACGTTCGCGCAGCGCCTTCTCAGCGGCGGCACACAGTGCTATCCCCAGTCCCCAATCATTATATTTTTTTAGTTAGTGATTTATTTTACATTTTCCCTTAATAAATTAACTTAATTCTATAAATTAATAACTTAGCTATCAGTAAAATTACTGTACTGTAGTATTCAGCCACAAACCTATCATTTGGCAATCTAACCTCTCATGTCTCCATCCATACCCAATCAGCAACCAACACTTTCCGAACAAGATAACGAATTTTTTGTGGTGGGAATTGGTGCTTCTGCTGGAGGTCTGCGCCCTCTGGAAGAATTTTTCGGAAATATGCCTATGGATAGTGGCGCAGCATTTGTCGTGATTCAGCACCTATCACCAGATTTTAAAAGTCTGATGAAAGAATTACTGGGGCGAAAAACGCGCTTGGAAATATATCGGGTAGAAGATGGGATGGAATTGAAGCCCAATTCTGTATATTTAATTCCTCCGGGCAAAAATTTAGTAATAGAAGGTAGATATTTACGTCTACAAAAGCAACACAGAAATCAGAATAAACCAAATTTTCCCATCGATCTATTTTTTGAATCTTTAGGAAGGAATCATGCTGAAAGAGCTATTGGGGTGGTACTTTCGGGGACCGGAAGTGACGGTACTCACGGTTTGCAGGCGATAAATGAAGCCGGTGGAGTTACAATGGTGCAGGATCCGGCTACTGCTGAGTTTGATGGCATGCCTGAAAGCGCGATCGCTACAGGGACGATCGACCGGATTCTATCTCCAAAGGAATTAGCACAACTGATCTATCGCTTTGTCCAATCCCCAATGTTAGGACTGAATGATACAGTTTTTTCTGGCGATCGCCAACAGTCAGTAACTTCAAATCTGGTGTTATCTTGGGATTCCCCCAAATTAGAAAAGATTATTCAAATTCTTGGGGAATACGAACAAGTTGATTTTTCTCATTACAAAATAAGTACCTTATCACGTCGCATCCATCGCCGTTGCTCACTCAATGGATTCAATAATCTCAATACTTATATTAAACATTTACAAGAATCATCCCCAGAGCGAAAAACACTTTATCAAGATTTACTCATTAGCGTTACCCGTTTTTTCCGCGATCAACAAGTTTGGCAATTTCTGGAAAATAGTATCATCCCTTCAATACTAGAAAATGTTAAGTCGGGAGAAGAACTGCGTTTTTGGGTAACTGCTTGTGCAACAGGGGAAGAAGCATACTCTTTGGCGATGTTACTTGATGAAGCTGTCACTGATTTAGGTAAATCGGTCAAAATCAAGATTTTTGCTACTGATATTGATCGAATAGCTTTAGAAAAAGCAGGTTTGGGTATTTATCCGGAAACTCTTGCTAATGATATTAGTCAGGAGCGATTAGAAAGATATTTTGTTCGCAAAGAACAATCTTTTCAGGTAGCACGGCGTTTGCGAGAAATGCTGATTTTTGCTCCTAACGATTTAAGCAAAGATGCTTGCTTCACTCGCATGCAGTTAATTACCTGTCGTAATGTGCTGATTTATATGCAGCCCCAGTTGCAGCAGCACATACTGCGAAATCTCCATTTTTCTTTAGTACATAAGGGCTTTCTAGTTTTGGGAGAAGCAGAAACCGTTGGAGATTTTGAGGGTGAATTTGAGCAACTGCACAAAACCGGGAAAATTTATCAAAAACAACGGGATGTGCGTTTAAGTTTACCGATGAAAGGACTCGACAGAGTTAGCAAAATTTCCCAACAACAATTAGGTGTGAAACAAGTCAATGTTTCTCTCAAAGAACGAATGCTCGAAGCAAGTTTAAACATGTTCTTGGGAGAGCAAAAATCTACCTGTATGCTGGTAAGTAAGAATAATCAAATGCTCCACCTATTTCAAGACTTAGCTAAAGTATTAGTCTTTCCTACTGGTAGTCCGACAGCAGATGTTACCAAGTTAGTTACTCCTTCGTTGCAATTACCCCTCAATACTGCACTACATCGAGCGATACGACAACAAGGTCCAGTTTTGTACACTGGAATTAAACTTAAAGAAGAAGATGAAGATGAACCCCGTCAAATAAATTTAAAAGTTGCTTACCACCAAGCAAATAAAATGACGGCGGATTTTTTGATGGTGTTAATTGAAGAAGATGGGTTACCTGTACCCGCACCAAAAAGTGATGAGTTTGAAGCCAGTAGCGAAGCTCAAGCGCGTTTGATGGAGATGGAGTATGAACTTCAAGAAACTCGCGAAAATCTCCAAGCAACGATTGAAGAATTAGAGACAATTAATGAGGAACAGCAAGCGACTAATGAGGAATTAATTGCTTCTAATGAAGAATTGCAAAGTACTAATGAGGAATTGCATTCAGTTAACGAAGAACTTTACACTGTGAATGCAGAGTACCAAGCAAAAATTCAACAGTTAACCGAACTGAATAATGATGTAGAAAATTTGCTCCAGACTACGGAAATTGGCGTAATTTTCTTAGACAAAGACTTAAAAATCCGTAAATTTACTCAAGCTGCAACTATTGCGATCAGTATGATGACAACAGATGTTGGTCGTGCGTTGAGTGACCTTTCTTATAAAATTGACTGTCCGAATTTGCTCGAACTTCTCAATCAAGTAATTACTAGTAAGCAAGCTCGGGAAAAAGAGGTTCAGCTGTGCAATGATGATGGTACTTACATGCTCATGCGGATTCATCCCTATCGCCAAGAAGATGGAATTGTTGATGGTGTAGTAATAAGTTTTGTAGATATTGGCGAACTCAAGAGAGCGCAAGAAGAAATCTACCAAGTTAATGAAGCGCTACAGGAGTCAGAGCATAAGCTACGTCAACTCAATCAAGAATTAGAACAACGGGTTAAAGACCGTACCGTAGCATTGCAAACAACCAATGAAGAATTAACCCGAGAAATAAACGTCCGCAAACAGGTAGAAAATTCCTTGCGGGAAAACAGACAAAATTTACACGAAAGTGAAGAACGTTTTCGAGCTACTTTTGAACAAGCAGCAGTCGGTATCGCCCAACTTGCACCGGATGGACGTTGGTTGCGAGTAAATCAGAGGCTTTGTGATATTGTTGGTTACTCCGAAGCAGAATTATTACGGTGCACTTTTCAAGATATTACCTATCCTGAAGATTTAGATGCGGATTTGGAATATGTCCGGAAAATCCTCGCGGGTGAGATTGAAAATTACTCAATGGAGAAGCGCTACATCTGCAAAAACAGTTCTTTAGTTTGGATCAATTTGACAGTTTCTCTGGTCATAGATGAAGGTACCCAAGAAGCAAAATATTTTGTTGCTGTCGTTCAAGATATTTCTATTCGCAAGGAAGCAGAAGCATCTCTCAACCGTACTTCTGAAGCTTTGCAAGAAATTACAGAACGTTACGAACTAGCAGTTAAAGGTTCAGGAGATGGTCTTTGGGATTGGGATATTAAGAATAACCAAGCTTATGTTTCTCCAAGATGGAAGAAAATACTTGGTTACGAGGAGGATGAATTAGAAGGACACCCAGATCTCTTCTTTGACCGTTTACATCCCGATGACAATGAGTGGGTACGTCAAGCTGTTGCAAGTCATTTACAGCAAGGTGCACCTTTTGAAGTGGAATGTCGTTTACAAAATAAAGCCGGAGAATACATTTGGATTCGCAGTCGAGGTCAAGCTATTTGGGATAAAGCTGGTAACCCAGTGCGAATGTCTGGTTCTATCAGTGATATTACACAGTTGAAAAGAATTGAAGCCGCATTACGTAAAGTAAATACAGAATTAATTACAGCTAAAGAAAATGCTGAGTCCGCAAATCTGGCTAAAAGTGACTTTCTGGCGAAAATGACCCACGAATTACGGACTCCTTTAACTGCAATTCTTGGTTTTACTCAAATCTTAAACCGCGACCCTAAATTAAATAGCAATCAGCGCAAGCATTTAGATACTATTCTTCGCAGCGGTCAACATCTGCTCTCATTAATTAACGAAATTTTAGATATTTCCAAGATTGAAGCCGGAATGGCGGAACTTAATCCTGTTAGCTTTGATTTACATAATTGTCTTGAGTCTTTAAAACAAATGTTTCAAGTCAAAGCTGAGGAAAAAGGTTTGCAACTGAATTTTGAGGTTGACCTAAAAATAACCCAACAGGTGATCGCTGATGAGGGTAAGCTACGTCAAATTTTAATTAATATCTTAGGTAATGCAATCAAGTTTACTAATTCTGGTAATGTAACTTTGCAAGTAACAGCAGATACCAAAAATATAGAAATATCCGATCCTGAAAATCACATTCGGGATAAACAAATCAAAATACAAACAAGTAAAACTGAAGCTTATACAAATCTTCTTCCAAATTTACGTTTATTATTCCAAGTAGAAGATACCGGTAGGGGTATTGCAAGCGAAGAACTAGATCATATTTTTGATACTTTTGTGCAAACAAAAAAAGATCGCTATTCTCCCGATGAAGGAACTGGTTTGGGTTTAACCATTAGCAAACGATACATTGAGTTAATGGGTGGAGATATTCACGTAACTAGTAAGCTCAACCAAGGAACAACAGTTGATTTTGATATCCTTGTCACCACATCACTACCACAAAATAATGAAGATTTGATTTCCCAAGGAAACATTCAACGTTTAGCACCCAATCAATCCCAAAATCTTATCCTGATAGCAGAAGATCAAGAAGAAAACCGTCAACTACTCGTACAGATACTTTCACCAGTTGGATTTAAAGTCATCGAAGCTGTTAACGGTCGTGAAGCTGTCGAATTGTGGAAAAAACACCAACCACAATTAATTATTATGGATATGCGCATGCCGGTAATGGATGGTTACCAAGCTACTCGACAGATCAAAAGTTCTCCCCAGGGTCAAAAAACTAAAATTATTGCATTAACAGCGACAGCATTTGATGAAGACAGAAAACTCGTACTCGCAGCTGGTTGCGACGAATTTATTCGCAAACCTTTTGAAGAAGAAGTTCTTTTAGAAACGATCGCTCATCACTTAAATTTAGAATACCTTTATGATGGAGAGCAATTATCTAATAAGGTTTCCCAGGAATCTCGTCAAAATTCTTTGACTCCTCAAAATTTTGAATTAATGTCTGCCGAATGGTGTCGTAAAGTAAATATTGCGGCTCGGGAATGCAGTCAAAAAACTCTTTTGCGACTGTTAGCGGATATTCCCGAAGAACACCATATTCTCAAGGAGGAACTTTTTAATTTAATTGATAAATTTCAGTTCGATACTATTGCTAATTTAACTAAAAATTAACTTAACTAAATTAAATTAATTAAATTAAATTAATCAAATCTCTTGTATAAGATACAACTATAGTCTACTTCACCAAAAAAATCACAGATTCGTTTATCATCATCAAAACCATGTAGAGAAATTACATGTAACGTCTCTACAATCCATCATTATCAATCTGATAGACTACTGCTAGTTCAGTAATAAATTTACATAATTATTAAATTTTCAATACCTTAAAATTTGCTTTATTTATATTTATTAAACGTATATCTAGGATAAATTAGATTACATCACCTAAGTGCCTGCGGAAAGTTCAAAAAGATAGGACAAGAAAAATAAGACACCATGCAATCTTCAGAATCTGGCGAACAACAAAATAATTCCTCTCAAACAAAAGATTTTTTTGTTGTTGGAATTGGTGCATCAGCTGGTGGACTTCGTCCAATAGAAGAATTTTTTGAACATATACCCACTGATAGTGGAGCAGCATTTGTGATTGTTCAGCATCTCTCACCAGATTTTAAAAGTCTGATGAAAGAATTGCTAGGACGGAAAACCAAGATGGAGATTTATCGGGTAGAAGATGGTATGCGACTCAAGCCAAATTCTATCTACCTGATTCCACCGGGTAAAAATTTAGTTATAGAAAATAAATACTTACGCTTACAAAAGCAAAATCGTAACAATCAAAGACCAAATTTTTCCATAGATATATTTTTTAAATCCCTAGCTCAAGATTGTCCGGAAAGAGCCATTGCATTGGTGCTTTCAGGGACGGGTAGCGACGGTACCCACGGAGTTAGGGCGATTCATGAAGCTGGCGGTTTAGCAATGGCGCAAGATCCTCAAACGGCAGAATTTGATGGAATGCCGACTAGTGCGATCGCAACAGGAGTTATTGAACAAGTATTATCGCCACCAGAACTGGCTGAAATAATATATAAGTGTCTAAAATCGCCCAGCACAACTACTGAATGCATATCGTCGGATTCAGAATTTGGTTTAAACTCAGAGAAAATTCAGCGAATTAGTAATATTCTAGCCCGCCACGATCAAGTTGATTTTTCCCATTATAAACCTAGCACCTTATGCCGACGCATTCACCGTCGCTGCTTAATCGTCGGTTGTAAAAATCTTGAGGATTATATCGATCTCCTAGAAGTTTTTCCGGAGGAAAGAGAGTCTCTACGTAACGATTTACTCATTAGCGTTACCAGTTTCTTTCGAGACTTTTCAGCTTGGGAATATTTGAAAATTAACGTTATTCCCAACTTGCTAGAAACGATTAAAGCTGGAGAAGAATTACGTGTTTGGGTAAGTGCTTGCGCAACAGGGGAAGAGGCTTACTCCCTGGGAATATTACTGGATGAAGCAATTGATAACTTGGGTAAGTCGGTAAAAGTGAAGATTTTTGCGACTGATATTGACAAACTAGCACTAGAAAAAGCTGCAAACGGTATTTATCCAGAAACGATTGCTAACGATATTTCTCCAGAGCGCTTGGAAAAATACTTTATCCACAAAGACCAATGTTTTCAAGTCACGCGGAAACTGCGAGAAATGTTGATTTTTGCTCCCCATGACCTTGCTAAAGATGCTGGTTTTACCCGAATACATCTAATTACTTGTCGCAACGTCCTAATTTATATGCAAACACAGTTGCAGCAGCAGGTATTACGCAATCTTCATTTTTCTTTATCATTGCAGGGTATTTTATTTTTGGGAGAAGCGGAAACGGTTGGTGAATACCAACATGAATTTTCCACAGTGCACGAAAAGTGGAAAATTTATCAAAAGCGACGGGATGTTAGACTACCTTTGCCGGTCAGAGGTATAGAAAAGATTTCTCGGAATTTCAAGACTCAACAATCTGCTTTCCCACTAAATAATTCTCGTAAAGAACAGATGCTCGAACTAGCGTTTACTGGTTTTTTAGCGGAGAATAAAACAACTTGTTTGTTGGTCGATAGAGATTATCAAGTATTGCATATATTTGAAGATTTGTTAGGGGTGCTTAAACTACCTACAGGTAACCCCACTATGGATATTACCAAATTAGTGCTCCCAAGCTTGCAATTACCTCTGAATACCGCACTTCACCGCGCCAAACGGGAAAAAGGTCCTGTTTCATATATAGGTATTAATCTGTGTAAAGACGACTGCGAGCAAAGCGTTAACCTCAAAGTTAGTTATTATCAAGGGAAAAAACTGGCTGGAGATTTATTGATGGTGGTGATGTCAGCACAAACGCCGTCACAATCAATCCCCGTTGGTGATCGCTTTGAAGCTGATAGCGAATCTCAAGAGCGAATTATCCAACTCGAACACGAACTCCAACAAACCCGAGAAAACCTCCAAGCTACGATCGAAGAATTAGAAACTAGTAACGAAGAACAGCAAGCAACTAACGAAGAATTAATTGCTTCCAACGAAGAATTGCAGAGCACTAACGAAGAACTGCATTCTGTTAATGAGGAACTTTTTAGCGTAAATACCGAACACCAATCAAAAATTCAGGAACTTACCGAGCTTAACAGTGATGTTCATAACTTGCTCGGGAGCACAAACATTGGTGTGGTGTTTTTAGACCAAGACCTGAAAATTCGTAAGTTTACTCGCGCTGCAACCCAAGCAATTAATCTCGTAGGTACCGATATCGGTCGTCCCCTTGCTCATTTATCCTAC
>JGI1201J43222_100195_pt1 | contig 19438 bp, 16 predicted proteins | sample MastesBC008_FD_43222 | JGI IMG/M metagenome (IMG submission 43222) | reverse complement strand
CATTTTCTATCTCTTTTATACCGCGATTGATGGTTTTGTAATCCAGCCCTGTCGCTCGGTGTACGATTCCTTTGCCTCCATGACCAAGCTTAATGGCTTGGAAGCCAGCCCACTTACGACGGCCCTTTTCGCTCAGTTCAAAAGAAAGAAGCTCATATTCTTTCTTTATATTTGTTTCTAGAATCAGTTTACTCTTCATATGAAGAGTGTACGGGAAATTATTTTTATTAGGAAGTTATTTTTGCGAGTGCCCTTACGGTTCGGACGGGTCCGGTACGCTAGAGCCTATGGCGTTGGCGGAGGGAGCCTCTGACTAACGTCACGCAGGGCGCGCTTACACGAGCCGCTAACCGCTAGATTGCTAACGCGTTGCAAAAAGAGTCAGGAGTCAGGACAAACCCCACCAAAAGCTAGCACACCTGGTTTCTAGGGTTTTAGGTGTATCTCACTTATTTACAATCCACGACAGGTTAGGACATTCGCTTGTCCATAGTGCTATATGTTATGTAATTCGTTATCAAAAAAGTAGGGGAATCTAATTCCCCGTTTATTGTTATTTGAGAGCGACAAAATCACAAATTAACAAAATCACAAATTAACAAAATTACAAAATCACAAATCAACGAAACAATAAAATTGGAATATGACATCTGCGCAGCATTTGAGCTGTTGTACTACCAATCACCAAATGGCGAATTCGATTATGTCCGTAAGCACCCATAATTAAAAAATCAATGTTATGTCTGTCCACATATTCGCCCATGATTTTTTCAGTTTCTCCATCAAACATTTGACAGATAGGCTTAAAATTACCCTGAATTGCTTTTAATTCTGCGGCTTTGAGATATTTTTCTGCAGAGTCCGTATCGTGATTTTTCGCAATTGTAATTATATGTAATTCTAGATCTTTAAATGTAGGAGAACCAACCAAAAACTTGAGGGCTTTATCACAGCTCTTACCACCATCATAAGCAAATAAAACCCGTTTTATTGGACTATAATCTCTAGGAGTGACTAAACAAGGTTTATTAGAAGTACGAATAATTCTCTCTAAGTTTGCCCCTAAATGTTCTGTCGCAAATCCTGCAGTTTCGCCACGTTTTCCTAAAACAATTAAATCTGCTTTTGCTTCAAATTCTTGGAAGCAATCTACTAAGAAGCCTGTACGATGGATTGAGTTAACTTGATTTACTCCATTTTCAATTAAAAATATTTTTGCTTCTTCAAGGATAATTTTTGCCCTTTGATGATTAACTTTTGCTGTTTGACTTTCTAATTCAACTAGTTGTTCGAGAAGCTTTTGATAAGCACCGACACCAATACTACCGCTAAAGTTTTCCGTCTGAGTAGCTTTTTGTTTGCGCAAATCTGTAACATATAGTACTTCAATCGAAGCATTCATACGTTTTGCGATCCATGCAGCATACCCATAACCAATTTGGGAAAAATTGGAACCATCAGTACAAAGGAGTATATTTTTCATCATTGGTTGTTTAGTAATAAAAATTATGTTGAGAAATATATTGAGAAGATATCTTCCAACTTACAAGTTTCAACAAAATATCTCTAGTAATATTTTTTCAACAAGGCGAAAAATTCCCCACTTTGGCTAACCAGAGGAACTGAGGGTGCTGAGGAGAAATTCAGAAAAGATAAACTTTTCCCCTGATATTATGATATCTAATCGGTTTCTTTGCTTCCTCTGCTTCCCCTGCTCTCTGTGCTTTATCTAACTCCTTACCCCTGACTCCTTAGTTGCTAATTTTTGTACTCTAAGGTCTTCCAAGTCTTGTACTTTGTCATGAACAGCTAGCCTATCAATTAGGGTAGAACTTGCTTCATTTAAACCAAATAACTCTACTTCAGTACCTTGACGCCGGAATTTAAGCACAATTTTATCAATTGCAGCAATAGCTGATTGGTCCCATAGATGAGCGTTAGTTAAGTTGATTTTGACATGCTCAATATCTTCACGAAAATCGAAAGCGTTTAAAAAGTCATTCACAGAGACAAAAAATATTTGTCCAGCTACGCTATAGGTTCTGCTAGTACCGTCAGGATTGAGATAACTATCAACAAACACTAATTGGGCAATTTTACGAGAAAAGAAGATTGTACTTAGGGCACTTCCTACTAATACACCCATAGCCAAATTCTTAGTCATAACAGTGATAAATACGGTTGTTAACATTACCGCAGTCTCACTTTTAGGAAAAATCCGAATATTTTTCAAAGAAGCCCAATTAAATGTACCGATGGAAACCATGATCATCACTGCGACTAAAGCAGCCATCGGAATTTTCTCTACCCAGTCTCCTAACACTAACATAAAAAAGAGTAATAATATCCCTGCACTGAAGGTAGACAGACGTTTTCGACCGCCCGACTGGATATTAATTACAGACTGACCAATCATGGCACAACCAGCCATTCCACCAAAAAATCCCGTAATAATATTTGCAATTCCCTGACCGCGAGCTTCCCTATTTTTGTTGCTGGGTGTATCGGTCAGATCGTCTACTACATTGGCTGTTAAAAATGAAGCTAATAGGCCCACCATTGATAGAGCCACTGCATAGGGAAGAATAATCTGCAAACTTTCTAGATTGAAAGGAATATTGGGAATGCTAAAAACCGGTAGTTGTCTAGGTAGTTCTCCCATGTCACCGACGGTAGGGACATCGATCCCCAAACCATTAGAGATGATCGTCAGAACAACAATTGCAACTAAGGGAGAGGGTAATACTTTGGTGACCCGAGGTAATAGATAGATAATTGCTAGACCTCCCGCGACCATCGGATATACTTGCCAAGGGACATTCTGCAGCTGCGGTAATTGAGCGTTAAAAATCAGAATTGCCAGAGCATTGCTAAAACCCACCATCACAGCGCGGGAGACATATTTCATTTGGCGATCAATTTTAATTGCAGCCCAAAGAATTTGGAAAATACCTGCAAGAATGGTGGCTGCAAATAGGTATTGCAAGCCATACTCGGGATAGTCTTTTACTAAGTTAGTAACAAGTAGCGACATACTACCTGTAGCAGCAGAAATCATGGCAATTCTACCGCCAAGAAAAGCAATAACTACAGCCATCGTAAAAGAGGCATACAGACCTACTTTCGGGTCGACTCCTGCAATAATGGAAAAGGCGATCGCTTCTGGAATTAGCGCCAACCCCACTAGTACACCCGCGAGTAAATCTCCCCTGACATTGGAAAACCACTCATGCTTAACAAAAATATTCTTCAAGGGTTCCTCTTTAATTCGGTCACACTAGATCTATAATTCTAAATCATGATTGTAACCATTTAAACTATCAATAATGACTGCAAAACGAAGTGATTTGTGGTAATAGTCAACAAATAGAGAAAAATGTTGTGATTTGATTATAAACTGACATTTTGACTGTTCAAAAACAAACAATAATTCACTAAATTCAAACTTCCCAATTTATCGTTTACTGCCTATTATTGACTACTCTCTATGGCTTCTCCTTACTACTACGTAAAGTTCTGGTTTGGTAGAAGCAAGATAACAGAGGCAAAAACAAGGATGAAAAATATTAGGCTACTTATTGTTATTTAGCTTATACTTTTTACGTATTTTTTTTTGTTTCTTATTTATTTTTTTGGCTTATATTTCAGACCTCCATTATAAATTAATAGATGCACACCTTCAAAGTTATATTGAAACTATATTTAATTCATATGTATCCGTTATTTTATTAATAACGAATTATTATAAAACCTCCTATTTAGTGAGTATAGTTTATCCAAATAGAGAGCTGATTAACTAATTCTGGTTAATAAATTCTAATTTATCGTCTATGGGAATATACCTTGGCTGGGATTTTACGCGCTCCAACCAAGCCTGAATTGATGGAAATTCACCCAAATCAAAGTCACCCTCATCAGCAACATGGGTGTAAGCAAACAAGGCAATATCAGCAATTGTATAACGCTCTCCGACGAAAAAAGAATGGGAACGTAAATGATCCTCCATTACTTGCAGAGCTGCATAACCTTTTTCCTGCTTAGATTTTAGTTCTTCTTGATATTCTTTTCCCCTTTTGAGAATAGAAATCCAAAATCTTGATGTAGCAATAAATGGTTCGTGACTATATTGCTCAAAAAACAACCATTGAAACACCTGTGCGCGTAAAAAACGGTCGTAAGGAAGAAATTCTGTTCCCTCAGCTAAATGAATCAATATGGCATTAGATTCTGCCAAATATCTATTCGGCTCAATTTCTAAAACTGGAATCTTTCCATTAGGACTTTTGTTCAGAAACTCTGATGTTCGGGATTCTCCTGCCAAGATATTTATATCTATTCTTTCAAATGGTACTCCTAACTGTATTAATAAAAGACGTATCTTATATCCATTGCCAGAAGGTAAGAAATCGTACAAACGTAGCCGGTTCATCATCATAAATAGGGTAAACAAGTTATTGAATAATGATCAAACAAAATACAACAATTTATCAATTAAAAAAATATATATACAATAAACTTTATTGAGAATATTATGATGGAAATTAAAAACATTATTTCATAAAATTAATGTAATTAAATCATAAGAGCATAATTTAATTTTTATGACTTAAACTCTAAATATTAAATTGCTATTAGAGGAAATAAAATATGTGTGGAAGATTTACTCTGAGTGCGAATCCAGAAACTATAGCGGAAGAATTTAATATTAAAAATTTTCCCGATTTCAAACCAACATATAATGTCGCGCCGACACAAAATGTACTAGCTGTACTAAATGAAGAGAAAACTCTCCAGCGTCAATTTAAAAAATTACGTTGGGGATTAATTCCTTCATGGGCTAAAGATTTTAGCATCGGTGCTAGGCTAATTAATGCAAGGTCAGAAACGGTCGCAGAAAAACCCGCTTTTCGCTCTGCTTACAAGCGCCGACGTTGTTTAGTGGTCGCTGATGGTTTTTTTGAGTGGAAAAAGCAAAAAGATAAAAAACAACCGTTTTATTTTCTACTTCAAAATCAACGTTTATTTGCTTTTGCTGGATTATGGGAAAAATGGACTTCTCCCCAAGGAGAGGAAGTGCACAGTTGTACGATTTTGACAACTACAGCTAACAGATTATTGCAACCTATTCATCATCGAATGCCATTACTCCTGAAGCAACAAGACTACGAATTATGGCTAGACCCACAAGTACAATCCCCCGTTTTATTACAGGATTTATTATCCCCCTATCCTTCTGAGGATATGAAAAGCTATGAAGTTAGCTCGTTTGTAAATAATCCTAAACATAATAGTCATCAATGTGTTGAAGCCGTTGCTTAAACAGCTGCATCTAACATTTCGCAATCCTTAAAAGGGCGAATTACCAGCAATTTTTTTAGTTAGAGTTAGTAAAAATTTTAGTTAGCAAAAAATTTACTTGAAATCAGCCAACTAGATTACGATCCATGTCCATTTTAAAAACTGGACTTAGATCAGTTACATTAACAATTAAGCAATCTCAGCCACTGATTCAAACATCAATTAAGCAGTTATCCGAAGCTCATAGAGGCGAATATGCCAAGAACCCAGAAAAACGATAATTTTATCGATAAATCCTTTACTGTGATGGCAGACTTGATTTTAAAGCTACTGCCAACTAATAACAAAGCCAAAAAAGCTTTCGTTTACTACCGCGATGGAATGTCGGCACAGTCTGAAGGTGAGTATGCTGAAGCCCTAGAAAATTATGAAGAAGCTTTGTTATTAGAAGAAGATTCTCAAGATCGGGGCTTCATATATTACAATATGGCATTAATTTACGCAAGTAATGGAGAACATGATAAGGCTTTGGAGTTATATCACCAAGCCCTTGAAAATAATCCTCGCTTACCTCAAGCTTTAAACAATATTGCCGTCATCTATCACTATCAAGGCGAAAAAGCCAAAGAAGCTGGCGATGAAGATGGTGGAGAAGCACTGTTTGACCAAGCTGCAGATTATTGGATTCGAGCCATACGCATGGCACCGAATAACTATATTGAAGCCCAAAATTGGTTGAAAACCACTGGTAGAATGCAAGTTGACGTATTCTTTTAATCATTGTCGTTAATCTTATTGGTCATTAGTCCCTAACTTTATTTATTAATTAAGTAATGACTAACGACCATATTCTTTTTGCTGAAATACTAACAGTAAAGATAACGCTAATAATAACATGTGTTTGTTGCAAAAACCCATGTCAATAAAGCAAGAATAAGCAATTAGTCGCTAACACTTACAAATTACCAAACTATGATAGACCGCGAACAAGTACGTAAAGTCGCACATCTAGCTCGTTTAGAATTAACTTCACAAGAAGAAGAACTGTTTACTACCCAGCTGGGAAGTATTCTTGATTATTTTGAGCAATTAAACGAATTGGATGTAGAAAATGTGAAACCAACAACACGAGCAATTGATGTTAGTAACGTTACCCGTCAAGATAAACTCCAGCCTTACCCAGATCGGGAAGAAATTCTCCAAGGTGCGCCAGAACAAGAAGGGGAATATTTTAAAGTTCCAAAAATTATCAATCAGGAATAATTATTTAACAGTTTACAGTTAACGGTTTATAGCTAATGACACCGTTCTACGGGCTTTAGCTATTAGAGATTTTTTAAGAACTTATCCAAATTTCCACGTGCAAGCTAACGCTTACGTGGAAGCAATTGGTGATGTGGTCCCAATTTAAGGACAATGGCAAATATTTTGATTACGTGATCCCCAAATATTGGTGAATATTAGAGAATATTGGGGAATATAAAATTTTAAATACTCTCCGATGGAAAATAGGCAAGTGAATGTAAGTATTGGGTATTATTTGATAACTAGTGTACGCATTAGCATTTTTAAGTCGTTTTTGGAGAGATAAAATATTTCCTAAGATGTAGGAAAATTGTTCGTAGTAATGTAATGTCGGCTACACCTTACAAATCTTGATAATTCTAGTCAAGTATTTCCAGTATTAATTTGTTGCAGAAATCTTCTTACTTGATGATAATATCTGTGATTTTTATAGTGAAAAATCCTGATTATAGTGAAAAATACAAAAATTAATTATTGATGTAAAAAAAATAGTTATACTAATGTCACAAAAATAATTTTAAATCAAAATGCTTTCGGTTTTATAGTATCGAGGACAATATACAAGTGAATACAATTACAACCAATAAAGTAAGATTCAAGAAAACTTTAGCATGTATCGCACTTGGGGTTGGTTTGCTCATGAGTGCTTGTTCTACAGGAGGAGAAGAACAAACAACTGGAGATACATTAGAGAATATTAAGCAGCGTGAAAAAATAGTCGTAGGTGTTAAGACTGATTATACTCCTTACGGATTTATAGATAAAAATGGTAAAAATGCAGGACTAGAAATTGATATAGCAAAATATATTACTAATGAATTACTGGGTTCTCAAGAAAAAGTAGAGTTTGTACCTGTTGTTGCTTCTAACAGGATTGAATTTCTCAAACAAGGGAAAATAGACTTAGTGATTGCAACAATGACTAAAACCCCAGAACGTGAAAAAGTTATTGATTTTTCTGAAGAATACTACTCTGCTGGTACTGGGCTTTTAACTCGCAAGGATAGTGGGATCGAGGAGTGGGACGATCTAAAAGGGAAGAAAGTCTGCGGTATCCAAGGTTCTTTTTACAACAAGGAACTAACACAAAGAGGTATCCAAATGGTAAATTTCCCCGGTACAGCTGAAGCGTACAAAGCACTTCAGGAAGGACGTTGCATTGGCTTTGCTTATGATAACTCGGCTTTTGTTGGGAAATTGTTAGAGCCATCATGGATAAAAAATTGGCATCAACCTTTACCTGTTATTCTTGAAAAGCCTTGGGGTATGGGGATACGTAAAAACGATCAAGCATTTCTAGATGCTGTAAATGCAGCCATTACTAAAATGGAAGCGGAAGGATTTATTGTTGATGGTGAGAAGAAGTGGAAAATTCCGCCAACAGAACATGCTGATAAACGTATGAAAAAAGCACAGAGTAATAAGTAATAAGTAATAAGTAATAAGTAATAAGTAATAAGTAGTAAATTATCAATTACCAATTACCAATTACCAGTTACCAATTAACAATTACCAGCTAAATTTACTTGTACGTCACTATCCAATCATCAAAAATGTTTCTCAACCTTGACTTCTCTTGGTTAAGTGACCCCACTTACCAAAATTGGCTTAGAGAAGGTATTGTTACTACTATTTTGCTATCTATTGTTTGTGTTTTTTCTTCCTTAGTAATTGGTTTCATCGGGGTTTGGCTGCAAGATTTACCTATTAAATGGGTGCGTGGAGCGATCCAAATCTATATCCAGATTTTTCGTAACACTCCCCCTTTAGTACAGTTATTTTTTTTGTTTTTTGTTTTAGCAGCTCTTCTACCAAAGGTTTACGATCCCACAACGGGAGGAGAAAGACCGATTCTTAATTCTTTTAGCAGTGCAGCGATCGCACTTTCACTATTTGCTGGTGCGTTTAATATTGAAATTTTCCGCTCTGGAATTGAAGCCGTACCGAAAACAATGGTAGAAGCATGTGAAAGTTTGGGTTTTTCTCGAAGTCAAAGTTTTTTCTTAGTAATCTTACCTCTAGCTTTTCGAATATCTCTTCCGGCATTAAACAACAATTTAGTTAATCTGATTAAAACTACTACTCTTGCTTCTGCGATCGCAACTCCGGAATTACTTTATTTTGCAGGACAAATATATGCCGATAATTTTGCAACTTTAGAGGTTATGTTATTTATTTGGGTGATATACGTTACTTTAGTCGGAATATTACTTGCCCTGATGCATTGGTTAGAATTAAAACTGCACATACCGGGCTATGGAAATTAAAGATAAAAATACCAATACAACTAAAAACATTAAGCTGACTTGGAAATTAATTTTGGGTTTGATTCTAGTAACTATTTTATTAGTAATTACTATTAATACCTTAATGGTAAATTTATTAACTATGGAGGAATGGCAAACTCTCCTCCGTCGTTTGCCTTATATATTAATTGGTAATCAAGAAAACTGGACTGTTAAAGGTGGTTTTGCACTAAATATCATCATTAGTTTTGCTTGTATGATAATTAGCACTATCTTAGGTGTAATCCTAGGATTAAGTCAGATATCTTCACAGCGAGTAGTTCGATGGTTTGCTTGGTTTCTGACCCAGTTTTTTCGTAATTCTCCTTGGCTAGTCATCCTTTATGTTGTGCTTTATTTGTTCCCATTTCAAATAAATCTAGGTTTTGCTAGGGTTGAGTTTTCCCCGGTTGCAAAATCAATTGTTGGTTTATCTTTAGTGGTCGCAGCCAATATTTCAGAAATTGTCCGGGGTGCTATTCAATCAATCCCTTCAGGACAATGGGAAGCAGCAAAAGCCATGGGTTACACAAATAATCAAATTTTACTATTAGTAATTTTTCCCCAAGCTTTCAAGCGTATGATTCCTCCTTGGATGAATTGGTATGCAATTTTAACAATGGGTACTACCCTTACAAACTTAGTTGGCGTACCGGAAGGATTGACAAGTGTGCGTCAAGTTTTAGAACTTGAAGGGGAACGTTTTGCCATACCACTTTACACTATTCTGATGTTGCTATTTTTCCTATACTGTTACCCAATTGCTTGGTGGACAAGAAAACTGGAACAACGACTTGTGAGTAAATGAGAAGTCACTATTCAAAATTCAAAATTCAAAAGTAATAAGTAATAAGTAATTATCCATTAGCAACTAATCCACAATCCCCAGTCGCTATATATCCCTAATCCCTAGTCCCCAATCCCCAATCGCCAACCCATGACAGAAACACTAGTATCTCTCCGTGATGTACACAAATCCTTTGGCAAAGTTGAGGTCTTAAAAGGAATTTCCTTTGACGTAAACCAGGGAGAAATTATCTGTATTATCGGACCTTCTGGTTCCGGCAAATCAACAATTCTTCGCTGCATTAATGGTTTAGTTGAGATTAATGATGGTTTTATTCGCGTTGGAGATTTTTTCGTTCACCAATTGAAGTCTGACAGGGAAAAAATCCGTCTGCGGCGTATTGTCTCAATGGTATTTCAACAATATAATTTATTTCCCCATCGTACAGCTTTAGAGAATGTGATGATGGCACCAATTCATGTTCTTAAACAAAATTCTAAAGAAGTAGAAGAACACGCCTATCAGTTGCTCAAAAAAGTTAGACTCCAAGGTAAAGAAAAAAATTACCCCGCAGAACTTTCCGGAGGACAACAACAACGAGTTGCGATCGCGCGTTCCCTAGCTATGAAACCTCAAGTTATGCTATTCGATGAAGTAACAGCAGCTCTTGACCCTGAAACTGTCAAAGAGGTTTTAGTTACTATCCGAGAATTATCTGAAGAAGGAATGACTTGTTTGCTAGTAACTCATGAAATGGGTTTTGCTAGAGAAGTCGCCGATAAAATTCATTTTATGGATCGTGGTGTAATTCTTGAAAGTGAAGCACCTGTTGAGTTTTTTAGCAACCCCAAACATGAAAGGACAAAGGAATTTTTGAGTCAGGTTTTATGATTTACATATATATTATCTGATTGCTGTTGAATTCCATAAGCAGCAAAATTTGGAGATTCTCTTTGTTCATCAAAACATAACTAGGGTAAAAGAATCTATCTCCCCAAGTGCTTATTGTCTTTATAGTTTCCCATCTTTATTAAAGATATTGGAACTCTTGATTAACGCTTATGGTTTTTATCAGAAAAGTATTTATTTCTATTAATATTAATTACCTGTCCAACAATAATAAATTACTCACTAAATCCTGACCTTCAAGAACATAAACGCCACTGATAACATTGCAGGGAATATCTATATCACCTCTGGTAAAACAAAGTATCGGAGTCACCCAGCGTACCCGTTTTAGATTTCTCACTTCTTTTGCTTGACCTTTGACTTTACGAAGTAGATCGCCTTCCTGAAAATCATAAGTATTTCTACCGTAGCGCTTTCTTAAACGTCCACCTTCATAAACCTTGGTTCCATCATGGGACTTAACATCGATGACATACCAATTATCTTGGGGAGAATGCAGCACTACATCTGCATCACCGCATTTTTCAATGGGTAAGTTATGCTCTATTTCCCAGCCCTTATATTTCAAACTATCTAATAATTCAGCAATCTCAGCTTCTGCTCTTGCACCACGCTGAGCATCCCTAGACCGTTTCATCAAGTAACGCCCATTTTGGTACAGATAGTAGGAAGCTACGAAACCTCCACATGCAAGTAAAATTCCCAACAAAGAAATCCTGAGTGTACTTATTAACAGGATTGTCCCAATGAGAACAGCCACGGAATAAATGTAACGGGAAATAGCAGACCGATGTCTTGTCTGACTCAACTTGAGTATATACTCCCCTAGTCCTCTTTTTGTCTGTGACAATTTTCTTGGTAGATGGTGTAAACTGACATATTTGAAGCTTACATCTTTTATGAGAATAAAAATCAAGTAATCTAGTACACAATTGGGGATAGCACTGCGTGCCACCTTGCGGTATAGAGCCTGCGGATCTGCCGACGCCGCAGGTGACGGCTCCGGATCCGTAGGTAGCGCAGCTATAGTCAGAGCTTCGGCGTCGGCTAGCCTCTAGCTTCTGGGGACTAGGGGTTAGGGATTGGGAAAGTTTTTAAGCCTGGGAGGAAAAACGACACGGGGTAATTTATTACCCGTTGCATCAATGATTAGTCTTTGGTAGCTACTAAAAATTCTTGAGGAATTTTAGATTGTACGCCTGCAAATTCTGAGGTTGGTTGACCATTTTCATCTAAAATTTTTCTCAGTGTATATCCAAAGTTATCGAAAAGCCCTCCAAACCAAGAATTTTTTCGATCCCAAGTTTTCTCGTCAATTTGAACTAATGAGAACTCAAAAAGCCATTTGGGTACGCGCAATCCTAATATTATGGGAATAATTTGAGCACTTTTCAAACTATCATCGAAATGGATCTCGTAAATTGTATTCGTCAATTTAGCTGAATAAAACAATAGACGTCCGCTATTTGAATTAGCAAATGTCCACTGAAGGGGAGCAAAGACAGGTAACTTTAAGACTTTACTAGTCTCATCCCATGCTGCACCATCAAATTTTATAAAATCATCTGGTAAAGGATTTCCATCCATAAAGAAAATACCCCGCAAAATTTCTGGCAAATTATTTGTTTTCTCTCCTGAAAGCAAATTTGCCAGATTCTCAACTTGCCAAACTTCTGTTTTAAACATAACTTTTCCGTTATTTTTATGGTAATTAAATCTATTTTTGAGAAAAATTATCCAATACCAAGTTCTCAGGCGTAAATGCGCCGAACCGCTTCATATCCCATTCAACTTCAGATGAACAATTCCACTGATATTTCTTGAAAGCATAAAGACAAAATAGCTTAATTAAAGCAATAGATAAGGATTGACCGGGACATTTACGCTCGATATTTTCACCGTTCCATGACAAAATATCACTATAATCCCGTTCAATATCGAAATCATCCGGGTTTTTATACTTTTGCGAATCACGATTAGCTGTAAAAATTGAAGCAACCAGACGGGTTCCTGTTTGAAAAGGGCATTTTTTCCCCGCAAATTCAATTTCCTGTGGGGATTGAGAAAATTGACTAACGAAGCGGACTGGTGGATAAAGACGTGCAGTTTCTAAAATAATCTTTTCAGTTATTTTTAATTCGTCGACCGAACGCGTGTTAGGTGTTTCATTACCATCCCAAACCAAATCTAACTCGGATATTACGTTAGCTTTTAATTGTTCATCTAGACACAAAACCCCAAAAACCGATCCCAGCAAAGCGCTCGTACCTGCAGTCCCTGCAATATGGATGGTATCAAATATATTATTTAATACCTCTTGTTCGCTTAACTGATAATTTGCTCCAATAGTTAAATATTCTTGGTAGCGAGGAGATTTTTTATAAGTTGCAATTAAATTTTTGCGATGCTGAATATGCGATCGCGTCTGACTGTTCAAAACCGTAGTATGAATTGGATTGGGAACAGTAGCCAAACCCAGATTATCAATATAAGCTACCGAAGCATTTATTTCTTCTTCAGATAATTTAATTTCAAATATCAGTTCGTGTAAAAGTGCTACCATCAATTTCGGTATATCGTCTTTTACATGTAACTTTCCCCAACCAACTGCACGAGCTAGGGCTAGATCTACAAGATGGGCTAATATTTCTGTTGTTTGCGATGGGTCCGGTAAAGCTTGCAATATTAAAGCCCTAATACCATCATGTTTTTCACCATTAGTTCCCAAACTCAAGGGGTTACCTAAAAAATAACTGCGAGCATCTATTCTTAAGGGACCAAGATAATTACCTCGTTTTTGGGGAACCGTCTCGACTAATTTCTTCACCCCTGCATAGGAAGTATAAATAATAGCCCGATCCAAACCAAGAAATTTGTCTGAAATATGTTCTTTGCGTTGGTAAAGATAATCTCGCCAATTCTGAATCAATAGTGGTAGATCCGTGAAATAAGCTGATAGGGTTAGAAGTTGACCTAGGGGACTACTAGAACCAACTTTGGCGATCGCTCGTGCAAACCAAAGTTGACGTTCGTGTGCTTTAAGAATTTTGCGTTCGTTCATTTATAAGACTCGGGTAAGGTGGAATTGATACAGATTAATATTTCTAAAATAATATTTCTCAAGCTATAAAGTAATTTTTAGAAAATAATGTTTAAAGAATAATGTTTCAGAGAATAACGATTTATAACCACCAATATAATAGAAACGACCCGTTCCCCCGGAGAAGTTAAGAGGGATTTAGGTCGTCTCTGAAAATATTTATTTTTTACAAATAATTTAGGATTGCTACTTTATGTTGAGGAGATTACCAACTGTATTTAACAATTTGCGCTGAAATCTCTTTACTCTAGATGTCTGTACTTTAGCTATCTCTACGTTAGATTTTTCTATTTCAGGTTTTTTTACTTCAGATTTCTCAGCTTCAGATTTATTTAACAAATTCTTTTCAGTTTGATAAAGAGTAGCATTGTTAGCTATCTCTAAATCCTTTTCGAGGATTGAATAATCATCATGACTTAAAAGAATAGCAATCCCAACATCGCTCATGCTCTGTGATGCTTTGGTTGCTCCTCCCACATAAATATGCCAAGATATTTCCACATCACTCTCAAAAATTGGTTGCTCAATTGCTGTAACAACTCCATCTCGCTTCGGATGAATTGAGTAAGCACTGTATTTCCAATCTTTTTTATCCTTGACTTGAATATTAGAAGAATCACCAATTTGTAATTGCAAATGCAATTCATTTAATTTTATCCCCTGATATTTCTCAAACATTTTTGACGCACAGGTACCAGGACTACCTAAATTTATTTCCATGAGAAGCGGTTCTTCACCATCTTCTGTTAAAAATAAATTGATGTTAACTACACCATTTTTAGGATAACCATGCTCTAAATTTTGTAATGCTGCAATTGAAAATTGTTTGAGTTTCTGGAATTCTGGCTCTTCTTCCCTGATAATAATACTGCTGATTGAATGACCGTAAAGAAAATTGTCATTAAATCTATTGTATTTACAAGCAGCAAAATATTTAGCCTCACCATCTTCGATTGCAACGGTTGTAGTATATGGCTGACCTCTAACTAATTCGTTAAACTCAAATTCTCGATCCGAGTTTATATTATTTTCACACCAAGCTTTGAGTTCATCAACTGTGTGAATTCTTCTGACTTGTTCGCCTTCATTTCTATTAACTGATTTGATAAATATATTATCACCCAGTTCTTGAACAACAAAATTGAGATAGGAAAGTGGTTCTTTACTATGTTGATTGCGATCAAAAATCAGATGTTTTGGTAGTTTAATTGAAGAATTTTTCAGGGCTGATTTGAGAGAACTCTTATTCGTAAACTGGCTGACAACAGTTTGGCGATCGCCATGAGTTAGGTTTAAAGTCTCACGCAACTGTGCTGTTAACAGCATTAAATGCCCGTCATTGGTTACAAACTGACAGTTACTATCTTTGAGCCCATAATCAGCTTTAATCTGCTGATAAGTTTGGAGTATATTTTCCAAATTAAATGGCTCAATCATTCTTACCAGTTCGAAATGTTGATACTGAGAAGGTACAACTTTACTCAACCCTCTTCTACTACAAAGTAAAACTAAGTTTCTCCTGTCAAACTTAATGCTACTAAAGTCAGTTTTCGCAGAAAGCGTATCATGCAGTACAAATACAGTTTTCTGATTGACATCAATCCGATTATTTAAAGAGATAGATTTATCTACTTCCTCACAAAGGGCTGTTTGTACTAATTCGACAATTTCCTCCGAGCATCCCCATGACAGAGTGACTCCAGAACCACCATGACCATAGTTGTAGAAAATTTTGGTGTTTGGAACTCTTTCTAAACAAACATTCTTCTTCGTACATGGTCGCAAACCAGTCCTGACAGGCTCTTGTTCATCTAATGGGAGGTCTCTCAATTCCTCTAAAAACTGCAAACAGCCATCATACATCTGGCGAATAATTGGTATGTCAAGGGACAGTTCTGTACTCCATTTATCTGGCTGTGCCAATCCTCCCAAAACAACCAAATCATCACCTCTAGGAACAATGAAAATGATATCTTGTTCGTTTGTAGAAGAGCGTTCGTGAGAAATACAGTGGGCGTCCTTTACCACACCTCCTTTATTCTTCACCCTGACAAGGGCACCCCTTAAAGGATGCATTGAAGAATCCCCTGTCGTCACAATCGATCCAAGACCTGCACAGTTAACAATTGCCGATACATTGAAACGACGAAGCAATTCTTGTTCGTTTTCAACCACGTTAACAGTGATTTTTTCTTTTAATATTTCACATCCAATTTCAATAGCATGTTTCAGTAACCACTTCATGTAAACATCTGTGTTTACCATTGGAGACATATGTTTATAAGCATCTTTTATGCCTCCTTGGAAATTTAAATCAATACTGTCTTTGACAATCTGCAAGCCTCTTTCAAAGCCATCAACCTTATCCTTCAATTCATTCATTTTGTTGAGGTCGAAGGGTTGATTTTCCAAGACATCCTTGAAGTAGAAATACACATCTCTTAGATAAATACCTGTTTCTTCTGAGCCGAAATCTGCGTGCATTTCCTTGAACTTCTCGTAGGAAGTCATACACCATTCTTTAGAGCGCTCCAAAGATCTGGGGGCACCATGATGACCACAAACTGCTGGTGGCCATTCCCACAAAGCACCTGCGACTACAGAAGTTAAATCAGGAGCAAAGCTATCAGCTGCGATGGTAACATTAAAGCCTGCTTTTTTCAGAGATATAGCAGTTGTTAAACCACTGACCCCTGCTCCAATAACCAAAATGTTTGCGTCCTGAATAAGGGTTAACTTTTCTTTCATATCTAACCCTATATTTTCATTCGATCGCATAATATTAATAACCTCACCAAGGAAAATTCATATTGTTGAATGGCATTAATCTTAAGAACTCTGCAGGGTCAAGTAGGGAACACACATCTGGCAAACCTTTATCTTTAACAATTATCAATTTCACAGGCCTTGTAGAACAAGACTTGCTAATGATGCTTGTCTCTTTCACTTTTAGCCAATACTTCAACACTAAATAAGTAAAACACTAACAAATGTTTGCTAATCCCAGGTTTTATCTTTATGATTAGCTTTTAAAGAAACATGAAGAAACAGTTAAGTTAATACATCTGAAGCTAAATCTTTTTGCCGCATAAGTTTTACCTAGAATTACTATCTGAGACTTTAATTCTGAAATTTAATAAGAACTTGCTAAACATTTTCAATTTTAGAAAATGATTAGAGTTTTTTGAATTTAAAATGGAAACGATTGGATTGATTAAAAGTTACTCCTTTATTTGTGACTTTTTTGACAAATTACCTTAATAATTCCAAAGGCAATAAATGTGTTCGCTAATCATATATTTAGGATTGATTCACTGAGTTTGAAAGAAAACCCGGTTACTTTGAAAGCCTAATCAATTGGCACAGCACATTTTTTACCAATTAGTTACTCCTTGATTTTGTCCAAAGTCTAAATGATATTTTTCAAGTTTATGTTTGATTGAAATGACTTCTTAAGTAATTATCGTACTTTAGATAGATCCAACTTCAGAGATTCTGTTTTAGATATATAAAAGGTACTATAAATTCTTAAAATGTCACTGCCTACTATAACAAGAAGAAAGCTTTATTACAATCCAAATTATGAGATAGTCAAACATGATTTCTCAATCATGCATTCCTTTTTGGTGTAATATTAGACTCTTGATTATGGCATAAATATCAATTAAAATCGCAAATCATTTTAAATGAAAGTGTATTATTTAACTTTTAGTTATCAAAATAATATTCGAATATTCAATCAAAAATAAAATCAATTTAATAATGGCATATATCTTGAAAGCCGATATTAGTTGTATTTTTAAGAGATTAATTAGAATAAAGGTAACGCACCATGGGGTAAATGGTGCGTTATTCTCATTCTTATATACTGATACTATTAAGAACTAAAGAAGGCTTGAGGAAGTTATATTCAACCAAGCGATTTTTGTTACGTAACTCAATTTTACGTTCCACCTGATTTAAATCTTGTTGAAATAGTCTGACAACTTCTTCAGCATGAGGATCGCTAAATTCTCGGTCGTAGTAACCCAAGCGGTCATAACGATAAGCTGATAATCCGTAAATAATTTGTAGTTGATCTGCAGTTTGATTGGGTGGGGGGAGAAACGCCATTAAACTTTTCAGATCCATGTTGGGATTAGAATCCACAGCTTGGTAACCTGCGAGGGGCATATTCGGAACAAATGCCATATATTCATATTGGGGATAATTTACAGCAGAGTGCTGAGGTCCGCATGTAAAAATAATGCCAGTTACAACGTCGATTAATTGTTGCAGATTTTCAAATTGTGAGGGTACCCCTTTTACTCGTCCACCATCAGCAGCAACTAATTCTGCAGCCCAAGCTTGCAGTTCGCGATCATCTTTAATGTCCCCTGGATTTGGATAATATATACTCAAATAATTCGATACAAATTTCTCGATCGCATTCCACAGTAACATTCCATCATCTCTGTAGGGGTAGTGGGGTAAGCGATCAGTATCATCTAAGCCACGATTTGCGATTTCTTTAGGTAAAGCAAATTCGTCTAAGCTCCAAAATTCTTCAGCATTTTTAAAGTAAGCATCCCGGACAATTTGTAGGGATTCTCTTAAGGTTCCCCCAAGGAGATTATCAACGTACCCACCTTGATTAATTAAATTTTTACGGGCTAATTCATTGTTGTGGAGCATGAACCGGAAGTGGGGACGCAGCAACAAACCCAACGGATGATTTTCAGCTAGCTGTCGAGCTGTTACAACTGCGAAAGGTTCCATCACTAGGTGAGTATGACATAAATGGCTACTCATTTCATGATGATTTGCATCTGCAATCTGCATACAAATTTTGGCATATAACCAGTTAAGGTGAGAATCAAAAGGAGTTAAAATTCTACTTCCCGTACCAAGTTCCGGTACTAGTTGAATAGCGATTGGGGTTAATTCTCCGCGATCGCAATAACCAGAATTACGCCAGCAAAATAAGGCTATGGGTGCAGGTAAAGACTTTCGACCCCTAAGATAGCTTCCTCCCCGAACAAATGAAAGACTGGTATAGTCTGCGATATATAGATTTCCGTTGTTCAGTTCTTGCTCTAAATTTAGGGATGTACCAAATTCAGCCTGTAAATCTCGGATGGAAAATGCAAAGTGAGGGGGTAGTTCCTTAATACTGCGTATTACCATAGGATTTACTCCACTTAGCCTTTGTTCGGCAAAGTATTCGTCATTTTGGTAGGTCTTGAGTAATTCCGGTGTTGGTAAAACAGGGAAAAAGTCCTCATAATCTTGGAATTCATCAAAAGGATCCCAAAAAGAGCGAAGTCTAATTCCCAAGGTATTAGCAGATAATTTACCGAAAGTTAAAGGTAAGCGTTCTGCAAGGTATTTAGGGGAAAAAGCCTCATTATTAGGAACATCATCAATTAATGGGAGGGGAGAAAGATAATTGAAGTTAAATTGGTACTCTTCACGATTTTTATTAAGCCAATCTTTCCGCTTCTCAGGGTTAGGGTCATTTTGAGGAAGATAGGGTTTCATTTATTAAGAGCTATAAAGTTTACATTAGACAACAATAGATTACGAGTTATCGAAACTTACTTATCTTATCTTTGAAGAACAGGATAGAGTTCAGATAATTAAAGTTTTCAGGGTATAACCAAGAAAGCGCAACAGCAAAGCTCCGCGCAAAATTGACCTTGAGCCAGAACGGTACCAGTACTTTGTCCTATAAAGTCTTATACCAATTTGGAAAATAATGAGACAGATAGATTT
>JGI1201J43222_100194_pt1 | contig 19453 bp, 10 predicted proteins | sample MastesBC008_FD_43222 | JGI IMG/M metagenome (IMG submission 43222) | reverse complement strand
AGTAAAAGGGTTATTAGGTAATAACCGCCGTCTTTTCAATAGGGTTATATAGTAATACCAATTTAGAAAAATAATCTGTTGCAATGATTTATTTAGTTGGTATTACTAATTAAAATTAAGCGGACTTGATATCAAATAAGCAAAATATAATACAGGGGCTTACTTGTCGTAAACCCCTGTGAATCATCAAAGAAAATATGGCGTAAATTGTTTTTTGAAAAGTAATTTTACCAATAAATGGCTAATCAATTTTTACTCGGAAACGAATCAAACCAAAGTTATCAGGAAGAATTTCGTTAATATTGACAACTACTGCACCATCGGGATTATTAGGATTTTGACAGGCGTCTCCACCGGTTCGATCTGCCAAAGGTCTGAGGGGAGAATAAAATGTTCCTCCGTCTGTATCTTCAGTATTTGTCAAACTCCTTGCTGATGCATTCCCCTGTTGTAAACTAATTCCCCTACCAACACCAAAAGTATTTAGACTAAAGGATGTTCCCTGAGGAATCAAGTCACATATACGGACGTTTTGCTGCGGTGCACCACCTTCAGCTAAGAAGTAAATTGTATATTCCACCTCATCGCCACTTTTTGTTGGCAGTTCCAGTACGCCAAAAAGTCTATTCCCCAACGCTCGATTTAATACATTATCATCATTGCCAGTACCGTCTACAAAAGTATTAAATGAACCAATAGGTTGACCGTTGCTTCCAAATGCACCGGTAATTCGTTTCACCAACCGCAGATTAGTTGGAGCTCCTTCGCCAACATTTCCGCCACGCAGACCAAAATCAACATCATCTACATTTTGTCCGATGAGAAGATTAACTGTTCTTTGCGAACTACCAGTAGTAATTTCAGGAAAATTATCAGGAGGAGTAAGGGTTACTCGATAAGGACCAGGAGGTAAAAGCTCAAAGCGATAAAACCCATTGTCATTGGTGGTAGTTGTCCTGTTAATGTCATCAGCGGTGCCTAACTGATTGTCTTGTCCAGGTAAGGTAAGAGTTACAGTTGCGTTAGGAATTCCAGGTTCGCCCTGATTTTGAACCCCATCACCGTTACGGTCATTAAAAACTGTGTCGCCTATAGAACCAGGTCCAATACAAAGATTGAATCTGGTTAAACCAATAGTCTCATCCTGTTGGGGTACCCCGAATTCCGTTCCTGCTGTATATTGAATTTGAATTTGGGTTACCGGAGCAGTAATTGTGGCTTCTACATTACCATCACTACTATCACGAGTAGCATTTTCGTTAACACCTCTAGCGACATTATTATCTACAGCAACGTTTGGTCCAAGCGCTGTAAGATTTACGCCCACGGGTGTATTAGCGTTGAATGCTCTAACCGTTACCTGGTCTTGAAAAGTAAAGCCAAGATCGCGCTCTCCGTCACGGTCGATATCCACTAAAAGCAAAGGATCGAGCTGAATTGGTTGAGAAAAATTTATGGTCAAAGTCGCGCTACTACCTGGTGGTGCTGCTCTATCTTCTGCTCCAGTTGGATCCTGCAAACCTATATTGAATTCTAAATTGGGACCGGGTTGTCCTCCATAAACCCCGGAAGTAATTCTAGTTTCCTCATTGTCAATTACTTGTCCGGGGATACTTTCAGTAAATTGAAAAGTTGTTATAACTCCACCTGTATTTGGGCTTTGACTTTCAATTCCCGCTCGATTATCCGTAGGAGTCCAATTAACGACGGTTGGAGTTGTTCCCGCAGGACAACTTGTAGTTGGGGTTTGTGCCAAAACTCGATTATCTTGTAACAGGTTTCCCCCAAATATCAGTTGTGGTACGGTAAAAACCAAAGTTAGGAAACTGCTTCCCAAAGGTTTCATCATTCCCCTGAGCATGGGCTGAGTCTGAGAAGGGGAAAATAAAATTGGGAATGAATACTTCTGATTAACAGATACTTTGGTTGAAATTTTATCGTATCTTATTGGCGAGTTATTCTTCGAACTACAAGGCTCGCGATCTTGTCCGCGATTATTTGGTTTTGCCAGTAAATGTTTAAATAAAGCTTTCATTTTTAGCTTGCTAAACAATAAAAAATGACCAGTTGGGCTGGGAATTATGGGTTACTAAGGACTGCCTGGAATTGCAAACTGGAAACAAATTAGGAACCAATTACCAATTACCGATTACCAATTAGCAAAACCTTTATCTTCCTTCTCTTTTACGTCTTCTTTCGATTTGCAAATCATCTTCTTGTTCTTCAATAATTAGATCGACCCCTCTAATATCCTTGAAGATAATTTCAACGCGGCGATCGCGAGCATAATCTACAACACCTGTACCATCTGGAACTTTACGTTGAGATTCACCAAAAGTACGGATCGTCATTCTTTCCGGAGCAATACCTTTGCGGAGTAAATAATTTCTTACGGATAACGATCGCCTTTTACCCAAAGCTAAATTGTAAGCGTTACTAGCACGGGGGTCAGTATGACCTTGCAGTTCCACCACAATGAATGGATATTTCTGTAATACTTCTGCTACGCGATCAAGAACTTCCCCACTAGTTTCACTAATAAAAGATTTATCTAAGGCGAAGTGAACGTTACGTGGAACTTTGATTTTAAGTGGTGGTGGTGGCGGTGGCGGTGGAGGAGGTGGTGGTGGTGCCGGTGGAAGCGGTCGAGAAATACATTGGGGTATCGGTATGGGGGTTTGTTTCTTCGGACTAGGACCAATATTGGGTTTAGTTTGAGGTGTCCCAATTAATGCGGCAGCTGCTGGTTCTGAGGTACCGTATTTGGGATCGCTTGCGATCGCACTGACTAAATCCCCAGTTTTTAAATTATTTAACTGAACTGTGAATTTACCATCTTCATTAACTGGTACCTGGGTTAGGATTTCTGATAGTGCTCCATATCCAGGAGTATAAATTGCTTGCTTTCCTGTTTGATAATCACTAAGGCGATAAATTGTTACTTCACTGCCCCGATCAGCTTTTCCTTCCACAGTGACTGTAGTACCATTAGGAGCAAATGTCCGAGAAGTAAATTTGGGAGCATTAATTGCTGCATTTCCCGTATCTCGACGTCGGTTAGAAGAATTTCGCTTGGGGTTAGGACCATCTCCCCTTTGAAAATCAGACACTCCTAAATTTCGTTGAGTATTTAGATCGATACTCAAACCTTCTAAGGCAGTAAATTTATTTTTTTGAATTAAATTACGTTTTGTTTTAGGGAAAGCAGAAACTACAACCCCAGGACCTGTTTGATTGTCAATTTCATTACCAGTAACCCGGTGGTCGCTACCCATCAAATAGACAGCCGCTCTACGCAAACGTCTGCCATTGTAAGTAATTTTGTTATTTTGCAGCAGTACATTACCTTTTGGTTTAAATAAATATACTCCAGCGCCATCATTCGCACAAATTAAATTTCCGGTAATTTGGGAATTATTAACTATGCCTTCAAGCCTAATGGCGTCGGGCATTCCAGCAATTCCGTTACCTATGATAATATTTTCAGTTACTGCGGTATTCTCCGCCCTGACTGAAGTAATAATTGCACTACCTTCATGAAAGGAAATTCGGTTGCGACGAATTGTTGCACCTTGAGAATTGAAAGCGTATATTCCAAAAGCTGACGTTTGTTCCGGAAGTTTTTCATCTCGGGTCAAACCCAACCAATTATCTTCAATGACAACCCCCTTCGGCGCTACGTCTTTGTCATAAAAGGGAAAGTTATCATTGGGGGGTTGTTGTTGGCTGGTATCGGGCGGAGGTAAGCGATGGGCAATGACAATATCTCCTGGTGGAGTAGTCAAAGTTACTGGTTTGGGAACACCATCGTAAACTAATAAGTTACCCAATTGTTGCTTAATTGGGCTGGCATTAAACCCGTACAAATTTAAACCGCGAATAGTAATTCGATCTGCAACAACAGTTAAACCCCGAAATATTTCTTTACCAGCACCTGGGGTAACTGTCACCACTGGAATTGGAATTGCAATTTCAGCCGTTGCAGATTTATCGGGCTCGTATCCCGGTTGGGTAGTACCATCGACGATTAATCCTGGTACAGCTAAATCTGGTAACTGTTTGTGCAGTTCAATCGTAGTCGCGTTAGGCAAATTAAATTCAATTCGGGAAGTGCTCCTATCACCCACAGCTTTAACTTGCGCTCGTTCGCGATCGCTGAGTTGCTCGATGGTTAATGTGCCATTTACCAGTTCAATAGCTTCCCGTAGTGTTAGCTTTTCATCAGGTTGAACGTCACCATCTCCCTCGCTATTTACTACTACCTGCAAAGGTGCAGGTAAAGTAACCCCTGAGTTTTTTCCTGGTAAATTTTGCTTTTGAGCAAGCGCTAACCCTGAGGGAAACAGGTAAAAAGAAACAGGTAACAGATATAACGGAGCAGGTAAAAATTTAGCTTTTGGTATTCGGATAAACGAATGAAAATTGGGGGTGGGGAGTTTACCTCTCCCCAATCGCCAGTTCCCACTCACCATTCGTTTAAGATGAACTTTGAAACTGGGCATTAAATCACTCCTTTCGCACCACACTTGGTTTGTCTTGTTGCTGTTTAAGGTTATTTATCTGGTTAATTTGAGAATCTTGAGAAGTCTGAAAATTATTGTTTGACTGTTGTTCAACATGTTGTTCAACATATTTTCTCGGTTTATTGTCTTTGTTAGATTGATTGTCAACAGTTAGCAAATAATTAACAGGATTAGAACTAGATTGGGGTGGTTGTTTAACATTTAACGCTTGTTTTTGTTTTAAAGTGCGTATTAAACGTTCTTGGGAAGTTTTTTCCTCCGAGTTAGGTTTTTTTCGTACCAACGATTCACTTTCAGACTCCTGTTGCTGTTTGGGTACGGGCTTTTGTAGTCCAAAACCATTTAACAGTTCGTTCAGCTTCAAACTGACATTCAGATACACACCACCCCGAGAACGATAACCAGAAAAATCCCGATCGTCGACACTACCAAAGCTGTATCCTACACCAAGTCGTAAATCGGGCGATAAATAATATCCACCTTCCAATGCCCAACCAAATTCATCAAAATTTGGATTATTGTTGGAATTTTGACCAATCCAGCGTCCTTCTAGAGCTAAATCTGTACGATAGCCAGTACGGTAAGTTGCTCGCATTTGCGCCAAGTTAACATTACCGTTAAATCTATCGCCGTCAAAATAAGTGACACCATTACGGAATGCATATTTACCATATAATTCCCAGCGCCAATTTGGGGCGTAGATACCTTCCGCAGACAAGGTATGACCTGTAGCCGTAGAACCAGTAATTTGGTTTTCTATTGTCGAGTCAAAGTTTTGTCGCCACTCATATTTGAGCAAAGCATTGAATTTATCGTTGTTAGGGTCGCGATATGCCAAACCAACTTTTAGATTAGCGGTGTCTCCTAACTCTTGGAATCTTGTTCCACTGGCCCCAATATCGCTTACATTTGAAGGTAAGAACACATTTGCCTCACCTGCTTGCTGATAACGAACAAGTGCTGTGAGGGCTGGGGATATTTTACCGGCAGCCGCTGCAGAAATTACTGTATTATTACCTTCGGCACCGTCGCGATATTCCATCCTGGCACTAGCTTTTAAGTCAGGATTATCCGTGTATTCCAGACCCACGCTATAAACTGAACCAGAAAATAGCCCTAAAGAGGATGCAGTTTGTCCAACTGCGTAATACTGGGGAAATGTATTACCTGAACCTGTAGCGTTAAACACGTTTTTGAATACGTATTCATAACCGACATTCATGCGTAATCCTGGTGCTACAGCCCAACCATGACCTAAGCCGACGGCTCCTTGACCTTGCAAACCATTAAAGCCTGAAAGTACGGAATAACGACCTGTCAGGGCTGTATTTTCCGAAAATTTATGATCTAAAAGCGTGTCAAAAGTTGTAATAGAATTACCTTTGAGCAGCTCGCTACGGTCGTAGAATTGATGTGCTAGTCGAAACGTCACACCCGGATAGGCTTTCCAGTCCATTGCCAAGGTGGTACGGTTTGGATAAAGGGGATCGCTATCGCCCAAATTTAATTCATTTTGCGCCTGAAAAGTTAAAGATTGGGTTAAGGGTAACTTGAGACCGGAGACTAATTGGTTTGCATCTCCATCAAAGCGATCGCTAACTCTATCTTCTCTCGAGCGATTAACATATTCCAGGTTTAAATCTGCATTGCCAAACTTTTGCAGTATTCCCGCCCGGAAAGTTCTCAATTCATTATTGACTCTTTCACCCGGACGTGCTTGTGGTTGTGGGTCAAATAGATCGAAGAAATTAATTAAATTACTGGCTGCGACACCATAGTTTTCTTCAATATCGTAGGATGTCCGCAAGCTGGTTGTGTTAGTAATTTTGCTCAGCAAAGATGCCCCATAACGAGTTTGTCCGGGGAAAAAGCTAAACGTGGCATTATTAACAAAATTTGGTTCTACTGCTCGGTAATAAGCTGTACCTTCAAAATTGCGACTAATTTTACCAAAAGCTTCTATGCGATAAGCATTACCGCTAACATCTCCACCGTTGAGTAAATCACTGTTAGAACGAGCATACTCACCAATGATTTTACCTTTATCTCCCAAAGATACTTGGAAGTCTGCACCAAATAGCTCAAAATCTCGATCGCCTTGGTCTTCTAACAAATAACTCCCCGCAACGAAGGATTTTTTTTCGGCTTCCTGGGAGAAGTTATATTGCAAGCGTCCGCCAAATAAGTCAGAATCATCACCACCATCATTTTGGTAGGTAACTACTACTTTTCTAACTAAAGTGGTGCCAAAACCAGGATTGAGTTCCGTTGCCAAAATTGGACGCCGAAACAGTAAGGTACCCCGGTCATAATCTATGTCATAATCCTGACCGCGAAATAGTTGTTTGCGTTCAACTACTGTTCCTGGACGGTTAATTTCTTCAGATTCTAAATAAACGGTTTCACTACCAGGAACTAATAAGCGTCGAGACAGGAAATAGTTACCGCTGGTACCGTTGGGAATAAAGGTGTCCCTTTGGAAACCCTCAATGTTATTTGCATACAAGCCTGTAAATTGCAAATTCCCAAAATTATAGTTGGCTTTGAAACCATGTAATTGTCGCGACGTCGCTGTATACAACTGGGAAGACCGAGTAAACTCTTTGGTGTTGTAATCCCCCCACATGAAGTAATCTGGCTCTGCTCCTGGAATAGAAGGAGTACGTTCCAAACGAGCATAAAAACTATCTATAGAAGGAGCAGTGGAAGTAAAGGAAGAACTATCGCCGTAGACGGGATATTTCTGTTCGCAAAATTGAACCCCGCCAAATAAACGATTTCGACCTTCACAGTCTTCATTCAAAGGACGATCGCTATTAAAAGCTCCTGTAAACAACCATTCTCCAATGGAACCAGTAGCAAAAACAGCCGCATCAACATCAAATTCAGTACCACTGTCTCCCGGTCTGAGAAATTCACTCCGGCTTCCCCAATAGTCAGTACCTTTAGCACCAAGGCGAAGATTAACAACTCCTGTAACCAAAGAAGGTCGCAAATAAGTGGTAAATTCTACCTGCGTGTAGGCTTGAATTGGTTCATCTTGAAATCTATTCCAGGCTGTAGAGTCAGTTTGCTGGGGAAATGATGGGTTTCCCAACAGACCTGTTTCTCGACGTAAATTGGGGGATGGCTTTCTAATTTTCACAACAGCAGCCCGAATGCGAACTTGTTGCGCCTTAATCCCAGATTTCAGAGTGGCTATAAATTCTCCACCCCTAGCTATAACCTGAAATCCTGGTTGGTCTTTATTTTGGTCTGCACCAATAAATTTCCCCGCAGAACTAGTCAAAGTTACCATCACATCATCATTGATGGGTTGATTGTTCGCGTCGGTAATTTCCCCTCGAATTTTAATTGTGGAACGCCCGTCAGCTTGTATTCGCGGTTCCCCTATGGGTGCAATCTCAATTTTTGGTACTTCTTGACGAATTTGTTTTAAATTATCGATTTTGTCAGTACCAGTTTGTGCAGTTTCTGGTTGGGAAGATATTTGAAACTGTTTTTGATTTTTATAATATTTTTTTCCTTTTTTGAGTCGTTCGCGTAACTCACTTGTGCTACGAGCAAACTTTGTACTTGCAGGATTTGTACTTGCAGGATTTGTATTTGCAGGGTTTGTATTTGCAGGGTTTGCCTTTTCTTGGAGAGATTCTTCCAATGAAGGAGTGTTCTGGCTTTCCTGAGGGTGGAAATCAAGTAACTTATTTGAAGCAGATACAGTTGACCGATCGCCAATACCACTTCCTTTATTTAAGTTTACTTTTTGATTTTTATCAGATTCTTGAGCAAAAGTTTTGCTTGAATAAGCAGCTTCAACCCCCAAAAATGCCGGTACAACAGTTGCAAAAACCGCAGATAACATACTTGCGCGATTGCGACTGATGAGGATAAGTCGCAAAATACTAACATTTTTGGCAATGAATACTCCTAGTTTTTGACGTTTCATCGCTTTTCCTCCGAAAAAGCCGGTGTTACCGCAAAATTAACCCGCACCATGCTGTTAGGTGCTATTTTCACTAACCGTGATTGGCTGTTCCTTTCGATGAAATATTTATTGGGAGCAAGGGCATAGCCGGGTAAACTACTTAGATCGAGGGCAGCTGTTCGAGAACCAGATACAACACCAGGCAAAGAGTACAAACCTTTGGCATCAGTGACAATCCGATTGCCATCATCCATAAAAATTACCGCATTCGGTACTCCCGGTTCATTTGGTTGTTGTTCGCCATCAAAGTTTTTATCAACGAATACCCTACCAATTAGGGTGCCACAATCTGATAGAATACCACCCCTAATGCGGACGCGAAAACTGCTAGGTGGACTATTATTGACCTGTGCAACGTTTATACCATCTCCCCTAATAGCGTCTGGAGTAACTTCCAGAGCATAAAATACATTCAAAATTTCATTTGGCTGCAACACTTCATTTGTTGCAATAGAAATAGTGCGACTGGAGGTCTGATTGGCGGTTAAATTAACTGTTCTATCTCCTGTTCCCCCTTGTATAGTTCCTTTAAGAGATTTAGAAATAAACCGCAAGCCCACAGGTAAGCGATCGCTGATGGTTAAAGACTCTGTTGCTGCATTTCCAGTATTCTCAATTGCGAGCCGGTAGATTACAGTATCCCCAGGTTCAGCCGCAGCTCGATCCCCAGTTTTAATAATCCTTAAGTTTGCTTGAGAAGCTGTGAGAGTTACAGTATTCGACTCTACTTGTTCGTCAGGTTGATTGTCGGTTCTGGCAGTAGCTGTATTATTTATCGTTCCATTTTGGGCTATACTTACTCCACTACCGTAAGTATAAATACCGAAAAATAAAAAAGTTAAAAAGAGGCCGTTATGCCTCAACCAGGAGCTGATCTGTTTCATGGGAAGGCATCAATGGTGTATGTATATTTCCCAAATTTTTTAGGGTTTTATATTTACAAAAGACTGTACTTTAGCGTATTTTTTTATACGTTAAAGATGTGAGGATGCTTCCAGTTACATTATGGAGAAACTATCAGAAACTCATCCATTTTTAGCTGATTCGCAAACACTTTTACAAACTCTTCAATCTTACTTTAAGAATATTTCTTTCCCGAGATAGATATATACTTACTAATGCTTCAGAAGGGTAAAGATGTGATTTTTTTATTGTCATGGCAAATACAACCCAACTCCTCAAATATATGTGTATTTCAACACCAAAATTCAATCTTTAAGTAAAAAAAGCTCTGAACTCAGAATCACTTTGTCAGATCGCTAAAATCGATACTAGCTTGACATTAGTAGCTTTCAAAAGAAATGAAAGCCTGAAATCATGGCTAAAACCAAATTACAACTTGCAATCCATTAGGACATCAGCAAGTTAAGGTTGATTCCTTATATTTCATTCTAGGTTTTACATTATCTTCACATAAATAGAGTTTTTTATTACTCCTTTACAAAATCTTTGTTTTTGTTCTAAGAGCATATTATCTAATATCCAATATCCTCAACAATAATATTGTTGATTTTTTTTGATGCTGGATGCCACCTTGTAATTAAACTTTGAAATATAAATGTATATTTCAGATTCAAAATAATTCAAAATGATAGGAAGCAAAAAGATATTATTTGATATTGACATGTTCCACAAAATCAGTATTTTACCCACGAGCAAAATTGAAAATAATTAAAACAAGTTAAACGCACAGATGTAGACAAATAAATGAATCATTTGTCATCCATGATAATTTTTGACAGCAAAACTTTAATTTGCGTTGACTTTCTCCACACCGAGATGTAATGGAACCACACCATGAAAGCAATGCTTAGCAGGTATGCTTTTTGGAGTATCGCAATTTTCGTCTTACTTCTAACTGAACTCTTGGAAGGCGAACAAAATAATAAGGTCATTGTGCCTGGGTTATTCCGAGGAGTATCCCCAGTTTTGCCTGCTCAAGTAATTATATTGAACTCAAGCACTCTGATAAGTGGAAGTATGCACCAGGTTGCTTGCCGAATCTTAAACTTTTGAAGGTCACACTTAAGTAATATTACCTGTGGATTATACACAATTAATCACTATTCACAAAACTTTCTCAGTAATTTTTCTTGTTTTATAAACTGTATTATATTTATCCAAGGCTTGACTGTTAAATAAATCATAACGGAAAAATATAAAAAAATACACTTTTTTTGCTGATAAATTTACGGCTGTCAATTAAACTATCTTATTTGACTAAATCTCCTATTTTTATCATGTTTGCAGTTGTTGCAGTTATACTACAAAGTTATATAAAATACACTATTTTCTCTAGTCTATTTTTTCATTTCTAAATTTTAGTCTTTGAAATCGTATAATTTTAAATTTCAAAAAAATATAAAATTATGATTGAAATTCGAAATTAGAGAAAATGGATTTATACGCAAAAATTTGTCATTATGTATTTGTGCATACATGCAGCTGTTAGTATTACGAGTTAACGAGAACTATTTTTCTATACATTTCTCATATAGTATTAGGCGCAAGTGAAAGTTTTTTAAATTCATCAATCTTCTAACCCAATTACGCAGTGTTATATATTTAAATCAAGCGGGCGTAGATAACCAAGAATAATCACTCTATGGTGAATTATGAGATACGATGACGCCTTCATAATTTCGGTTCGGGTTTGGGAAAGCGTCCTCAAGGAGTTCTGTTATCAAGAAGGAAAAAGGACTTAGTGCTTCAGAGTATTGGAGAGATTGATTATAAAAGATTTGAACTGCACCTCATCCGGTGAAGCCATCCCGTAGGGTAAGGTGCTTGCACTATATCCCACCACTGAAGCGCGTGGGTTTTGTGCTCCGATACTATAAATTTGAAGAGTTTTGTAATTGTGTAGATGCTGTAATGGTAAAAATGTCCTAACCTTTATAGGCAATAATCCATCTCCATAAATTAATTTAGGGTTTTGAGCGCAATTCCGATCAAACCCAGGATAAAGACAATTCTGCAAACAAGATAATACCTCCGCGCAACTATGTGGTGGAGGTTTCTTAAAATGAGATTCTAGATTAATCAGACAAGAAAAAATGTCAGACAATATAAAGAATATTTAGTATATATCCTCATATTCTGTAGCTTCAGCCCTTCTGTGTTCTGGGCGTGGTGGCAAAAATTCCGCACGTCTCACAGGAGTTAATGTTGGATTAGGAGAATTATAAGGATGAATTACCTGTACAGCACGAGTAGAACGTGGTTTTTGGGAAAACAAAGCAGAAACTCCCGCTACCACAACTCCACCACCGACAGTAAGAGCCATTCCACCAACTGCTCCCCACAAAATACCTGAAGACCACCACTGATTTTCAACAGCAAGAGGTGAAGCGACTTGTTGTGGAGTATGCTGAATAGTTTGAGGATTTAGAACCTGTAACTGTGCTTGATATTGTTGACTAATTTGAGTTTGCAACTGCTCGTTACGATTTCTCAGTCGATCATTTTCCCGTTGCATGTTTTCCATTTGCAACTTCACGCGATCCACATCAGAGCGTAGTTGCTCGTTGACTAGGCTCCCAGGAGAAGATGAAGGATTTTGCGGTACATAAGAATATTGATTCGCAGGTGGAATTGCAGGTGGAGCAACTACAGGTTGCTGTGGTTGCTGGGAAGATATGGAAAAATTCTGTGCTGCATTCCCACCAGCTCCTTTTAATAGCAAAAGTGCCGCTAAGCCTGCTACAGCGACACCACCGATAAATGCCATACTTTCACTCATCGTCTTTGCCCCCTAACCACGAAACCAATATTTACTGATAAACAATTACACTCTCTCACATTCATAAATTTACTACCCTAGAAGACTTTTCATAAAATTTATACTTTAACAAATTGTACCTTAACGGTAATAATAAATAGTTTTTTCACCGTCTAATATGTGCCTTATATATTCAAGATCATATCCGTTAAATTGTCTACTCGAAGAGATGATAACAAACATTAGAGTTATATATTTTTAATATTCTCTTCCAATTCCATCAAAATTAATAATTGAGTCATATTACAGATTGACAGACCGGACGTCCGGATTTTACAAGAATTTACTTTAGCTCCAGATCTCCGATATACAGGCAAATCTTTACATTTATTTGAAATTTTATCTGAAAAATATTTAAAGTTAGTAAAAATATTATTACCTGCTGGGACTGGCTTGAAAAGCTAGGGGCGCAATCCTAAAGATTTTAAATTTCATTTATGAAACCACTAGACATCGTAGGTAGCGCAGCTAGAGGCTAGAAGCTAGAGACTAGAGGCTATCACTAACGTCACCTTGGGGATCCGCCGACGCCATAAACGCTCTAGCCATAACATGTCCGTAGTACAAACAGGATTACAAATGTCCTAACCTTATTGCGTAGTCCTACAGATTAACCGATGTAGATTTAATCAATTTTTGTGGGGGACAAGAATATCTACTCCACAGTAGTTAAATTTAAAATTCCCCTTGATAATTCCGACTGCAGTTAACGATTTACTTTATTGTTCTGACTACGTCAACTTGATAACTACAGACGAATAATGACAGACAATTAAATTTCAAATGAATAATAAAAATTAATAGTAATTTTGAACTTCTAAGAAAAATATAAGCGCTTAACAGAGTTAGGAATAGATGAAAACACAAAATCTATTTACAAAATATGTTTAGTTATTCATTTTTTCCTGTTCTATCTCAGCTTGTATTTTTGCTAATTCTTCCTCAGAAAGTTCATCCAAACGTTTTTGAAAAAAAGCTTGTTCGTATTCTTCCCGTTGTTGATGGTAGGTCATTTTATTGCCCACTGCACGAAACAGATAGGTGAATAACCAGCCAAGCAAACCGCCAACTAGTAATACCTGGCTCCAAATACCAGCAGACTGGCTATCTAAACCAACTTGTTGCAGCACCAAATATATCAAACCACCTGCAACAAAAACACCTAAACCAATTCCAATCGCGTCAATGCGTCGCATCCAATTTATGACCTACCAATTAGGACTACACTACAATTTTGCGTCGCCGGGGTCGCAAGTTTACGATGGGCGAGAGCAACAATAAACCAGGGAAGAAAAAGAAAACTAAAAAGTACATAAAAGCGCGCTCTAGTGAACTGGCAACATACCAGCGAAAATTGAGATATAGCAAAATAAAAACAGGCATGACTAATAAGTAAGTTCCTGCCAAAGCCAGATATAGTAGCGCTACAAGCATCTCTTTTACTTTGTACTCATTAAGGACATACAACATGTTCCGCTTGAAAAAGTCTAGCAATACTAGACCGAACTCCACGGAGTTTGTTTGGTTAATGGTAAGCCTTAGCCCTTAGTTCCTTTGCCTTAACGGTGTGGTTCCTCGAGCAATAACGAAAATACTGCAAGCTGCAGCACAAGGCCTTATATTATCATAACGCTTGCTTTTAATTTATTTCACATTAACCTTCGTACTTTGTTTTTGTGTTTGGTTTTATTTACTTTCCTAAAATTCTTTAGTTTCAAGAAGTCATTATTTTGACGATAGTATAACTTAAAAGTCAATACTGGAGAGACTTGTAAGATTTTTGAACACTGTTGATTTATTACAGTAAACTGCAAATGTTCATACTTAATCCCAAGAGGTCGAAAAAAAAAATTCAAAATTTAATGGACAAAAAATACAATTCATGCTGGAATATATGAGGAGGTTTTTTCGGGCCTAGCTTAGCAACAGGTCTAAAAAGTCTTCAGTTATGTTCAGTTTCGGGGGTGTGGCGGAATGGTAGACGCTACGGACTTAGAAAACTGAGCCTTGATAGAGAAATCTTTCAAGTGGAAGCTCTCAAACTCAGGGAAACCTAAATCTAATTAACAGACATGGCAATCCTGAGCCAAGCCAATTAAGATTTACTATCTTTAATTTGGAAGGTGCAGAGACTCGACGGGAGCTACCCTAACGTTTAGGACGAGGGTAAAGGGAGAGTCCAATTCTCAAAGTCTAAAGAGTTGATTTAGCTTGTAGACAGTAGCGAAAGCTGCGAGAGGATGAAAATCCGTTGACCGTAAAAGGTCGTGAGGGTTCAAGTCCCTCCACCCCCATTAGATAAATTAAATAATTATAAGTTCGGTAGTAAGGATAGTCTCTTACTATCGATATTTTTTATTGTGAAGTGAAATAAACATACCGTGCGACAATCTTTATCTCTCATAAAACCAAGACTTACACAAACCAACTTGGATATTCTTTTTTAAAGATTTTAGCCCAAGGGTTAATTAACGGTTGGATGGGAGCTTTTGAAACTTTATGTTGATGCTGCAATTGAATTTTTGTGACATCTTCCACTCAAACCTTCTTCCTTCCGACGGAGTCGGTCACGCTTTGCTAACAGCTACGCTGCGGGCTAGTATTAGCGACATTGCTATCTCCCTTTGGGAGACGTAATACCTATAGCTGCGCTACCTTACGGATCCGCTTACGTTGCGTAAGTCCTATTAATAAAATTGTGAAATAAAAAATTAAATAGAAAACTATTACTAGCAAAGTTTTGTACGGAAATAAAAAGTATAAAAAAAATAATAATTAAGTATTTTCTACTGAATTCCGAAGTATTTTAAAGTCGTATTTTAATATTCTGTCAGAGTTGTGTAAAAGAAATAATTAGATATGGAATATCACATTGATAGTGCAGAATACTAAGGTTAAGCTGAGAAAACTATCAATACCTAATGTTCGAGTTTTGAGTAACTATAATGAGCGAGAGTAGGTTACTAAGAATTCAGGGTCGTCATCTGATTTCAACGAGTGAGCAGTTAACGCTTAATATACAAACACTACAAGATAAACTATATTGTTTTTTATTAGAAATTGTTAAAGTCTCACATCCAAAGGATGTATTAAATGAATTCAAATATTTATTTATCGAGCCTTTAGAAATATACGAAACTGATGCATATCTTGGAATATACGAGATTTTTGTCGGCTGTGATGAAATTGAATTCCGTAATACCCTAAAGCGATGCTGCTATATACTTATCAATAATTGGGAAAGTCGTAGAAATCACAAGTATATTCAAGACTTAGTTCATCTATTTGCTGAATATAAACCTCAGGAACAGATCACAAGATTTCCCAAGCTCAATATATTTCGTTCTTGGCTTAAAAACTTTATTAACAGTGATGATTATAAAGGGTTAAATTTATTTGTATCCAAACATGAAGGACAATTTCAAAATCATTGGGTAAATCGCTATCGTTCTTATTTACTAGTTAATCAATATTTAAATAAAGATAATCCTATAGAACAAAAAGAAGCTGCAAAAAAACTATCTAAAAAGCTCAAGGATAAATATAAGTTCGAATTAGCAATGTATATTGCTCACTCCCAATCTAACTATTCCCATGTAAATAAATATCAAAATCCTAGTATTTTAGGGGAAAAGGTTTTATGTCTAATCAAATCAATCGTCATAAAAAAAGGAATATTTAGCCACGCTAACATTGCCAATATTTTTCTAAAACAAACTCAAAGTCAAAATTTTCAAGAGTTTAAAGTAAGCTTTGAAAAATACTTGATTTTTTCTCTTAAAAAAGAAACGGAAATTGAATATATTCGAGAACAACTATCAAACAAACTTTTTAACTGGAAGCAAAAATATCACGATTACCAAGTCAGTCAAGGATTAATTCTCAGAACTTGCACCAAAGTAATTGATTTTCTCACCGTCGAAAATGGGAGTAAACCATCACCAATATTTATTTCTTTGCTTGAAGAAGGACATCCCTTAACTCTGGTAGTGATACTACTAAAAATTATTTTAGTGTGCAAAAATGCTCGTAATCATTTAGAAATGAGAATTGGAAATCTGATTTGCTACTACGAAAGTTATCCAGAGCAAGAATGTCAAAAAATAATTAATTTTCTTGAGATTTTCAATATTACCTTTGCAATTTATGCAGATGACGTTGAATATAATCTGATTAATATGGAAACTAAAAGTAATTCAAAAGCAGACTTAGAAGGTTACCATGTCTTTTCCTTAATCAAGGGACATAGTAAATAATCAAGGGACGTAGTAAATAATTAAGCGAATAAATATCTATCTAACCAAGACAAACCAGCTGCTACGCTTTCTGCAATTATACTTATGATTCTATATAAAACTGTAGCCGTCACTATTTGCGCTTCAGGAATAGTGTACTGAAGAATTGCAATTGCAGTAACTTCAAATATACCCAGACCACCAGGTGCTCCTGGGGTAACTAAACCCAGTAACCAAGAAAAACTAAAAGCTCCTACGAGTAAGGGTAGTTGATTTAAATCTACCGGACCAATTGCATAAAGGGTGAGAATAAAGCCGATACTACGCAATCCTAAGAAACCTATCTCTCCAAGTAGGGGTAACAAAGGATATCTACGAATGCTCTTAAGCATACTGGACATGCTTCCACTTTGATTTTTTTTGATTTTTAAGCGTTGTAAAAAAATCACAACTGGATTTAAAATCCATGGGTGGATCCCGCAAAGTACAACAGCCAAGGCGAAAACTTGTGCAATTACGATCCAAGCTGATGTATTATAAGCAACGAATATTCCCCCAACTAAAACAGTAATTAAAGCTGCTGCTGCCATTAATAGCGGTTCCAAAATTACACTTAAAGCGGCTACAGCAGTCGAACCACAGGCTTTAGTAGCAGCATTAACCCGCAAAATATAATGCCAAACGTTACCAGGAAGATACTTGGCTAAGTTTGTATGTAGATATACAGGTATCAATCCTGAAGAATCGGTTCTTTGGTCAAACTCTTTGATTATCCAAGTCCATACTAATCCCGACCAAGTATGTGCGAGTAAAGTCACCCCAGTTGCAATCGCTAAAATTATTTGTTCTGCGTTACTAATTTGTCCGATTTCTAGAGTGATTTTATCCCAATTACTGGCTAGGGTTTTAAATAAAAAAAATAGTGTTATACCTAGAATTAGGTATTTTAAGAAGGGAATAATTTTTTTCTTCATTTTAGTAGTTTAAACAACAACTATAATTGGGAATAGCCACATCAAATCATATGGGAAGATATATTTATTCACCAAGCTTACAGACAACTTTGTTAATTTATATTTGAGTTTATGTTCTGAATACTACAAGTTTTAAATTTAACTTTAATTTTCTATTAATTAATAAGATATCAACTTTGATTTTTTGTGATTAGTACTTTCGGCGATTAAAAATAATCCAAACTTTTACTAAGGAAAAAAATTACACTACTTCAAAATACTAATTTTTTATCTGAGCCATATCTATTATTTTCTAACAGCCAGACTAATTTAAGCTGAATATATAATTTTGATTTGTGTACAAAAAAATACTAAAAAGGTATGCAGTTATTTTACCGAACTATGATTTTCAACAATTCAGGTGCTTCTAAACTTTATAGTTTCATCATTTAACTAAATTTTAATCTTAATATTAATTTATCTTTTCTTTTTAGATTTATTAATTGGCTATTGACATCTAAAATATCAAAATGTTTTGTATTGCTGTTTCGTCAGGCATCAATGCAAAACTGGCTATGTTATTGGCTCCATTTTTTAACTTCCCATTAATTCACAAACAAAGTAATCCGATGAGAGGGGAGGAGAGTGACTCGAGACAAGCTTAGCATAAGTAATTTTAATGTTTGCAGTGACTTAGGTACAGAATAAGCAATATATTTCTTAAGACAGAAACTAGCTTTCCATAATCTGCCAGAAGATAGTCAAAAAAATATAGCTTTTTGTAGAATATGATGTTATTTTCCTATTTGTGAGATTTAGCATTTATCTCTTTACTATTTAGCAGAGGTAATTTCGATCGTGTCCCATATAGCCAATATTGGCAAAACTATTAACGAAAAATATTTTGCTAATTACTAGTAGCAGATTGTAGGTATTGCTAATTCAGTTTATTTATACAATTTGAGTGTAAGTCAGCTTATAAAGTTTATTAATAATTTCTTTAGGAATGTGGAGGTTTCATCTGATTGCTTAGAATTTAATTGTTAAAGCTAGATATTTTTATATGGTTATTCCTGTGTAAAATTTGTATCTCGAGCAATATTTATATATCAGATAAAATTATTATATTTCCGCTAATTTCATGTAAATAGCATAAACAAAAACAGATATATAATTTATATTTATAATAGTTTATCCCTCAATTTTGCCAATAGATTATATATCTGTTTATGTATATTGGTTTTAGCATTACTCCTAAACAATATACAGATTAATTTTCTCAAAGAAGTGTTTATCCAAAAAAAAAATTATATTGTTTCATTTGCTTTTATACTAATCGTAAATTTTATCAAAATCAGTTCATGGATTAAGGATATTTCGTTTTGTTTTTAGTCAAAGCGAATCTATGTAGATTGTCAAACATGTAGAGAATATAGGAGTGTTCAAGAGTATGAATAGTTTATTTACTTGGCTAAGAAAAATTCAGTTCAAGCAAATTCTAATTACTTTAATTGCGGGAATATTTTTGTTTTTTACACAAGCTTGTAGTACCATATCCGCGTACAATACGACTTCTCCATCTGTAGGCGAAGATTTAGGTACCAACGCCAAAGAAATTTTTGATGAAGCTATTAAAAATGCAAATAATTTTGCAAATACCTTCAAAGAAGGTACTGAAGATTTGTCACATCTGATTCAAGATAGTACTAGCAATTTAACTACTGAGATACAGGAAGAAGTACAAGCACCTGTAGAAGAAGCTGCAAGTAATCTAGAAACTAAAGTCAGTGAAGATATCGAAACTACTAGTACTACATTAGAAAAAACTGCCGAAACTATAGAAGATAAGACCAGCCAAGATATTAAAGCTACAGCAGAAAAATTAGAAACAGCTAGCAAAGTAGTTGAAGATAAAGTTGAAGAAACTCAACAACCTTTGGAAACAGCTAGCAAAGTAGTTGAAGATAAAGTTGAAG
>JGI1201J43222_100193_pt1 | contig 19464 bp, 16 predicted proteins | sample MastesBC008_FD_43222 | JGI IMG/M metagenome (IMG submission 43222) | reverse complement strand
TCCTTATATGAAGCTAAAGAGCTAAAAAATCCTTGCCATGCTTCATGTAATCGCATCAATATCTGCTGTGCAACTTTTGCTGGTAAAGCTTTATAATCANCACTANCCTGACAGAGTTTCTCCATTGCATTATAGTTGAGATATTTTNCCTCAAAAATAAAGCTCTGNCTGATTAAATAATTGGCGTAATTATAAAGATTTTTTGCCAAAAAGCACAAATTATCTATCTCCTTAAAATAGGAATTATGTTTTTTGATTACGTGCTTTTCAACCAGAAGCATTTTTATTCAACAACATAGGTATTTGTATGAGGATATTATCATTTTTAGCCAATCAGTCAAAAATCATGTGATAAATGTCTATATTTGGTTATATCTACGTTAAAATTGTGCGATACATAATATGGTGAATGATACTTAATAGTTAATGATACATCTCTAATTAATTATCTCAACAGATACCATGAGGTTAATTAACAGAAATGGCAGATAATCTCTCTATCTCAATTAAAATCTTAGGTATTCTCTATTCAGAAAAACCTGTTCACATCAATTTGTTTATCGTCAAAGACTTAAAATATGAAGTTTGATGAACTAGATCGCAAGAAGACTTGATTTATGGAAGCAATTATTTTTATTGGAATCCAAGGTGCGGGGAAATCTACTTTTTATCGCGATCGCTTTTTAGATACCCACATCCGGATCAATCTTGATATGCTCAAGACCAGACACCGAGAAAAAATCATCTTTCAAGCTTGTTTGGAAGCTAAGCAACGTTTTGTCATAGATAACACAAATCCAACGGTAGAAGATAGAAGTCGTTATATTATTTCAGCAAAAGCAAAAAAAATTCAGGTTATAGCTTATTATTTTCAGTCAAAATTAGAAGACTGTAAACAACGCAACAGTCAACGTTCTAAGAAAAAATCAGTTCCTTTACCTGGACTATTAGCAACTTATAAACAACTAGTTGTACCGAGTATAGAAGAGGGATTTGATGTAATTTACTCAGTGAAAACTAATCTCAACTATTCATTCACTGTTGAAAAAATTTAATCAATTTTATAAAAAATAATTCATAAACAAAACAGGAGGATTTGCTTAAACTTTATAGTTACAAGCATTTCCTCCTCATTTGACTCGTTTATACAATTAGCGACTAAACAAGTCAAATTGATATTCATTAGGCTTACAAGAGCCTTCAACAAATATTTAGCGTACTTAGTTTGATGTCCAACAATAAGGCTTAGTGAAAATAGTATTAGATATTATCACTTAGAAGCAAGGATACCACTCTGGGGATAATAGTAATTATTTTCAGTCACATTTAATTCGATTTTAATTCCTGTGAAGTCCTGTCCATTGCTTTTATTGAAAAATTCATCATTTGCTTCAACAAACTCATCAAAATTAAATGAAAGACCACCAGAAATAGTTGCTTGTTTTTCTGAATTTAATTCTTCAGAAATTAAATTATCGAATTGATTTAGGTTAGACATTGAATTAAATCCTCACAACACTGAAATATTAGTTGCTAAATGACAAGAAGCTTTGCTTATTTCCTGTCTACAATCAATAATGTAAATAATTATGGTGACAAAAATGAAATAAAAAAGTTACATTTATGGCACTTTTCCTTCGTCAAAAAATAATATATTTTTTCCTATTCTTGATGAATAAAAGTTTAATGAGGTGATAGAATTTGAGACTTTATATAGAAAGTTATTAGTGATTCCAACATATTGCATCAACGGGATTGATACTTGTGATAGCTTTACACTAAACAATTTTTATTGATTTAGCAATAGATGAAAGAATAATTGGCGTGATAAATTTACATGGTTATCTACTACTGTCAGACGCAAACAGAAAAATAGGAATGATGCAATATTTTGCCAGTAGTATTAAGTGCTGCTACTTAATCAATAATAACAAGTAAATCATGACAGCAAGCTACTGCATAGTATTTATGGAGTTTGGATACAATAACTTAATTATTACTATTGATTTATTGTTGTATTGATTTTTATCATTGATTGGGTGTGAGAATCTTAGTAAATCAATTAAGTATGAAATAAGATTAAGTATACACTTTTTACATATGAATAAAAATATTCACTTAACTAAAAAAATATTGTTTACCAAAAAAACTTGATAAATTGAATATTATGTATGGATAATTTAAATAGATTTATTACATCACTGCTCTAAGAAATGGAAATGAATACTAGCTGTAAGGTATCATTACTATTTACAAAAAAATATGCGCCATCTCTAATTTATAACTGTAGTAGGATGACGACGCAAGTGTGAAGTTTATGAGATGTACTTCAATAGTTTAAATTTCGAGGCTTAGATCTCAAGAATTAGATCTCAAGAATTAGATTTCAAGAATTAGATCTCAAGAATTAGATCTCAAGAATTAGATCTCAAGATTCAATCTCTCAGTTTAACGCCCCTAATTGCATAATCTAATAATTCCATTGGATGCATAATCTTAATATCTTTCCCTTCGGATTTTAGATGTTTACTAATTTGCAAACTGCAACCAGGATTTGCAGAAGTTATCAAATCCGCACCGGTGTTAATTAAATTCTGTGCTTTTTGTTTGCCCAATTCATCTGCCACTTCAGGCTGTAACATATTATAAACTCCTGCACTACCGCAGCATAAAGCAGCATCTATGGGTTCGCGTAACTTGACTCCAGGAATTTTCCGTAATAGTTGACGGGGTTGGACGCTAATTTTTTGACCATGTAATAAATGACAAGCATCTTGATAAACCATCGTTAGTGGTTCATCCGTTAATGGGGATAATTTCGCTGTTACACCAACATTAATTAAAAATTCATTCGCATCTTTGACCTTAGCAGCAAATTTTTTAGCTTTTTCCCGGTACTCAGGGTCGTCAGCTAAGATGTGACCATATTCTTTTAAAGTATGACCACAACCAGCTGCATTAATGACGATAAAATCTACTTCTGTATTTTCAAAGCTATCAATCATGCGTCTTGCTAAAGCCTTAGCTTGTTCGGTTTGTCCCTGATGCTCGGGAAGCGCAGCACAACAACCTTGGGTTTTAGGAATCACCACTTCGCAACCATTCGCTGTCAATACCCTAACAGTTGCTTCATTTACAGGAGAGAAAAATAATCTTTGTACGCACCCCAAAATCACTCCGACTCGATAACGCTTTTTCCCTTGTGCAGGAACAATTGTAGGAAAATCATCTTGAAACGATTGTAGGGTAATTTGAGGCAAAATCGATTCCATTGCAGCTATACGAGGAGATATGCGCTGTAACAAACCAGTAGCGCGTAACAGCTTTTGTAATCCTAGTTTTTGATAAATAAAGAGTGGAATCAGTAAAAATCGTAAAATTTTGGGGTAAGGAAACAGAGAAAATATTAATTTGCGGAATAGTCGCTCGGGTAAACTACGGGGATAATTACGCTCAACCTGATGACGAGTTGCAGAAATTAATTTGTCGTATTCTACCCCTGAAGGACAAGTAGTAACACAAGCTAAACATCCCAAACAACTATCAAAATGTTCTGTAGTAGCAGTATTTAAAGCAATTTCACCTTCATTAATTGCATCCATCAGATAAATTCTTCCCCTGGGAGAATCCATCTCTTTCCCAATGACTCTGTAGCTGGGACAAGTTGAAAGACAAAAACCACAATGAACGCAACTATCAATTAGTTTTGGGTCCGGTGGACGATTATTATCAAATCCTTTTAAATTTTTTATACTAGCCGTTTCACTATTTTTAAGATGATTACTAGTATTATTCGTATTGTTATCTGAAACTTGCATCTCTAATTACCAACCCCCTAAATTACCTGTCCCTGCGTGATTTATGATTTATTATTTGTAGTTTTGCAATCCCTATGTTTTAAATAAATCGACCAGGATTGAGAATATTCTTTGGATCGAATTGCTTTTTTATACCTTGCATTAATTCCAAAGCATTGCCGTTATATCCCCATACGTCAATTTTACTTTTAACTAATACAGGTGCCATTAAAACTGACAAAAAACCACTGTTGCTTTGACAAAGATTTCGCATTTTTAGTATTTCCCCTTCATGCTCGAATCGGGCTACACCCAAACCACTGCTGTTATGAATTAAAACTCTACCCACACTATTTAATATTTTCATTGCTGCAGAGGGTAGTATTCCTATTTTGCAAACAATTGGGGCATCTGTGCTAGTAAAATAGATTTGTTCTTGCAATCTCTTCCATAAGTCGCTTTCTTCAGAACCAGAAAACTTTGTTCCTTCTAAACCCAATTTTTTCCCAACTTCTAATAGTCTATTTGATTGCTCACTAACACTTTCAGGTATATTTTGAAAACGAACAATTAATCCCAAATTACTACCTAAATTTAAATCAGATACAAGTTGAGTAGACAGTAAATCAGCTTGAGTTGGGGTTAAAGCGGAGGCTCGAAGTGTTGTCGCTGCGGTGGATACTCCATCTGCATCTCCCGTTAGAAGTACCGTTTCTGATGCTTGTTGTGTAGGATAAACTCGAAAAGTTACCTGAGTAATGACACCTAAACTCCCATAGGAACCAGTAAATAACTTCATTAGGTCGTATCCGGCAACATTTTTTACCACTCTACCGCCAGCACGAGCTATTTCTCCATCAGCACGCACAAAACTAATACCGAGTAACTGATCGCGGACGCTACCATAACGTTGTCTAAAGGAACCAGTATTAGCTGTTGCAACAATTCCCCCAATTGTCGCATCTTGGGGTATAGCAGGATCGAGAGCAAGGAACTGATTTGCTGTTGTTAATATTGATTGCAGTTCGCAAAATTTCATTCCAGCTTCAACAGTAACGGTTAAATCTCCCACAGCATGGTCAATGAGTTTGTTGATGCGTTCAGTACTAACTACAATATCTACAGCTTCAACTAAATCGCCCCAGCTAATTTTACTACTACTTCCACAAACTAAAACTCGCCAATCTTGACGATAAGCTTCAGCAATCACTTTAGCTAATTGTTCTTGAGTGTGGGGATATACAACCCAATTGGGAGGAGTGGAAGATGCAATTCCTTTCTCTATTTTCTTTTGCTGCTCAACTTCCAAGATTTCCCACGGTTTTACGGTATCTTTCTCACCTATAATCTCAATTAAGTGGGAAGACACCGAGTCCACACATTTATCACTAGACATGTTCTTATTTGGTTAAATTTTACTCCCATATCTAATTTACTTGTTAAATAGGGGCGATTTGTAGGTGGAAGTTCTTTTTTCTTAAGCGTGTTTCTACATCTGCTTGTTTATCAATCTTTGTGGTGTCTAAGAAAATTGTTTTTCTTCAACCTTAAAATCTCTCGGTAAATGTCCCTTGCTTCTTCAATACTACGCAATTCGGAGTCATGACCTGCGGTCACGCTACGCGACCACAAATCCAAAAAGGAAGTGTGCTTAAATCTTTTCTGTGTGGGTATACTTCGCATCCAAAAGCCAGTCGAGCAATAACGTTTTTCCGACATTCAATACAGAATATCTTCTTATTTGCTTCAAGCATAAATATTAAGGCATGTAAATCATGGGTTACAGGACGCTAATAACAGTGAATAGAAAGTATATTCTTTTGTACGCCCAACACACCCTACGATAATTTTATTTTTCATTTACAAATACTTGCTTAGAAAACTAGAAAAAGACATAAAGATTGCGATCGCATCGAAATTTATGCAATAAATATAGTATGAAAAAGTTGTTATTTATTTGTAGTCAAAATAGATTGCGTAGCCCAACAGCAGAAGCTGTATTCTCTGAATATGAAGGTCTAGAAGTAGAGTCAGCAGGAATAGATAGAACTGCAGAAATATCTGTATGTAGCGAATCAATTCAATGGGCAGATATAATCTTTGTCATGGAAAAGTCCCATCTCAGAAAGCTTTCTCATAAGTTTCAACCTTCGCTCAAAAATAAGCGAGTAATTTGTCTTGATATCAAAGACGAATATGAGTATATGGAACCAACTCTAATAGATTTATTGAAGAAAAAAGTACTACCGTTGTTGGGAACATTTTAGATTTCTGAGTGAAGAGAAATTTAAACATGATAGCGATCGCAAATACAATAGCGATCGCATTAATGATTCTGTCATAAAGGACATTTATGAGATTTAAATGGCAAAACATTTCTCAAATTCCATAAGTGTCCCTTTATTTTTACTAGAATCTAAAACTGAAAAAATAACCTTTTTAAATCGACCCCAAAATGGACCATTCGCTAGTAACAAATCTGCAAACATCCTAGCAACTAAAGAAGGTTGATTTCTAAATACCCCACATCCCCAAGCACCTAAAATCAGAGTATCGCAATTATGGTAAGCAGCTAAACTCAATAATTTTGTCGTTCGAGTATAAAAAACTTCTGGAATCTTGTCTAAATCTGTGGGTTTATTCCTCAAAATTGCTCCAGCATTGGGCGCAGGACTAGTAATAAAATCTACTAGATAAGGTTCTTCTAAGAGAGTTCCATCATCTTGCTTGAAAACTGGACAATCTGGAGAATAAATCATGCGATCACTATACAATAGGGATCCATGACGACGATGAAAATCATAGTATTCGGGACACAATAAGAGACTTTTATAAAGTGCGGAACTGCGCGCTAAACTCTCTTCCTGTGCTTGCGCTCCTTTAAGAAAACCGCCACCAGGATTTTTTGCGGAAGCAAAGTTGAGAACGCCGATTTTTTCAAATTCTTGACTCGCACTAATTCTCTGGGCTCCCATCAAACTAGTTTCATTTTTAACTTCAAAGTCAGTACTATGATATTGAGGCTCACTACCAAGAATATTCTGTTGAATTTGGAAGAGCTGATCAGGTTCACAATATTCAGTTGCAGCTAAGCAGCAGCGCAAACTCTGACCCACATTAACTTCCTTACCTGTAGGAGAAGTGTAGCTACCAATGTCAAGAATTTTGACTGTATCTTGTGCAATCGAAATTCTCCTCATTATTTTTATTACCCCTCATCAACCAATTACAAGCTTTATACTATTTACAAAAAATATTATCAGTAATAATATTTTCCATAATATTCAGGACTTACGCACGAACAACACTATTACAGTCATTGCAATGCAAGGTTAGCAGCTAGCGCAGCGTAACGTAGTTATTGCGTTTCCGCAAGGAAATAGCATTCACCGTAGGTGCGGTTCACCCCAAACCAATGACCTTGCGGTCACGCTATAGCTATAGCTGCGCTACCTGCGGAGCCGCTACCTTACGGATCCGCTAATGGAAATAAGTCCCAAAGGGACTCGCTACGCTAAGGTAACGAGTGCGTAAGTCCTAATATTTAAACAACACATATCGATAATACATTCAAACTACAATAATCGCAATATTGTAGTACAAGCTTTCTGGTAAGAAAAAGTGGTGTTACTTAAATTATTATTGATTCACAAAAGGTCAAAAATACTTGTAACGTAAGTGTGGAGTTAAAGAATTTTATTTTTGACAAAACTACTAATGCAATTTAAACGTCTTAAGTGGCTTAATATTGTGGAATGACAAAATTAACGTTCGCCCTACTTTATTCAATATAGGAATCATGTTTGATTCTTGAAAAGATTTTTACCAACAACTCCTGCAAAAAAGACTTTTGAGTCTCAGTATATTTTTAAAATTCAAATCGGATTCCTATATAATTTCGTACTGATTAATCTAAACTGCCGATACTGGAATACCGATACTGTGAGTTGCTTTGAGCATGTGATAGGTAATAAGTAACTGAGTTAAAGCCAGCGGATAACTTTGCAAAGTCTCACCTGTAGTACCAGCTATTTTACCCAACTCAGGATTACTTTCGCGGTCGCAAACACTCTTAAGATTTGGCATATCAGAACAAATAATTTGCTCTAACTTATTGACCTGTTCTAAGTTTGCATGACGGTCAACTTCCAATACATCAACAGGCTTACTCATATCTCTATCCAACCCTAAACGAATAGAAGACATGGAAGTACCATTAGTTGATTGGATAATCTCAGTGAAATCTGGGTGGGGAATGGTAGGACGCAATACCAATCGGACATTTAATTGTCCATTATTTCGAACAGGATCTTCCTCTGGAGGATAAAAGCTAATAACAATATCCGACCATTGACGTTGGGGACGAATATAAGCCTCAGAATCTGGCTCTCTTTTTCTTAGTTGTTCGAGTACTTCCTCTGGAGAATAACCTCGCTTTTGAGTATCCCGTTTGATTTTCCACTGAGCGCGTAAAGATTCTGGTGGTGCGAGATAAACCTTGACATCATAGCAATCGCGAGCAGCACGGGTTGAATAACCTAATAATCCTTCAATAATCACAAATTTACTAGGCTTGATATATTCTGGGGGATCGAAGCAGCCTGTTTTGTGGTTATAAATTGGCTTGAGAATTGGCTGTCCCGTTCTTAGCAACGATAGATGCTGTTGCATAATATCGAGATGATTGCAGTCAGGGTGAACGGCTGTAATACCTATTTCTGCTCGTTGTTGTCGGTCATATTTATGGTAATCATCCGTACAAATTACCGTTACATTTTCCGGACCGAGTACCTGAGCAATACCTTTAGTTAAAGTTGTTTTCCCTGCAGCGCTGTCACCAACAATACCAAGAATTATCGGACGGCTCATCTTACCCCCTGAACATGCATATAGTTGATTTTGAAATTGTATGTTAATTTACTTATTTTATAATATTTTCAGAAACTTCTCAATGACTATAATTATTTTTTCTAATGCTTTATAGTACAAAAATTAGTGACAAAAAAAACAGGAAATGCTTATCTAAAGCAATTTAGTGTTACTTCAGGCAATAGAAATTATTCGTCAAGGTTTGCGGACAATTTAAAGTTAGAATCACTGTAAATTATTATTCTGAAGGGTATGTACCAAGTAAATAACCTTTGGGTTCCTTTGATTTTGTTGGGTTTAATTGTATGTGCGGCAATTTTCTTTTCTTATGAATAGTTAAACTAATTGATTTTTTCAGTTTTCTTATACAAAGAATAAATCTTATACATACAGTGAAGTGTAAGAATAATAAATGACATATTGTATAAATATCACACTGTAGTGAACGAGTTCTAATTCTAATAGAATTACAAACTGGTTATTTAAAAAAAGCAGCAAAAATGTCAATTAGAACCTTAGGCTTGGGAGAAAATCTACGGGAATACTTGCTTTCGGTATCTCTGCGAGAACCGGATATTTTGACTCTGTTACGCCAAGAAACGAGTTTGCATCAAATGGGGATTATGCAAATTTCCCCCGAACAGGGACAATTTATGGCTCTGCTAGTAAAATTGATGGGTGCAAAAAAAACTTTAGAGATTGGTGTATTTACTGGTTATAGTGCTTTGATTGTAGCCTTAGCTCTGCCTAGTGATGGTAAAGTTATTGCTTGTGATATTAATGAGGAGTACACATCAATTGCTTGTCGCTATTGGCAGAAAGCCGGTGTGAGCCATAAAATCGATTTGCATGTTGCTCCAGCGGTGGAAACATTAGATAAGTTACTCAAAGCAGGGGAAGCGGAAACATTCGATTTTGTTTTTATTGATGCTGATAAAAGTAACTACGATAATTATTATGAGAGAGCTTTGCAACTCGTACGTCCTGGTGGTTTGATAGCTATAGACAATGTGTTATGGTCGGGAAAAGTTGCAGACCCTGCGATCGAAGATAACAGAACAAAGAAAATTAGAGCTTTAAATCAAAAATTACATCAGGACGAACGAGTTAATTTGAGTATGGTACCTATCGGCGATGGTTTGACTTTGGCGATGAAAAACTAAGCTAGGGGTGAATAATTGGTAATTAGTAACGGGAAAAACTAATTTTATTGAGTTGTTCAATTCTCTGTAAATATCGTTTTGTCAATCGACCGGCTTTCTCTGAGTGTAAACTTAGCTATTCTAATAAGGAATAAGTTTGATGCAAAGCGAACGAATTATAACTATTGATGCGGTACAGAAGGATTGCTTACAGAAGATTCTAGTTCAATCGCCTACACTCACTAGTAACGAGGTCAACTGGAATGCAATTCGCTTTTTCTACCATCGACAACCAGCTCATGAAATACCTGAATGTTCTTTTGCACAGCACCTTATTAGCATTTATTTAGGATGTTTTCAAGCAAGACGAATGGTGAACGGTCATTGGCATGATGATTGCTATACCAGTGGGGATATAGGTATATTTCCTGCGAATCAAATTGCACCAAAATCCCAGTGCGATCGTCAAGCTGCTTTTATTACCCTATTCCTAGAAACAAGATTTTTCGAACAAGTTGCTTGGGAATCAGTGGATGTCAGTAAAATCGAAATCATACCGCGATTTAAACTTCGCGATCCTTTGATTCAACAAATTGGTTTGGAACTAAAAAGAGAACTTGAGTCAGGTGGAATAGATAGCCGTTTATATGCTGAATCAATGGCTACTGCTCTTTCAGTACATTTGATTAGTAGATATGCATCACGCGATCGCCAATATGAGTTAGTAAATTATACAGATGGATTGTCAAAATATAAATTGAGACAAATAATTGCTTATATCAATGAACAAATTGACCGAAGTATTAGCTTAGCCGAATTAGCCGACGTGGTTCAAATGAGTCCTCACTATTTTGCTAGCCTTTTTAAGCAATCTACGGGACTTACACCTCACCAATATGTGACTAAATGTAGGCTCGAACGCGCTAAAAAGCTACTTGCTCGAGGCGATCTAAGTATAGTAGAAGCTTGTCACCAGGTTGGCTATCAGAGTCAGAGTCATTTTACCAGGGTTTTTCGTCAACACTTGGGAATTACACCCAAAGCATACAAAAATTCATTATAGTTCTACGATCTGTTAGGTCAATGGAAGATTGCGATATTTTTCGGAAGAATAGACAAGACGGATAAACACCAAGCGAACTAAACTCAGTAACTACAGACAATTATTGAGTATTGAATCCTATGAAAAATTCATCGCTCGTTGGCTGGAGTTTAGTTATTGCTAGCTCTCTTTTTATCCTATTAATTACAGGTTTAATTTTCTATGTGGGTGTAAATGAACAAACCATTAGAACTGTTTTAAGATTCACCTCTGTTACTTCAGTAGTACCATTTTTGTTAGTATTTGTATCGAAACCTTGTTCTTATATTCAAAGGCTTCAGGAATATTCGCTATGGATAGAAAATTATCGCCGGTATCTGTGGCTAATACTGAGTATTTCTCATCTTGTTCACCTTTTTGGGATATTTGTCTTCGTACAACTTCGGGTTAAACAAGTACCCGGTTATATTTGGTTCACAGGTGGGATTGCTTATTTGATTATTATGATATTTGCAGTTATGGAATTGGTAAACTCAAGTATTTTTGATGAAGTGAGTAAAGGTGTATCTGATAGTTTTAGCAAATTAATTTATGTAAGTGGGATATGGTATATCTGGCTTTACTTTCTTTTTGCCTATGTAGGAGCAGCAAGTGGTTATTCTCCACTAACTAAAGGCAGACAATTATTTTATACTATCCCCGCAGCAATTATCTTTATCGCGACAGCTTTGTTGCACGTGCTCGTTCGAATTCGATATAAAAAGTTAGATAGCCTAAGTTCAGAATGAGTTGACAGTTCATTTTGAGGACTTGGATGATCCTAGAGGAAACAAGGTGTGTTTCACCCATTTGTCAGCATCGTGGTGATAGCACTGTTAGCGACCGATGCTAGTGCAACAGGATCGGAAGATATAGAGATGTGCGGTAATAAATTATTATACCAAATCTGATTTTTAAAACCCCTTTATATTTTTTGGAATTTCCCCCCACACTTCCCACACCTCCCACACTTCCTTCTCTCATTCTAGAAAGGGGTAATTAACCCAGACTTAGTATTACTACTGGCGATCTAGTTTTTTCCAATTACCTTTCGGGATTCCTAATTTTGTTATCGGGAATCTTAAAATTAGAATTTGTAATAAACGACTTATCCGTTAAACTTTGCAAGAATTCTAATAAATCTTGCTTCTCCCTTGGATTTAATTGAAAACCAGAAATGAATTGACTTTTGAGAGGATTTTCACTTCCTACCCCAGCATTTTTACCAACATGAATCGTTCTACCACCAGCTGCATAATGTTCGATAACTTCTTCTAAAGTTGCAATACTACCATCATGCATATAGGGAGCAGTTAGAGCTATATTTCGCAATGTGGGTGCTTTAAACTTGCCCATATCAGATGGTTCATGGGTCATTTCATACACGCCAGTATTTTTACCCGGATATGCACCTTTACCATCGATATTGTAAAGCCCAGTGTTGTGAAAAGCAATTTCCTCAAACGCTAAGCGTTTATGTTTGATTGAGTCACTAAAGTTAAAACCACCATGACAGTGAAAACATTCTAAGCGTTCGCTATTAAATAATGCTTCCCCCCGTTTCGCAGATGCAGAAATTGCATTTTTGTCATTTCCATACCGATAGCGATCGTAAGGTGAATTTGCAGAAATTAAAGTTCTTTCAAAAGCTGCGATCGCTTTGGTTAAGTTATTGATATTAATATTATTACCCTTTCCAAATGCAGCAGCAAATAATTTTTGATAATTACTATCGTCTCGTAATATCTGGAGAACTTCCTCTTCCTTTCCTGCTAAACCCATTTCTACGGGATGTTCCCCAAACATGGGAACTAAAGCTTGTCCTTCTAATTGTTTCATTCCTGGATTAGCCCAGGTAAGTACGGAGTTATACGCTATATTAGCTAGACTCATGGTATTTCGTGGGTGCTTTTCCCCAGTTGCTCCCACTCCAACAGGTTTTGCATCAGTAAAAGCTAAGGCTTGAATGTGACATGAAGCGCAGGAAAATTTACCATTAACAGAAAGGCGTTGCTCATAAAATAAATTTCTTCCGAGTTCTACTTTTTCCGCTGTCATAGGGTTATCAGCAGGGACAACTGGTTCGGGGAGCCAATTGGGAATATCCCATGTATAAGTATTAGTCGAACCAGAAGCAGATAAAACTCGACTCAAACCAGTAGATAAGCACAATGTCAATGCAAAAATTACTGTCAGAACAAAGTAACGTTTCCTGTTATATCTCATTGGTTTTACTATACTTTGACAACCATTCACTCAACTCGGAAAAAAGTTTGTTTTACTGTAGTATCACTGCCAAAAGGTATACCAAAACTTTCCATAAGATTTCTACAGTCATTATCATCAGGACTTGACATGCAGCCCGCAGGTGTATCTGCTTGATTCTTGTTTAGATCGGTATTTTCCAGCAGTTTACCAATATCTGCAATGACTACATTTTTAGCTGGATTAAAGTTGGTAAAGGAAATAATTGATCTGTTAGGATTACTGCATTCAGTTTGAGGTTTTTGGCTGGAAGTTTCTGCTTGACAGCCCGTACTACCTAAGTGGATAGGAAAACCTTGAGATTTAGCTGCATTTCTATGATTGTCTTTATGTTTCTGCTGTGAATGCGGATTTTGGGAAACAACTTGGTTTTTTAGGTCAATGCGGGCAAACTTATATCCGAAGCGCCAATTCCACCATAAAGAAGTGAGATTTAAGGGTGAAGGTGCCAGGGTAGAATCTTCATGGTTGAGATTAGATGGAACACCCAAAGTAAATTGTAAACCTCTGTAATTACCTTTAGGAACTGTACCAACAACTTTATTTCTTATTTCTGTGGTTCCATTGGTACAAGCACCTGTTTTATCCTCAAAATCAATTAAGGCTACATTTTGATATTGCCATTTATTATCTTGGGTAAGGTTTAGGGGAACAATTTTACCATTAGCATCAATTAGAGCAATATTAGAAATATAAAAGCGGAAATCTGCAATTTTCGTAGTGGTAGCAGATTTTCCTAAATTGTAATTACTATCACAACTGAAAGGGGTATCGCCTACTTTTGAAGCAAACCTAACAGTTACTTGTTGGGTTTGAGTAGCATTCACCTGTTGTAATTTCCAGGTGTTTAAAAATGGCAAGCTTCCTAAAAGGAAAAAAAATAAAACACCAGGTTTGATTAAATTTATCATGGTTCCAATACTTTATTTTTTATGTATTAAATTTAACTATTTAGTAATTAACGTTCCAAATTTCCAATAAAATATTCAACAAATTTTGAACAATAATTTACTAATCGTATATTTCATTAATCCTATACGTTTGATGAAAATCAATTTTTTTAGATGTTTTCAACATAACATTTTCAATATAATTTATTCATAAAAAATAAATATGATTCTTATTTATTCGATTGAGAAATTATCATGCTTGAAATATTTTGTCAAAGGACAAGGTATCTAAATCTGTTATGTTCAGTTATATTGATATCTATTTTTACCTACTGATATGTTTTCAAAGGAACGAAATATTTATTAAATCATCATAGAGCAAAGATATTTATAACAATGATAATAGCTGAGATTCTCAAAGTTCATACAAATGATGCAGAAATTTATTACTCTGCCTCCAAGTGTATGCGAGGCAAGGAAAGCATTGGCAGTAAAGCTGATTGATCAAGGTTAATTAAAGGCTAATTATATGAAGAACTTCAAATAATTCTAGGTGTATTTTTGGGCTCAATAACGAGTTGGAAACAAGTTTATGAACTTGAGGGATTAATTATATAGATAAATGCACTACATCTTAATCATAAAGGAAGAAAAAATTACTTGGTGGCAGACCTCCCAGACCACTTTCACTCATGCAAGTATAGTGTAAACTATATTACAAGTATTGTTGGTTTTCACGCTCATTCTTAAAAATCTTGCTTTTTTGTTGCTTTTTTTTATATTCTATTTATCAATAATTTTTAAACAAACGACAGGCAACACAGTGTCTTTTTCGTTTCTTGGTAAGGGTTTCTTTGCAATTTACCTTATTATGGGTATGAATACTTTTTCTCACATAGTTATCCGGCATAGTCACCCTGTATGTTAATGTGTAATATTTCCAGAGTTATGGAGGATTGTAAATAAATACCTAAACAACATCCAAAGCAGCGAAATATTTTCGACACAGAAAACTGAACCTCAGCAAAATATTAAAAAAGCAATTACAGATGCACAAAAGCAAAGTGTTCCAGTTTGTTTAAAACCTCATGTCGATATCAATGATGCTTAATGGAGAGGCTTCCTCGAACTAAAGCATCGATATTCTGGTGAGAAACAAGAGTCTAGAGAAATTTTGCCGTTTCTACCAAAATTAGTTATATATAAGTATTTCGCTTACAAGATAATTTGAACTCTTAAAACCTTTATACTACGAGCAATATCTTAAGCGATATGGTGCTATGCGTAAGTCATTAGTACTTAGTGAGCAGCGTAAGCCTACCACAGGTATTCTATACCGGAACCGTAGGTAGTGCAGCTAGAGGCTATAACTACATTACCTATCGCTGCGCTACGTTCCGAACAGATCTGCCGACGCCGCAGGCTCTGACTAACTTCACAAACGTAATTCCGGTGTTAACGGCTAGCGAAAGCGTACCGTAAGTATTATGGAGCGTTAGCACAGCAAAATTTACCAGTTATAGGTTTAGCGTTCATCAATGTCCTAACCTAATTACATAGTCTGATGAAGGCGATCTAAAGTAATAATATTGACTTAGAAACGTAGAAGGGAAAAACACACGCTTACGTCATTATCTCGCATATCTACATAGGGAAACATTATGCTATTCCAAATCCGTGTATACACTTAATTAAGCACTTTAATTGACTGTTATTTAATAATTTTAAGTATAGAAAATTACTAGTTATCAGCTAGTAGATTCTGCGTCTATATAATATCTTCTTCTGGGTTTATATTTCGCTAAAATATGCTAAATATCTAGAGATATGGGTTGTGGGTTTTATTTTTCCTTTGATGCTAATCTTGCTAAATATTTAATGCCCTTGAGAGGAAAAGTAAATTGGAAGGAGAAATGAATGAAAGCGTTCAATAGAGTAGTATGTGGAGCCTTAGTCGGCGGAGTGGTCTTGCTTGGGTCAGTTCTCGAGCCAAAACCAGTGCAAGGGCATGGGGCACCGGAATTCCCAAAGAGTCGCTCGTACGTATGTTTTGAGGAAAATCCAGAAAATCCCAAGTCAGATGCATGTGAGGAAGCTGTTGACGTTGGGGGAACACAGGCATTTTATGATTGGCATGAGGTTAATATCAGAGATGCCAATGGTCGTCATCGGGAGCTTATTCCTGATGGTCAATTATGTAGTGCTGGTAGAGAGAAGTACAAAGGATTAGATCTTGTACGTGGTGATTGGCCAGCGCAAATAATACCGACAGGATCCAATTTCGATTTTATCTATAGGGGAGCAACACCGCACGCAGTTAAGTATATGAGGGGATATATCACCAAAAAAGGATTTGACCCGGCAACACAACCCTTGACATGGAATGACTTGGAAGAAACCCCCTTGTTTGATGCACAAGGCATAACTACCACAGATGGTAAGGATACTGCTAATGGTAAATATGTAATTTCTACCAAATTGCCAGATGATAGAGAGGTAGGAAGTAGAGCTATCATATACATGATTTGGCAGCGTTCTCTAAGTCCAGAAGCCTTTTATGCATGTTCAGATATTATTATTGGTGATAGCAATGGTAATGCACCAACTCCAACACCAGATCCTACAGAACCTGCTGAAAATATACTGCCTTGGAAAGCAGGGACTTCTTATAAAAAAGGCACTAAGGTGACTTTTGAAGGTTCAACATATAAGAGCCGTCTTGACCACACTGCAGGACAGTATGAGAAGCCACCCTGGCGTCCTGATATGTGGAGATTGAAAGATTAATCTTTATCAATAAACTGCTTGTTCTTAGGTGTTAAGAACTTACTCATAACTTTTCTAAGAATCTGTATAGCATTAGCGATAATCTGTTTTACAAATACTTCTTCTAAAATGGGGTAGGCTTAAAGTCCATGAGCTTGCTCGTGGGTATTAGAGTTTCTTTATAAAATCCTGCCCCACTTTTACAGGAAGCGTTGTTACCTTCCCAAGGCAAGCACATCTAATCTTAAGATTAAAGGGGTGGTGCACTGCAAGCGCACCACTCATCAAGCTTTATGCATTCAATCATAGAGATAGAGGCATTGTAGAATTGTGACTTGAAGCAATTTGCATGGATACTGATACCCTTTTACGAAGGGTAATTAATTCAATATGGATCCAGTTGAGGGAAATTTTTCTTTCTGTAAAGCTTATCTAGTAGGGGTGTGAGAAGATAGTTTTAAAGCCAATTAGTCCTCAATTATTACCCGTCCCTTGGCTTTAGCTATACAAGTAAGAACATGGTCTTCTTCACAGTTTACATCTTCTTCGTAAAGTACTTTTCCAGAAAGCTTATATAGCTTGCATTGACCGCAGGCTCCCATTTTACATCCATAGGGTAATTCAATTCTTTCCCGTTGAGCAGCTTCTAAAATAGTTTCTTCTGGGTCGCAAACAATTTCTTTCTGAGATTTAGTAAAAACTACAACATCTGTAATTTGAGAGTTTGAAGCTTGGTCAACTATCTTGGAGGTAGTAGCTTGTATTGTGTTTGCGCAAAAAAATTCAGATTGTCTTTGAATCTCTGGTTTTGCTGATGACAAAACTTTTTTTTGCTTTTTTGCTGAGCCAAAGCTTTCTTCATGGTAAGAAGACATCGGGAACTTAATTTCCTTGAGTGCTTCTTTAACATTGCTTCTAAAGCCATCAGGACCGCAAACGTATGCAGTACGTTCTTTAAAATCGGGAGCGATCTTTTGTAGCATTGACTTATTGAGTCTACCAGTATAAGCCGACCAAGTTGGATGATGGCTACCAGTTAAGGTAATAGCTAGTTGAAATTTGGGGTATCTTGATGCCATCAACTCCAGTTCTTGGCAAAAAATGATATCTCTTACTGTTTTCGCACTATGAATAAAGATTACATCAGCATCTGCTTTTAGATCGTATAACCATCGAGACATAGACATCATGGGTGTGATACCACTACCTGCTGAGATAAACAGGAGTTTTTCGTTAGTATGATCAAAACAAGTAAAATTTCCCATTGCTGGGCTGACTTTCAAGGGGGAGTTAACGGTAAAGCGATCATGTAACCAATTAGAAACCAAACCAGCAGGAATATTAAGTGCATCTGCTGGTGAAGGGACTCGCTTAACAGTGATTTCCAAATTATGAGGGCGTGAAGGAGTTGAAGAAATCGAATAAGAACGTTTTACTGGTTTACCATTAATTTCTAAATCTAAGGTCACGAACTGACCTGGTTTGTAATTATCAAATAATTTTGGTTGAGAAGAAACTAAGCGAAAAGTTTTAACATCGTGGGTTTCATCTATAACTTGAGAGCAATGAAGTATTAATTGATCATTACTATTAAGAGTTGCCTCTTTGGAAGTATTCGTATTTTTTGGTTTTAAAAACCAGTAAGGTTGTGATTTATGATTAATTTCTTCAAACAATATGACGAAATCGCTGATTCGAACTGTATCACCAGCATTTAAAATATATTTTTGCTTGAACTCTACTCCTTGATTATTAATACGCGAACCATTACTACTAGCAAGGTCAATAAAATAGTAGTTTTCTTCAAATCTAAGGATAATAGCATGGACACGGCTGACTTTTGGACTGTTGAGAATTAAGTCACAACCGGGATATCTTCCAATCAAGTATAGTTGTAGATTTCCTCTTTTTGGTGAGATAACACTTTCTTTTAACACTCCTGTTAAGTGATTAAAAGCTATTATTTTCATAATTATTTCAATTTTAGTAACGCTAATAAGGGTAAATGGATTATTAATGTATTTTTCCTGAAATATTTCTCTCTGATAGGCAGGTATTCTGTACTTAGTCAAAAAATGACTAAGTCATTTTTTGAATATTTTAGGTGATGCTTAAATCCTGAAATTATAAAACCACCTTAAAAAATTGAGAATTTTCTCAACTATTTTAGAGATTCCAAAAAACCTACCCTTGAAAGGACATATTCCCTCCCTTCTTTGATGTGAATAGATATCAAATGTATAACAGGAGGCCTATCTTCAAGAGTCCAATTGCTATCCTGAAGGACATAGTACAAATGAAAAACAAAAACCATCATCTCAGGCTTTCTACAAAATACCGATTTTAGCGATTTGTGACAACCTAAGGCTTGAAAAAATTTGTCAATACCACTATGGGTTAAATGTAATGATTGTTTCTGATTGAGAATCTCTAAGATAAGCGGCAGATGGATTTTCTCCAGTGATATCGAATAAGACGAAATAGTGTTCATCATCATTTAAATCCATTTGCTGGCGCAGTTCTTTGAGAACTTCAAAAGTATCTGCAGGAGTGATATTCCCTTGGATTAAAGCTTCTTGTAATATTCTTTTGTAAATTTGCAAACGATCTCTACGCTGGAATTGAGGTAAAACAGAATTCAACACAAACAGTTC
>JGI1201J43222_100192_pt1 | contig 19471 bp, 14 predicted proteins | sample MastesBC008_FD_43222 | JGI IMG/M metagenome (IMG submission 43222) | reverse complement strand
AACTGATAACTGATAACTGATAACTGATAACTGATTTATGCCTTTATATCACTGTCTTTTAACCCTGCACGATAATGTATTTTTCGCAACTAGAGAAATGGGGATTCTCTATGAGACAGAAAAATATTTACATAATTGGGCGTTAAGTTTTGCATTATTTAATGTTGATTATATTCCCCATTCCTATCGCCTTTATGGAGAAAAAGCACAAAAACCAACTTATTTAGACGATAAATCAGAGCAAAATTTATTACATCTAAATCAAGCCAAAATTTACGTTTTTCCAGCACAACCGATAGTCTGGTCTTATCAAGTCAATACTTTTAAAGCTGCTCAGGTTGCATATTATGGAAAATCAAAACAATTTGGAGATAAAGGAGCCGATAAAAATTATCCCATTAATTATGGCAGAGCTAAAGAATTAGCAGTTGGTAGTAAATATCGTACCTATATTATTGCACCCGAGCGCATTACAATTCCTCAATGGATTCGTTTAGGTAAATGGTCAGCAAAAGTTAAGGTCGAAAGCATAAAAATACCTGATTCTGTGATCAAAAAATCTTCAGGTGATTATACTTGTTCCCATCCTTTAAATCCTCTAGATTTATCTAATGATACTGATTTAATTCTATACAATCGAATTGTAATGCCACCTGTAAGTTTAATAAGTCAAGCAAGACTTTCAGGAGAATATTTTCAATCTATTGATAATCAGGAATGGCAAAATTTAAAAAGAGCAAATCCTCAATTACCAAATCAATTCCGTTTACCGAGGGGAACCTTATATGGAGCAAAAAATCTCATCGCAGCCTGATAAATCTTCAAATTTGCATTCATTAGTAGTAGAATTAGCAGCTGCAGAAAGAGGTAAATTTTCACCAACTCTTTCCAGAGCACTCCATGCTTTGGTATTGCGATGGTTGCATCTTGGTTCTCCGGAAGTTGCAGAATTTGTTCATAATACCCAGACCTCCCCCATTGGTATATCAAGATTACTAGGTAATCGTCGCCCTAAAGGAACTCAACCGGGAGATATATTTTATTTCCGAATTAGTCTTTTAGATGGTAATTTAATTGCACCTTTATTAAAAGGTTTAGAACAACAGGAAAGACAACCGGTAATTCTGGCAAAATTTTCCTTCATAATTCGGAATATCTACACCTTACCGGGAACTCATACTCTAGTAGAAGCAACTAATTATGGTGCGATATCTAAAAACTCCAATTCTACAGATATTCAACTAACCTTTTTCTCACCTACAAGTTTCAAACAACTTCAAAATATCCAAACATTTCCTTTACCCGAATTAGTGTTTAATTCCTTGCATAGACGTTGGAATCACTTTGCACCAAACGAGTACAAATTTCCTTCTGTGGAATGGATGGGATTAGTATCTGCTTACGAACTCAAAACCCACGCACTCAGAATGGAAGGTGGTGCAGAAATTGGCGCTCAAGGTTGGGTTCGTTATCGCTTTCGGGATGAGGAACAAGCCAAAATAGCTTCAGTTCTCGCTCATTTCGCTTTCTTCTCAGGAGTAGGACGGAAAACCTCAATGGGAATGGGACAGACGAGGATTGGGGGTTAGGGATTGGCGATTGGGATTCAATACAAACAGCAAAATAAAAACTAGTATATAGAATGGTGTGAGGTTTAATCAAACTTAGAACTAATCAAACTTAGAACTAATCAAACTTAGAACTAATTGAGTGCGATAAATTAGTTATAGTGACTTGTCTTGTGGTAAATATGGTTTGGACAATTGAAGAAGCTCAACAAAAACTAAATGAACTAATTAATGCTGCCAGCCTTGAACCCCAAATGATTTATAATCAGGAGCAACCTATAGCAGCAATTGTAGAAGCTCAATTATTTCAGGAATTTCTTAACTGGCGTAATCTGCAAAAAAAATCTTCAATAGCTGATGCTTTTGCACAATTGCGTGAAATTTGTAGCGAAGAAAATTACACCTTAGAGATTCCTGAACGTCAAGATCGTTCAAATCCTTTTATTGATGACTGACAATATTCATGACTTTTCTCTGTGATACTAATATTATTAGTGAACTAGCACGTCCTAAACCTAATTCTGGAGTCCTGAGTTGGAGTGCAAAGGTCTCATCAATTAATTTGAGTGTTATCACAGTCGAAGAAATTTGCTATGGTTTAGCTGCTAAACCAAATCCAAGAATCGAACAATGGTTTGAGCAATTCCTGGGAAACTACTGTAGTATCGTTCCCATTACGGTAAATATTGCAAAATTATCTGGTAAATTATGAGGTGATTTAAGGAGTCAAGGAAAGCAACGCACGCAAGCAGATATTCTTATTGCTGCAACTGCTAAGACTCATAATCTCACACTGGTAACTCGTAATGTCCGTGATTTTGAAAGTTGTGATATAGATATCTTCAATCCTTTTACTTCCTAAAATCAAGAATTATAAGTAAGTAGGCAAGAAAAAAGTAAACTATCTAAAGAAATATAAGATAATCGTATTTGGCTCGTAGTAGCGCTTTAGCGCTATTACAAACAAGTTATGATTTTTCTTACTAACCTACTTAAATTGGGTTTATAGTAGCACTTCCACAGCCCAGCAATCCTATAAGACTTAAACCTAATAAAACTTAGAACATGATGTTTTTGGAGTCGAAAATTTTTGACTCCCCATTCCCTTCTAATAAAACCAAAAAAATGAACGAACAAAATTATCTTCCCCTTGCATATTTAAATGCTTGGGAATATTGTCCGCGTCGATTTTATCTGGAATATCAGTTAGGAGAAAATGCAGATAACGAACATATTATTCTTGGTCGCCACTTACACCGCAATATTAATAATGAAGGTACATATCTCGAAGGAGATACGATTATCTATCGTCAACAATGGGTATGGAGTAATCGCCTTTTCATTAACGGTATTATCGATGCGGTCGAACAACAAGATGACGAACTAATACCCCTTGAATACAAAAAGGGAAAAATGAACAATCATCTCAATGACCATTTTCAACTTTGTGGTGCGGCTTTATGTTTGGAAGAACGCACTGGTAAAACTATTACCAACGGCGAAATTTTCTATCACGCTAACCGTCGTCGTGAACGAGTTAAATTTACCACAACTCTACGTCAGGCTACTGAAGAGGCTATTCAAGCAGCCAAGGAAGCTTTGAAAAAACCGATTCCAAAACCTATCAACCATCCAAAAAAATGTCGGGACTGTAGTCTCAAAGGTATTTGTTTACCAAAAGAAGTTAAACAATTAAGTTATCAAGTCTAATAAGTTCTCAGGTCTAAATTATGTCCGTACTTTATGTAACTCAACCAGAAGCTGTTTTAAGTAAAACTCACGAAGCATTTAAAGTCGCACTCAAGCAATCTGATGGTAGTTGGAAAAAACATTCCGTACCCGCTCAAACTGTTGAAGAAGTTATTTTGATGGGTAACCCACAAGTCACCGGAGATGCTTTAGTTTATGCTTTAGAATTGGGAATGCCGGTTCATTACCTGTCTTATTTTGGTAAACACTTAGGCTCTACACTCCCTGCTTATTCCCGCAACGGTCAATTAAGACTGGCTCAATATGCTGCACATTGCGATCGCTCGCGCAAACTAGAAATCGCTCAAACTATTGTTACTGGGAAAATTCACAATCAACATAGTGTTCTTTACCGCTATGACCAAAAAGATAATCCCCTCAAAAATAGAAAAAAATTAGTTCCAGAACAAACCACTCTTGATGAAGTTAGAGGTGTTGAAGGTTTAGCCGCAAGAGAATATTTTGCTTGTTGGTCAGCAATACTACCCGACAAATGGTCATTTACCGGTAGAAATCGCCGACCACCTACGGACCCTATTAATGCTTTACTGGGTTTTGCTTATGGACTTTTACGAGTTCAAGTCACAGCAGCAGTGCACGTAGCAGGTTTGGATCCTTATATCGGTTGTTTACATGAAACGACTCGTGGTCAACCTGCAATGGTATTAGATTTGATGGAAGAATTCCGTCCCCTTGTTGCTGATAGTTTAATTTTTGCAGTTATCAAACATAAAGAAATCAAGCCGGATGATTTTACTGAAAGCTTGGGTGCATATCGTCTTTCTGATAAAGGACGTAAAAACTTTCTTCAAGCATGGGAACGCAAAATGAATGATGAATTTAAACACCCAAATTTTGGTTATCGATGTAATTACAGACGTGCGATTGAGTTGCAAGCACGTTTATTCAGTCGTCATTTGCAGGAAGGTCTTCCCTACAAACCATTTATACGCCGATGAAAAAGCTATTTTATTTAATTATTTACGATTTACCCGACACAAAGGCAGCTAATAAACGCCGTACGAGATTACACAAATTGCTTTCTGGTTATGGGAAATGGACTCAATATAGTGTTTTTGAGTGTTTTTTAACCAAGTTGCAGTTTACCAAACTTCAGGTGAAAATAGAGAAGTTGATTAAGCAGCAGGAAGATTCGGTACGAATATACGTATTAGATGCTTTTGCTGTACGTAATACGATCGCTTATGGATCGGAGCAGCCGAAACATAATGAAACAATCATTTTGTGACTTTCTGCTACACTTATTTTTGACGGGAGAAAGCGAGGTCGAAAACCCTGGTGCCCCGTCAAAACGTCAGAACCTTGACAATTCAATAGTTTCAGAGTTTTGCTGCGAGGTGTTTCATAGTTTTGCGATCGCTGTAATGGAGTTTTTAAATTCCCCCAGCAAAATCGGTTATGAAAATACCTTTATTATTAGGTTCTGGATGACGGAGTTTCTAATTACTTAATCCCGCTTGCGGGATTGAAACTTTACAGGATTCTCAAGCTATCTAAGCCTTCATTAGGTTTCTAATTACTTAATCCCGCTTGCGGGATTGAAACAAACTCTTCAAATATACCAATAATCTCACCTTGAGTTTCTAATTACTTAATCCCGCTTGCGGGATTGAAACTTTACAGGATTCTCAAGCTATCTAAGCCTTCATTAGGTTTCTAATTACTTAATCCCGCTTGCGGGATTGAAACAACGGTTTAGTGATCGCCATATAAAGAAAGGCGGTAGTTTCTAATTACTTAATCCCGCTTGCGGGATTGAAACCGAGCAATGGCCTTTGCCCCCATACCAGCCCCAAGTTTCTAATTACTTAATCCCGCTTGCGGGATTGAAACTTCTGAGTTCCACGGCTCAGAAAATACGTAGTTAGGGTTTCTAATTACTTAATCCCGCTTGCGGGATTGAAACTGTATTGTTTATATCTTTAGACTTTATTGAAGTCCAGTTTCTAATTACTTAATCCCGCTTGCGGGATTGAAACCCGCCATTATTCGCTCGGTTGCCATTAACTGGGAGTTTCTAATTACTTAATCCTGGAAACAGGATTGAAATATCTCTCACCTGTTCCCCGTTCCCTGTTCCCCGTTCACCCTTAATAATACTCACTATCAATATTTCTAGAAGGTGGTGGTGTTGGAACCTTACCAGTATTACGAACATTAACAAGTCGATTAATCATATCAAACCAAAATGGTGCGCCCATAGAAATCGCAATACCACTAACTATCCAACCAACAAATATAAAACCCCAACGCAAAATTCTCTGCGGGAATAAATTTGGTCCACTAAAAGTCCAGCTAATAATTTTTTGAAATAAAGGAAGACCATCAGAATTATTATTTTGTCCTCCCTGTGCTCCTTGATAACTCATTAATGTCTTCACACCTGCTTGGGAGTTTGCTTCCGTTTCAGCTTCAGAACCCCAATCTAGTTGTCTTCGTAAATTTGTTTCTGTCCATCCCACAGGTAAAGAAATATCCGTTAATGCTGAGTCCGTTGATTCTTTGATATTTCTTAAATTAGCTTGCATTTGTTGTACTGTAATTCCAGTACCTGAATTATTTTGATTCAAAACATTACTAGCATTTTGAGTAACGGTCTGACGTAAAATAGAATCTTTTGATAACCTACTAACCATATGGAAAGTATCGGCATTAGCACCTAAAGCCAGTAATAGACCAATCAGTACCGCAACTCCTTTAGCATTACGCTTGTAGACACCGGATGCTCGATCCATAGATTTATCAAATGAACCTTCTAGATGTCTGCGCAATGAAACAATTCCCTCTTCTGTATCAATTACTTTTGTTCGAACTCCCCGAGCTAATGCTGTCAGATTATCAGATAGAGATGGAGGTAAATTTTGAATAAATCTTTCAATCTTTTGATGAGTAGCGTTATCTTTTCTCTTTAAAACTTTTGCGGCTTCTTGATAAATATCTGTACTAGTATCGACTAATTTTATTACTTCATTAATATTAGGTTTTAGTCCTGCCAATAAAATTGTTCTATCAAAATCGGAGAACATATCTTTATGCAGTGATTTTAAACGGAAAATTGCGATTTTTGATAGTTCGCCCTCACCTAAATTTAATTGTAAATTATCTATATATCGTTCTACACTAGTACCTAAATAACTAATTGTTCCATTTAAGGTTGCTTTTTTTTCTTCAAAGTTTAAGACGGCTCTTTCAAAATCTGCTTCTAACTGGATAAATTCTCGATTTGCGTTATTGAGAAAAACTTGAAATTCTTCGTCGAAACTATTTTCCTGACTTAACTTATCTAAAACTTGTTTAATTTCTGTTAAACGTTCTTTTGTGAATAATTCTAATCTCGATTCAACCAAATTTTGCACTAACTCAGGTAGATGTAAGGTATCGAGTAAACTAGAAGCAAAACTTCCACTAGGAATGTAAGAAGGCGCGCTACGTTGCTTTTCGCCAAAAAAAGTTTCGTTTTGACCCATTCCCGCTCTAGGTTTTTTGAACAAACGGTACAAACTTGCAAACAACCAAGTCAAACGCCGTGGTAAGGTAGCCATAAATCCTTTGGCTTCTTGATTTAAACTTTGAATTAATGGATTACTATAAATCTTGTTTGCAAGGTAAATTACTTTTGCTTCTTCCGAAGTGCGCGCGTCACCACCTAATAAAATTTCTATAGATTTTCTTAAATGTTGGGCTCTCCATTGAAATACTGTTGCAATCATTTCTTGAATTTCTGCAGCAAGTAAGCTCAAACTCAAGTAGATAAAGATTAATCCTAATGTGACATCAAAAATTAGGGGTAAATTCACCTTAGTAGCTCCTGTGGGGTATAGATATTTTTTGTTGCTATCGATTATGCAAACTTTCCAGGCAAAATATTTAGTAATAAGAATCTTCGGTAACAAATTTAATAAATATGAGGTAGTAATGTCAAAAAAGATAACTACTCATGGAAAATAATTAATTTCAAGCATCACTAATTTAAAAACTTGAATTTTATATAAAGATAAATTAAGAGTCTTAATGTATTTAAGTTTTCATTTCCAATTTAGATTTAATTTTAAGTTAAGTTTAAATTTAAATTTCAATTTAAAATTTATAAATTTATAAACTTAAAAATTATGAAGCATCAAACGAACATCAAATTAATTCAAACTTTTAGTTCTTTTGCAAATATTACACAGGTATAATGTTGGCTTTTGGGAAGATATAGCAGTCGCCATAATTTTTAGGACGTTTTCCGTTTTTCTGCTTCCCGCTCCCTGTTCCATTTAAACCAAAATATGATGTCCCAAATGAAGTGTCTGTTGCTATATAAAATTTTTCTCTGTCACCACCAACCCAATTTGGTCAAACGGAAGGGACTATGATTACCCTTACGGGACTATGGAATATATCGGTCGCCAAGCAAAATAACTTCTGAGATTATGCCAAAAAAAAGCTTTAGTTGGAGTGATGCAAAAATAACATATCCTGCAATTGCAAAACGAATTGATTTTGCATGGTTCCTAGTTTTACTATCCGCAGCAATATTAATTTTTACAATTGATTTAGGAAATTTACCACTAAGGGATTGGGATGAAGGTACTGTCGCACAGGTCGCTCGGGATATTTGGCGCGCTCCAACAGGCTCGATGCGTTGGCTTTATCCAACCATAGCAGGAGAGCCCTACCATAACAAACCACCTTTAATGCATTTGTTAATTGCGTGGACTTATTCTTTGGGTGGTGTAAATGAATGGACAACTCGTCTACCAGGCGCAATTTTAACAGCTTTTTCTGTACCTTTGCTTTATTCCATCGGGCGAGAAATATTCCGTCAGCGTTTGGTTTGTGTCTACAGCGCATTAATTTATCTGACGATGTTACCGGTAGTCCGTCACGGTCGTTTGGCGATGTTGGATGGAGCAGCATTATGCTTTTTTATGTTAATGATGCTGTGCTTATTAAAAGCGCGTCGCGATCTGCGTTATAGCTTGGGTGTAGGGATTGGATTTGGTTTAATTTGCTTGACAAAAGGAATGTTGGGTATCTTACTGGGAAGCATTGCGATTATTTTTATTTTTTGGGATACCCCTCGTCTACTTTTTAGCCCCTATATGTGGCTGGCAATTTTCATTGGTAGCGTACCTGTCATATCATGGTACGGGGCTCAGATATGGCACTATAGTGATATTTTCACCAACGAAGGTTTAGTACAACAATCCCTCAGTCGTATTTGGCAGCCAGTTGAGGGGAATAAAGGGCAACCCTGGTACTATCTATTAGAAATCTTAAAATATACTTTTCCGTGGCTGATTTTTTTCCCATCTAGTTTACGTTTTACCTGGGCTAATCGCAACTTAAGTTGGGCAAAACTAATCATTGTATGGTTTGGAGTTTATTTGATTACCATTTCTTTAATGAGTACTAAACTTCCATGGTATGTCTTTCCCATTTATCCCAGCATTGCTTTATCCTGCGGAGCCTTCTTGGTCTACTCAGAAAATCTACCTCTACTTACACCTTATCCCCGGAGTTGGTTTGCGACTTTAATTTTGATTGCTGTAATAGCCGCAGGTGGTAGTATTTATTTCGCCTTTAGTCTCACACCCGAAATAGATTTGGCAGTGATTTTTGTCACACTTACCATCACAATGATTTTGACTGCTATTTTGATGCAAAAAGGTGACAAACAGTTTCTTATAATTCTTTTATGGGGAACCTATATCTCTTTAATATTATTAATGACATCAAATCATTGGCTTTGGGAACTTAATGAAAGATATTCAGTCAAGCCTGTAGCTGCAATGATTCAAAGAGTTAATCCACCGACCAAAAAAATTTACACTTCCTTTCCAGAAAATCGCCCTTCTTTAAACTTTTATAGCGATCGCATCATTATTCCCACAGCAGAAAAAGGAAAATTGCAAAAACTTTTGAATATTTTGCAAACAGAAAAACATCCTTACTTACTTCTGGATAAACCGACCTTGCAAAACTTACCTCAAGAATCGATCAATGCGATCGGGGAAACTAATAATTGGATTTTAGTTACAAAAAACACTGAACAAAATAAAATATAGTTTATATGTAGCTTATGATTGGTATCTCCTATAATCTCCTAAGCCTTAAGTAACAAAGATTATAAGAGTAAAAATCTAGTAAAAATTTTCTATTTAGAAATGATGTATACCGCAACGTCAAAGTATTATTTGATATACTCTTACTGAAAACTGTGGAAGAGGCTATGAATCCCAGAGGGAAAAACTCGCTGGGATTTTTTTTGTTTTTCTACTCTTGCTTATCAGTATTTAATTCTTGCTGGGTAGTATTATTTACATCAGTGTGTTGTTGACTAGTAGCTAGTACTCCCAAAACAATAAAAATTCCCACCATAAAGGAAAGCAAAGGACGTTTAAGAAGAACAAAATCCCGTAAAATTCTCGCTATTGGTTGACTTTGGCGGCGCAGAGTTGATGAAATCATTATTCGCTTGAGCACAAACGGGTCTCGAACATAATTACCGCTCTTGCAAACTACTATTCGTTCTTGACAATACGGACAAGTATATAATCCTGTACAGCTTTTAATCGGCTTAGGAGCCGCATCTTTCTGACAAATCGGGCAAGTAAGATAATGATTATCAAATGTGTGCGTATTCATTTAATTAGTCAGCCTCGTCCACTTAATCGCTGTATAACAATATCTATATTGATGTTCCAAAAATGCAGATCTCGATCGATACTGGTCTTATTTATTGAATGCCTCATTTCATATCAACTGATATAGTCTGTCAAATCGAACCCATTTAGCATTAAAGTTTTACAATATTGCAAATACCACAGAACTTTTGGACATTACGTCAAGGAAGACGTCAATATTTTGCATACAGATGCATAGAAGTTCATCATATTTGCATGGTGTAAACCATTGGATATTAAAATCATCTTCCATAGCGTGGAGGCTCAGCATAGCAGTGCTGTACCTCCACCTTCCTTGCTCAAATCTGATAGAGTACTAGTCTTACGCTTGCATTTCAACTCACTATCGTTTAACAGCTGCAACACGAGTATAGCTAGATTTAATTGAAGATGACTCCGCATATCCAAAAGTTTTAAATTTGAAATCTTGAATTTGAAATCCTGAATTCGAAATATCCAAGTCAAAAATATGAACTTGGAATTGTGAACTTTAAAGCAATAACTTGAAATCGCGAACCTTACGAACTTGAAACTATCGATTTGACAGTGTGAACTTTAATTTTGCCCTTGGAATATTACAGCAGATTAAATGTGATTAGTACGACACAATTAAGCTTTGCTGCATCCAATCTCATTTCAAACTCCAAACAGATTCACTTCTTAGAGGCATAAGCCTCACTTAGAACTAACCCCAAAGATTTAATTTACTACTATTTAAGCATTATGCAGATAAAATTTTGGATAATCTATTAGGACAATCTATTAGTTTTATCAAAGTTTTGCATGTAGGAGTAATTCCTTACTTCTATCTAGGGGTTCCTTCAATCATCTCTCACGATCGCAAATAAGAGAGAATTTTTAAATTTTTTATTATTTTTATTTTGTTTGACTCGATCTGTTAGTAAAGTCATGGCTAGCTTTAGAGACAATAAATTCCCGAACTAAGTTTGTCTTCATTGTTCGAGTTTAATTATTTTACTCAAAACCTGTTAAAGAATGCCATCGAGTTTATTAGTTTAAATTACACTACTGCTTTTTCTTTTCAATTTAAATGTGTAACATCTTACATATAATAAAATTAATCTTAAAATATACAACTTAGCTGGTTTTTATTAATAGCTGATACACAAATATTTTCCTATAAGGAGTCCAAGGAAGGTATTCAGTTTTGAATAAATCTTAACTTCATTGAAATTTACGCGTATTTTTACTGATAAATTTAAGTCATAAAAGAAAATAAAAAATACTATTTTATCCCCAAAAAAGACCAAACGATTAAAGAAATATTATTAAATAGCAATGTAGTAGGCTGGCAATTAAATAGAATTTAAAAGAGCTGCCTCAACGATCGTAATTTGTTGGGCAACTCTTATGAATATGTACGACATCAAAAGCAGAGATACATTACTCCATAGCACAGGGCATCTTTGCTTAAGAATGTCACTTTTTTTTCAGATATCAATTGTACTGCTGAACTGCTAGCAAAATCATGTAATATGGTCTGTTTTGAGTTAAAAATGACTAATTTGGTCAAAAGTAAAACACAGATGCAATGGTATTTTTTCTTGAGCCTAAACAAATCATTTATAGTTAATTTACTGGCTATCTACAGAAAACAAGAAACAGCAAGCTGTACATAAAGGTAGATATTAGATATTAGGTATTAGGCAATAGCCAACAGACAAAAAGTCTATTGACCATCGATTTATAACTAATGACTAATAACAGAATCGCATTTAGCGTAATGTACCGTAGGTATTGCTTGGCGTTAGCCATTAAATAATAAATATTTTATGCTGTAGCTTCCATTGCTTCGCCAACTTCGCTATCATCTGAGTCCACTTGTCTCAAACGAATGTGTTTTTTACCTAGGGTGATTATAAATTCATCTCCAGGTTTGAGATTCATTTGTTTTGTATAAGCCGAACCTATTAATAAATTGCCATTAGACTGAACGCTAATTCTATAGCTAGCACTACGTCCCCCACGTCCATTAGCGCCAGCAGAAGTATCTAATTGAATACCTTCAGCATCAATTAGAGCATTTAAGAATTTCATCATATTGACGCGTTCTATACCATTTTTAGTAACGGTATAGTAGCCACACTCTTTAGCTTTTTCTTCTTTACTTAGGTTTTCTAGTTCTTTGACTTTCTTGAGAAGTTCTTCACCAACTAGAGGTTCAATCTTTTTCTGTTTAGCCATCAACTTAGGTCGAAAATGAATTGTTTAACCGGTGGAATCGATTTTATTTTAGCTGACATTTTGCTTTGCGGGAACAATATCCTTTAACTTTTTATATCAGCTTAGCCAAGTATATTACATTCATCGATGTAAATGTTGCATAATTATTAATATTCACCTTAAAAATCTATTTTATATGCTCTCAATCACAATAAATATATATAGTTTGTAAATTACTAGCGGATTGTTATTGTTTAAGATTCCTAAAGTAACTGATTATAGCTAACTCGCATATATTTAATAGTTAAGAGATTATGAATGGTTTTTATATGCTTATTCCAAACTAATAGTAGTAATTGACATAAAGAAAAACAAAGCTTGCCCCAATGAAACTTACCACTAAAGGACACTACAGTGTCAAAGCATTGTTAGATTTAAGCTTGCAGCCAGATAATCGTCTAGTATCTACTAGAGAAATTGCTAAACGACAAGATATTCCTGCTCCATATCTGGAAAAATTATTAATAGAAATGCGTCGTGCGGGTTTAGTTAAATCTATTCGTGGAGCCCATGGTGGATATCAATTAGCACGACAACCAGCAAAAATATCATTGGGGGAAATTTTAGAAGCGGTGGGTGAAACCGTAGAACCTCTACCTAATCATCAAGCTTCTCCCGGACAACCGGAAGATTGGGTAACATTTAGTCTTTGGCAAAGATTGCATGAAAAACTCAAAGAAGCTCTATATAGTATTACCCTTGCTGACCTTTATTACGATGCTCGTAGTTGGCAAGCTTCCCTGGGTGAAGAAGCTAGTTTTGTGGTTTAGTTATTTGTAATTTGTCATTAGTCATTCATCACTATTGATTATGAGATGACAATAAAAAACTATCTTCGTAGCTTCTGCTAGGAAGGTAGATAAAACCAAGGGCAAAATACAAATGACTTCTATTCCTGTTTTAATTTTTGCTGCTAGCTTAGATTACTTAATTGGCGATCCCGAAAGTTGGCTACACCCAGTACAAGTTATCGGATGGCTAATTTCCTACTTGACTAAATTTTCCTTAAAAATATCTTGCGATCGCTCTGCAATCCAGCGTTTATTAGGAAGTATCCTTGGCATTATTATTATTTTCGGTAGTGGTATTATTTCCTGGTTAGTAATTGAAACTGCAGCTTCAATACATCTACTTTTAGGAATAACTTTACAAATTATTCTCCTTGCTAGTTGTTTTGCTCTTAAAAGTTTAAGAGCTGCTTGTGATAATGTTGTTCAACCTTTAATAATTGGAAACATTTCTCAAGCTCGCTCAAACTTGAGCAAGTATGTTGGTAGGGACACAGACAATCTTAGTGAATCAGAAATTTTACGTGCCGTCTTAGAAACAGTAACAGAAAATGCTACCGATGGAGTAATGGCTCCGTTATTTTATGCAATTATTGGTTGTTTTGTACCATTTATCGGTCCAGTTCCTTTTGCTGTAGCATATAAAGCCAGCAGTACCCTGGATTCAATGGTGGGTTATCGGGAAGCCCCATATACTCATATCGGATGGTTCAGTGCCCGTTTGGAAGATTATCTCACCTGGATTCCTTGTCGGTTAACGGTAATCACCTTAGCTTTACTTTCACGCAAGCCTCAAAGGGTCTGGCAAATTTGTTGTCAAGATGCAGTTAAAGACCCCAGCCCTAACTCGGGTTGGAGTGAGTGTGCTTATGCTGCGATTTTAGGGGTGCAAATGGGTGGGACAAATTGGTACCGTGGTGTAGCCAAGCATAAACCACTTTTAGGAAAATCAATTTATCCAATCACGACTGATTCTTTGGCTCAAGCTCTACAAATTACTCGTTTTTGCTTTTTGCTTTGGTTGGGGGGAGGGACATCTCTACTCTTTTTTGCTCTAGGTAAGTAATGATTAAAGTAAAAACTAGGAGTTACTGATTTTACTAAGAAAGAAAAACTCAGAATAAATAGCTTATACCAGCAATAAAGGAAGATATCGGCTTCTTAAAGCCATTAGGAATATAATATGGTATCTCCGGTAAATTACAGATGAGAAATAGGATTACATTACGCTGTTCCTAATCTCTTCCAATTAAGGGAAGACGAACCTAAAGCTGTAATAGGAGAATTAGGGGTAATTGAGCATAATTCATATAAATTTAAACTCATTTTTATATTCCAACCCACTTTGCTTTGATTCCCAATTTGAAAATCTGTATAATTAATGACTCAGTGGTATCGGCCTATGGATACGTCAGTTAAAGTTGTAGAAATTCTTTCCGCCGAAGAAGTTCGTCGTACCCTAACACGTTTAGCGTCTGAAGTTGTAGAAAGAACGCGCGATCTATCGCAACTTGTATTGCTTGGTATTCACTCTAGAGGCGTTCCCCTGGCGCGAGCTTTAGCAAGAAATATAGAGGTGCTTGAAGGAGTTGCACCCTATGTTGGAGCGATAGATATTACTTTTTATCGGGATGACCTTGACAAAATTAGTTTGCGAACACCAGCAAAAACTAATATTCCCATCGATTTGACAGGGAAAACGGTTCTGCTGGTAGACGATGTAATTTTCAAAGGTAGAACAGCCCGAGCAGCCTTAAATGCAGTTAATGAATATGGTAGACCGGAAACGATTAGATTAGCAGTTTTGGTAGACCGGGGTCATCGAGAAGTTCCAATTCATCCGGACTTTATTGGCAAACAACTACCCACAGCAAAAGAAGAAATCGTCAAAGTTTACTTGCAAGATTACGATGGACGCGATGCTGTAGAGTTGATGGAAGATTGAATTAAATTCAGTTAACAGTTGATGGTTAGTGAGTTTGTAGAGACGCGTTAACGCAGTGTGACCGTAAGGTCATAATATCGCGTCTTTAGCTGTATGGTAACTATCACTTACATGACAATATAAGAATTTTGAACTGTAATCTTTTTGATAATCGATAACCCATTCCTTAGTATGCTGTTAGTGTCAGCATATAAAAATACGTTGCAAATTTAATAAAAGCTGTAGCTATCCATTATTGGGTATAAACGCTGTGTTCGACCTTCAGTCTATCCGGCAATTTTATCAACTCCACAAGGAATTCATTGATAATCTAATCTCCGGTGCTTTGCCTGCGATCACACCCTTGATTATTGGTTTTATATGGTGGTTGAAATGGCGACACCGCCAGCGTCGTATTCCTCCGGATATTTTTGCATTTGAAGTAATTAAACCCAAAAGTCCAGATCTGAAAAAGCGAATTTTGGGTGGTGATGATAAAGATGTTTTAGCCGACCGTAACATCCCCTATCAACAAAGGGTAGCAAATTGCAACGTTCGTAGAGAATTACAGCAGCAGCTAGAAGAGCATCGCTGGGTATTAATTTTAGGACGTACCGGAATCGGTAAAACACGGGAAGCAATAGAGTTAGCAAATAATCTTAACCAATTAGGTTGGACGGTACTTTACCTTAAGCCAGGTGAATGGCTAGATATTCCGGCGCGGATGCCCACAGAAATTGGCACTGATCGCAAGTTACTGTTTATACTTGACGATCTAAACCGGAAAATGCATCGCAGTCACCAAGAAATATCCCCAGAAGCAGAGAAAAGTCCGGTAGAAAAGTTTTATGTACCGTTACAAGAACGATTGCTACAAGCTTTGAAAAAATATGAGAGTTTCTGCGGTCAAGAAGAAGTAAGGGTAATTGCTACAGCACGAAATGAGAAACAGTCACAGTTTAAGGAAGAAGCAAGTCCTTGGGAACAACTGCAATGGGATAAATACCCTAAACTCTGGCAACGGTTTAAAAGTTATGAATTACCAATTCCAGAAGATGATGCCATTATTGGGGTGCTTGCAGATGTAGTTAACAATATAGACATTTCTGCAAAACCTGAACAGTATCCTGAATTAGCAAAGCGTAACGATGCCACTTTCAGAAATGTAGTGGAAAATTTGCGTAGGTTAAAAAGCGATCGTTTACCTTTGAATCCAAACACTTACCGAGAAAGCTTAGGAAAGACTTGGGAAAAACGTTATCAGGAAGCAGTGAGGAGGTACCCCGCTAGTCACCATATTTATGATGCGGTGGACTTGATACAGCAATTTGGCATTTTACTAGAACGTTTTACCGTAGGACCGACTGCACAAATGTTAGCGGGTGGAAATTTTTGGCAGAGGTTGCGGCGTTTGTGGCGAATTCGCCAAGCAATTAATTTTTTGGTTGATGCTGAACGTATTCTCACACCCCGTGAGGGACAAATTGAAGGAAAGGGTAAGCAAATAGAAGTAGGGGAATATATTCAGTTTTTACTGAATTTTTTATTGAAACTAACAAAAAGACCATCAGTTTCAGGGGACATACTAATTTCGTTATATAGTTTTGGTAGTAAACTTTCGGAATCAAATCGCCACAAAGAAGCCCTAATTTGTTTCAATAGACTGATAGATTTTAGACCAGAACTAGATTTTATTTGGGTAGATCGAGGAAATGAGTTGGCTGAACTGAAACGATATGAAGAAGCTATTGTTTCATTCGAAAAAGCCATAGAAATTAAACCTGATTACTATTTCGCTTGGTTGAAGCGGGGTTATACGCTGTTTTGGCTAGAAAAATACGAAGATGCCGTTGTTTCCTATGAAAAAGCTTTAGAAATAGATCCTGAGGGAATTTTAGCCTGGTTTCCCAGGGGTGTAGCATTAGCACAATTAGGGCAATATGCAGATGCTATTGCTTCGTTTGATAAAACCATAGAAATCAAATCCGACTACTTAATCTGGTATTTTCGGGGTTCGGCATTGTTAAATCTGGGAAAATATCATCAAGCAGTTGTTTCATTTGACGAAGCCTTAAAATTACAATCAGAGGACAAAAATACTTGGTATTTACGGGGTAAGGCACTGTTAAATTTAGAACATTGTCATGACGCAATTATTTCATTTGACGAAGTCCTAAAATTGCAATCAGATCACGCAAGTGCTTGGTATTTTCGGGGTAAGGCACTGTTAAATTTAGAACATTATCATGACGCAATTATCTCATTTGACGAAGTTCTAAAATTACAGTCAGACGACGAAAATACTTGGTGTTTGAGGAGTTTGGCACTATTTAATTTAGAAAGATATGATGAAGCGGTTGCTTCTTTTGACAAAACCTTAGAAATCAAATCCAGCTTCTCAAGCTGGTATTTTCGGGGTTCAGCACTGTTACATTTGAGAAGATATCATCAAGCGGTTGCTTCATTTGACGAAGCCCTAAAATTAAAGTTAGATGACGGAAATACCTGGTATTCCCGGAGTTTGGCACTATTTAATTTAGAAAGATATGATGAAGCNGTTGCTTCNTTNGANAAAACCNTAGAAATNAAATCCNNCTTCTCAAGCTGGTATTTTCGGGGTTCAGCGCTGTTAAGTTTGGAAAAATACGAGCAAGCGGTTGCTTCATTTGACGAAGCCCTAAAATTACAACCTAGTGAAGAAGGCGCTTGGTACTTGCGCGGTAAAGCACTATCAAATTTAGAACAATATGACAAAGCATTTGCATCCTTTAATAAAGCCATAGAAATTAACCCTGATAATGCAGAAACCTGGTATTTGCAAGGGGTAACATTGGGTATGTTGGGGAGATTAGATGAAGCGATCGCATCTTTCGATAAAGTCATAGAAATAAACCCTGATAATACACAAATCTGGTTCTTTCGAGGTGTATTCCTGTACGACTTAGCAAAATATGAACAAGCAATTGCTTCCTTTGACAAAGCCATAGAAACCAGTCCTGATAATGGGGAAGTTTGGCATTTACGGGGTAAAGCATTTAGTCGTTTGGAGAAATACAAAGACGCTATCGCCTCGTTAGACAAAACCATAGAAATTGAACCCAATAACCCAGAATTCTGGTATGACCGAAGTGCGACCTTGGGTAACTTAGCAAGATATGGTGAAGCGATCGCATCTTGCGATCGAGCATTAGAAATACAGCCCGATAATGCGCAATTCTGGTACTACCAAGGTGCGTTGCTATACGGTTTGGCAAGATATGAACAGGCTAATACTTCCTTTGATAAAGGTCTAGAAATTAACCCTCACAGTGCAGAAGTTTGGCATCTACGAGGTAAAACGCTGATTATTTTGCAAAAATACGATCTGGCGATTAGTTCATTTGAAAAAGCTGTAGAAATTAATCCCGATGATGCAGATTCTTGGTATTTTCGGGGTTTGGTAATGAGTCTTTTGGAAAAATATGAAGATGCTATAGCTTCTTTTAACAAAGCCATAAAAATCAAACCTGACAAACAAGAATTCTTATATTGCCGGGGTGTCGCGCTGCACAATTCATCAAAATATGAACAAGCAATAGTTTCATTTGACAAAGTGATTGAAATTAATCCAGATAATCCAGGTGCTTGGTATTTCCGATGTGAGGCTTTGGTCTGTTTAGAAAGACATGAAGAAGCGATCGCATCTTGCAAACGAGCTTTAGAAATCCAGCCTGATGATGCATTGCTATGGTACTATCAGGCTTTCTTATTTTATGAGTTGATAAAATATGATGAAGCCGTCACATCTTGTGATCGAGCAATAGAAATCAATTCAAATTGTGCAGAAGTTTGGCAATTGCGGGGTGACGCACTCAGTAATTTGGAAAGATACGAACTAGCGATCGCTTCCTTTGAGAAAGCAATAGAAATTAACCCTGATGATGCAGAAACTTGGAACAGTCGAGGTAATGCACTTTATGATTTAGGAAAATTAGATGATGCAGTTGCTTCGTACAATAAAACTTTAAAAATTCAATATGATTTTTATGAAGCCTGGTATAATCGGGGTCTTGCGCTACAAAATTTAGGCAAATTAGAAGAAGCAGTTTTTTCCTTCGATAAAGTGCTTCAATTCATACTTGATGATTCCGAAATTTGGTATAACCGGGGGGTTGCACTCCAAAAGTTAGCAAAATTAGATCCTGCAATTGCCTGTTACGACAAAGCTATTCAAATAACACCTGATTTCTATGAAGCTTGGTACAATCGTGGTGTTGCATTACACAGTTTGGCCAAATTAGATCCCGCAATTGCTTCCTATTACAGAACTGTTCAAATAAAACCAGATTTTCAAGATGCTTGGTACAACCGTGGTCATGCACTACATAGTTTGGGAAGATTAAATGGTGCAATTGCCTCTTTCGACAAAGCCATTGAAATTCAATCTAATGACCATAAAACTTGGTATAACCGGGGTCTTGCACTACAAAATCTATCTGTCTCATTATTTTTCCAAATTGGTATAAG
>JGI1201J43222_100191_pt1 | contig 19482 bp, 15 predicted proteins | sample MastesBC008_FD_43222 | JGI IMG/M metagenome (IMG submission 43222) | reverse complement strand
TCAGAAGTCAGGAGTCAGAAGTCAGGAGTCAGAAGTCAGAAGTCAGGAGTCAAGAGTCACTAATCACTAGACTTCCCACACTTCCCACACTCCCCACACTTCCCACACTTCCCACACTTCCCACACTTCCCACACCTCCCCCTCTCATTCTTAAAAGGCGTAATTAACTCGGATTTAGTATCAGAGGTCAGGAGCAGAGGTAATGATTTTGAAACGCGCCGTCATATAGCGTAAATTTAATATGGCCAAAAACTAAAATTTATGAATAGGCAAAGAGTTCTTTCGGGCGTCCAACCAACCGGTAATTTACACTTAGGTAATTATTTAGGAGCAATTCGTAACTGGGTAGAAATTCAAGACCAGTACGATAACTATTTTTGTGTCGTAGATTTACACGCTATTACCGTACCGCAAGATCCAAAAACTTTAGCAAATAACAGTTATACCTTAGCGGCGTTATATCTTGCTTGCGGACTGGATTTAAATCATTCTACTATTTTTATTCAATCTCATATTTCTGCCCATAGCGAACTGACTTGGTTATTTAACTGTATTACACCCCTTAACTGGCTCGAAGATATGATTCAGTTTAAGGAAAAAGCGCTTAAGCAAGGGGAAAATGTCAGTGTGGGCTTGTTAGATTATCCCGTACTGATGGCGGCAGATATTTTACTTTATCAAGCTGATAAAGTACCTGTGGGCGAAGATCAAAAACAACATTTAGAGTTGACGCGAGATATAGTTAACAGAATTAATCACCAATTTGGTACACCAGAAAAACCAATCTTGAAATTACCAGAACCCTTAATTCGTAAAGAAGGGGCGAGAGTGATGAGTTTAACAGACGGAACCAAGAAAATGTCCAAGTCCGACCCGTCGGATTTGAGTCGAATTAACTTACTGGACCCGCCAGATGAAATCACAAAGAAAATCAAAAAATGTAAAACAGATCCAGTGCGGGGTTTGGAATTTGATAATCCAGAACGTCCTGAATGTAACAATTTGCTGACATTGTATATGCTGCTTGCTGGCAAAACAAAACAAGAAGTTACAGCAGAATGTCAGGATATGGGTTGGGGTAAATTTAAACCTTTGTTAACAGAAACCACAATTAACGCCCTTAAACCAATCCAAGATAAATATCAGGCGGTAATGGATGATAAAAGTTATTTGGAGTCTGTATTACGAGAAGGACGAGAAAAAGCAGAGGTAGTCGCCCAAGAAACCCTCGCACAAGTCAAAGCTGCTTTAGGTTTTTCTAAACCTTTATAATTTCCAAACCTTTGTAACTTTTGTTCCGCATAATTTTTTAGACTGGAAATGTCAGTCTTTTTTTATATTATGCCTAATACCCATAACCAAATACCTCTGACCTGTTTCCGTAAAGCAGTTGAAGCAGGAGAATTTCTGGTGACTGCGGAGGTCGCTCCACCAAAAGGAGGTAACCCACAACACATGATAAATATGGCGGCGACTCTTAAGGGGAGAGTTCATGCTGTCAACATTACCGATGGTAGTCGTGCTGTGATGCGGATGTCTTCGTTAACTGCATCCGTTATCTTACTACAACATGGAATTGAACCAATTTGTCAAGTTGCATGCCGCGATCGCAATAAAATTGGTTTGCAAGCTGATTTGATGGGCGCTCATGCTTTAGGTATTCGTAACATCTTGGCTTTAACGGGCGATCCGGTGAAAGTAGGCGATCATCCCGATGCTAAAGGTGTATTTGATGTAGAATCTACCCGCTTACTGCAAATTATCGGCAAACTTAACAAAGGTATAGATTATAACGAAAAACCTTTACCCGATGGTGCTACAGATTTATTTGCAGGTGCAGCAGTAGATCCACAATGTCGTAGTTGGTCTGGTTTACAAAGTCGATTTGAACGTAAATTGAAATCCGGTGCACAATTTTTCCAAAGTCAGCTAATTACGGACTTCGAGCGACTGGATAAATTTATGACCCAAATAGCCGCAGGTTCAAACAAACCGATTTTGGCTGGAATTTTTCTGCTTAAATCAGCAAAAAATGCCCGATTTATTAATCGTGCTGTTCCGGGAGTCAATATTCCCGAACATATCATTGATCGCTTGGAAAGAGCTAAAGAACCTTTAGAAGAAGGGATGAAAATCGCTGCAGAACAAGTGGTTATTGCACGTCAATTATGTCAAGGAGTACATATGATGGCGGTGAAGCGGGAAGATTTGATTTCCCCAATTTTAGATATGGCTGGGGTTAAGCCTGTTAATAATGAAATTGTAGCGGCTTAAAATACAGGTAAATACAGAAAAAACTTAAACTAGAGACGCGTTTTTGCTGGCTCTTATCAGAGTGACGCAAATTCGCGTCTTTAAGTGTTTGGGAAACTGTACCATCGAAGTATGCTATCTCTCGATAATTAATTTATCCGCCAAAGATTTTATGAGTGTTAATAGTAAGGAGTTTATGTGGTGACAGAGTTAAATAAACAAATTCATCTCGAATATTTGGATGAAGAATCTTTAGATGAAGAAAATGAAGAAGAATATGAAAAAAGGACTTTTAACTACGATCCAGAACAAATAAATATTGTAACCAAAGAACCAACTATCGATCTATTATTAAGGCGAATTGATGAAGAAGCTCTCAATTTAGCACCTGATTTTCAACGGCAAGCAGGTATATGGGATACAGAAGCTAAAAGTCGTTTAATTGAATCTATTCTGATTAGAATTCCATTGCCAGCTTTTTATATAGATGGCACAAACGAAGAAGAATGGTTAGTTGTAGATGGTTTGCAAAGATTATCTACTCTGAAGCAATTTGTTAGTGATCGAACTCTTAAATTGACTGGACTAGAATACCTGATTGAGTTAGAAGGAAAAACCTATGATGAATTAGAGCGTAGATATCAGCGACGTATAGAAGAAACTCAGGTTACAGTTTATCTGATAGCAAAAGGTACTCCTGTTGAAGTTAAATATAATATTTTCAAACGTATTAATACGGGGGGAATACCTCTTTCTAATCAAGAATTACGTCATGCTTTAAATCCCGGTCAAGCGACTAAATTCTTAGAAAAACTTACAAAATGTAGAGAATTTACACGTGTTGTTAAACTTGGTGAATCTCGTAAAAAAAGAATGGACGATCGAGAATTTATTCTTGGTTTTCTAGCTTTTAAGCTAACTTCTTACAAAAAACATCAAGATGGCGATCGGGATACATTTCTGAATCAAGGGTTAGTCAAAGCAAATCAATTATCTGAAATAGAACTCAATAATATTGAAAATGATTTTAAAAAAGCAATGATTGCAGCATTCGATATTTTTGGTGATAATGCATTTCGTAAGCAGTCTAGCAATAAAAGAAAATTCCCACTAAATAAAGCATTATTTGAAGCCTGGTCAGTAAATCTTAGTGAACTTAATGAGCAAAAAATTGAAACATTAAAGATTCACAAAAAAGAATTGATACGTAAATTTATTAGTAAATCAGATAATGATAAAGAATTTCTTGCATCTATTTCTCAGGCTGCGAATAAAGTCGAGTATAGATTTAGCACGATTGAAAAAATAATTCAGGAAGTATTATTATGATTCATCTGTTACGGTTGATAAATTTCAAAGCTTTTGAAAATCAAGTATTCGAGTTTAAATCACTGACCTTACTTTCTGGTCTAAATAGCACTGGTAAATCTTCCGTAATGCAATCATTATTACTTCTGCGTCAGTCTTATCAGCAGGAATTATTACAAGAAATAGGTTTAGCGTTAAATGGTGATTTGGTAGGTATTGGTAATGCTCAAGATGCCTTTTGCGAAAGTGCAAAAGAAGATTGCATAGGTTTTGACCTAACTCGGGAAGATAAAAGTAAGGGAATTTGGCGCTTTAAATATGAATTAGAGAAAAAAGAGACAGATTTTCTAGATTTAGATTTTACGTCAACAAAAGTTGATGATGCAGTTTACCTATCCAATCTTTTCAGGAAAAAATTTCATTATCTGCAAGCAGAACGTATTGGTCCTCGCCTAGTTAATGAAATGTCAGATTATAAAGTTAGACGGCTTAGACAACTTGGTATAAAGGGAGAATACACAGCACACTTTCTTAATATTTATGGACGCCAATCAATTCCTATAAATTATCTCAAGTATCCACGGGCAAAATCAATGGATCTGATAGATCAAGTTGAGGGATGGATGAGAGAAGTGAGTCCCGGTACGCGCATCACAATTAACTCAAATACAGATATAGATTTAATAAATTTGCAATATTCTTACGGAGATAGTAATACTTATCGTGCAACTAACGTCGGATTTGGAATTAGTTATACATTACCTATTATTGTAGCCATTTTGTCATCTGAACCTGGTACACTTATCCTGGTTGAGAACCCAGAAGCTCATCTCCACCCCAAAGGGCAAGCCAAAATGGGAGAATTGTTAGCACTTGCTGCTAGTTGCGGTATTCAAGTGGTAATAGAAACACATAGTGACCATGTTTTGAATGGTATTCGTCTTGCAGTTCATGATGCTAAGCTTGCTCCAGAAGATGTACGGCTGCATTACCTACAACGCCGACAACAAAGAGAACTAACTTTTACTGAAGTGGTATCCCCACAGATTGATAGAAATGGCAGAATTGATAAATGGCCAGATGGTTTTTTTGATGAGTGGGATAAAAGTTTAGACGCTTTATTGGAACCAGCGGGAGAATAGAGTATGGACTTAGAGATGGTTTTAAATGAACTTTCTCTCAAAACTCCTGTAGGTGATCGTTACGAAGCAAGACAACTAATGTCTCAGTTGATTGGTACTTTGCGTCAAGCAACAGCTAATGGTGCAAATCGAGTACTCCGCACTTCCGATGAGATACACTCTTTGGAGCTTGCACCTAATTATCGCATTTCTCAGTGGCGTAATGATCCAAAAGTAGATAGAGAAGAAAGTCGATTTTTCAAAACTCTGGTAACCAAAGCTCCTTTTTGGACTGATGTATTTGAAGAATTTAAAGATGAATTTGATTTATCAGACATTAAACATCAAGGAGAACTAGTAAGAGGAATAGGATTTGCTTTAATTATTGATGCTCTTCCTATCAGTTTCAATTCTGAAAAACGCTGGAATTGTTGTTATTTAAGTTTAGAAATTATAAGAATTGACGCAAATCAAGAAGTCGTAGATGAAACCGTCAAAATCGTACATGCTAGTTGCCACAATCATGTTCTCGTACATGCTGATTGGATCAAAAATCGTATCCGTACAGAAGTTACGAACGGAGAACAACTTTGGAGTCGAAGACAAGAATTATTTCCCAGCTTGGAATTTTGCGATGATGTAAGTAAGCAAATTCAGTCCCTTGATACTGGCAAACCAATGCTTACACAAGTATTAAAACGTTTACTCGAACTTGAAGAGTATTGTAAAACTTGGAAAAATGGAGCTTTTGACTCCGATGCTTTACCCAGTAAGGTAACTCCTGAAAGCGAATCAAGACTTAACCAATTCAAGGATAAACTTACTTTTGAATGTTCTGATGGCAAAAAACGTGTATTTAGTTTACATGCACGCATGACACCAGGAGCATGGAGGCTTCATTTTTGCACGGAATTAGGACCAGGAAAAATAATTATTGGTTACATTGGTCCTAAAATTCAATAAATCAGTTTTTAAATTAATTTAAACAATTTTCAATTTTGCTGATAAAATAAGTTGATCTAAGGCAAAAGAATATCTAAATGTCCAAACCAACAACGGTAAAATGGGGTGGATGCTCCACCGTAAACTGATAAAATATATCTTGCTTACCTTCAAATGGAATTATTAAATCCCAACTCAAAATTCCCATTTCACTTGGATTAATCTGGGGACTAGTACGACTGAGACGAACTTTGATTTGCTCGTTGCGACTAACCGGTAGTTGCTCAAATAACTTTAAATTAGCTTCATGTTGCAATAAATTAGTAATTACTAACTTGTAGGTATAAGTTATTTTGCGATTATTACCAATCAGTTTTTTATCAACTTGACGCTCCACTAACTCACGTTCAATTTTTAACCCTTCATCAATACCTAAATTTAATTTAAACTCTTCACCAGCAACAGTATTTGCGATTTTAGTCGTTCCGACAAATACATCGTCACGAAATATATTGGCTTTCCCAGGTAATAAGGTCGCACCATTCAAACTATTTTTCACGTTTGCTTGTAAATAAGCAAAGCTGACTAAACGGGGCATTGTTACATAATCAAAACAGCAAGGGTAATCATCATGAAAAATTGTTGTTTTGTGAGGCGTACCATCACTGAGAATATTACTTTTATTTTTTAACTTGAAGGTAACAACATTCCCTTGCTTAGATACCTTACCATTAAGACTTTCTGCTCCAATTAAAGCTTCACTTTCATTATTTGTTTCTTCTTCAGCCATTTCTAATGAAAAAGCAATTTCTTCTGAAGATTCCTCATAATCATCAGGATTCATTGAGTAGGAACGTGAAAGGGATCTTCGTTTCTGTTGAACAGCAACCGGTACAGCAGGTTTATCAATATACCAAGGCTTTAATTGTGGTGGTAGGGTACCCAAACCCGGTTTAGCTGTAGAAAGTGTTAAGGCAACATTATTCCAGTCTTCACCACTATTTTGAGAGATTTCAGCCAAATAACTCAAGTAAACACTGTGGCTTACACTATCAACTCTTAAATCATAGAGGGGAGTCCAAGTTGCACCCGTGACTACATAAGAAATTTCTAGCTCGAATTCACCACTTCCTGCTGGTTCTATTGCAATAAACAAACTGAAATCGCTAGTTGAATTTGGCGTTTGTAGAGATTGCAACTGTAGTTTTAGTGCTTCAATTTGTTTATCTATTTCTTTTTGCTGACTCTTGTATTCCCCTGTTGCAATAGCATATTCGCTATATTGACTTCCTAAAAAATTGACTAAGTCCAAAGTTTCACTCAGACTCATATTTTTCCGTGCCAGACTCACAGAAAATTGTTCTTCAGCTTTCTCCCGTAAACCCTCAATAAATTTAGATTGCAAGCTTAAAGCATCTACTTGTGCTTGTAAATTACGTTTTTGAGCTTCTAAATGTTTTATTTGTCTTTCGATCTGTGTTTGTCGTTCAATTATCGATTCTGTTGAATAGTTTTTTTCAGTATTTACCGTGAGTAGACGTACTGGTATTTTACCACTTCCTTTGACACGTACTGATTCAGGTTTGAGAGTTACTGGCAATTGATTAATTATTAAAACACTTTCCTCTCCGGTTAACTCTGCCTTTGCTGTGCGGGTTACTAAAGCTTGTTTTTTATAGACAGTGACTGCAATAATCCGGCTTTCTAGAGTTTGTCTATCAATTTCTAAGTCTGATTCTATCACCACCATTTTCCTCTTTATTTTTAATTATTTTCTTTTTTTTATTTTTAGTATTGAGAACTTCTAAAGTCAATCTTTCACCGATCATGAATTTTTAATAATTAATTCTCAGGAAAATGTATGAATATTTAATTTTTCTTAGTTTTATTTTTAGTATAGATAATTAATATTTTTTAGTATTTTGATTGAAAAGTTGATAATATGTATCAAATTTAAGTATAGAGTTTATGTTGGCAAATAGAGATTTTATAAATTAGAGTTTAGAATGTAAGGCTTATAATTTAATATATAAAGTTTAATATATAAAATTTAAAATATAGAATTAAAAATTCAGAATATAAAGCTCAGAATTATAGAATATAGAATTCAGAATTTAGAATTCAGAAGACAGTAAGTAGATATTTGTCTAACTAGAACTATCTGCTGAATTCCAAAAACCGAATCATCTGCTAATTACTCCTGAACTTTTTATGGGAACAGCATATGGTGGTTTCAGGGGGGAACATTGTTTTCTCTGGTAATTTCACAAAATCAAGTTGATATTTTCGAGAATCTTTTTACTGCGTTTTGGAAAAATTAAGCAGGAATAGTTACACTTTCATCTCTAATCTGCTTAACTGCATCTAAGAGATATTCACAATAAGTCTTAGCAACTATAGATAGTTGTTTACCTGATGGATGAACAACGTACCAGTGACCCTGGATGGGAAAATATTCCACATCTAAAATGGCTATATCACCTTTGTATGGAATCAATGTGTGACGGGATAAAACTGAAATTCCTAAACCGCCAGCAATTGCTTGCTTAATTGCTTCGTTACTACCTAGTTCTAACTTAACTTTGACTTTTACGTCATGTTCTTTCAGTAGACTTTGTACCGCTTTGCGCGTTCCTGAACCTGGTTCTCGCATAATAAATGCTTCCTCACTCAGGCGTTGAATGGGAATATTTTTCTCCTTTGCGAGGGGATGATTTTTAGGTGCTAAAACCACTAAAGGATTTTCTAAAAATGGTTGATAGCTAACATCAATATTTTCAGGAACTCTTGTCATGATATACAAATCATCTTGGTTATTACCCATCCGTTCGAGAATACCTTCATGATTTGTAACTTGAAGTGAAATATCAATTCCCGGATATAGTTGGCAAAATGGACCCAACAAACGGGGAACAAAATATTTGGCGGTGGTAATCGCTGATAGACGTAATTGTCCCTGTTTTAAACCCTTGAGATCGGCTACTTTCATGTCGAACTGAGCCAAAGTATCAAATACTGACAAGCAAGTAGAAAATAATTCTCTCCCTGCTTCTGTCAGGAACAAACGCTTACCAACCTGTTCAAACAATGGTAGTCCTACTGCTTTGGTTAATTGCTTGATTTGCATTGAAACAGTAGGTTGGGTAAGAAAAAGTTCTTCTGCTGCACGAGTAAAACTTGCATGTCGTGCTGCGGCTTCGAACACTCTTAACTGATGTAGTGTTACTTGGTTCAAGTTAAACTCTCCTGCAAAAGTAATTGAATTTATTGTTCTAGTATCACTACACCCCTACATATGCTGCATCTGCGAGGAGACGAGAACATGGGGGTTGGATCATAGATTTTTATCTATGCTACTTATCATTATAACGGTATTCCCTTTATGGTTCTAAGGAGCTATTATCAAATTAGCAAGCAAAGCGTAAGATGCCTTCCAGCCAAAGTTACACATCACTTAACATGGTGTGTTTCGGGGGATATTAATAAAAACGTTGTATTAACCTTCTCCCACTAGGTTGGCTACAACGTTTTTTTTTTCTTTTTTAATGGATGGTTTTCATTTATGTTGGTAAGCGCAAGTCAAAGGTTAAAAGTCAAAATTGACTTAGCATTATGACTCCCGTACAGACGTAGAATGTTACATCTCCACAACTCGTGAATTCTGACTCCCAAATTCTCTAGTTATTCTTCTATAATTGTTTCTTTAATTGTTTCAGGTACTTGACTCAAATCTGGCAATTCAACTAATTCCGCCTCAGCAATAGGTTCTTTGATATTTATTGGTAGGTTTAATGGTTGACGTTCTTCAATCCAACAATTAGCAACGGGTAAAGTCTTTTCTAACTCATCCAGAGGTCTGGGAATGACCATAATTGCATTCAATTCACCAATTCTTTCGGCTTCGTACATTCCAGCTTCCACTGCAACAGCGACATTTGCTACAGAACCACGGATAATCGCCGTACAAAGACCCGCTCCAATTTTTTCATATGCGGCTAATTGGACATCAGCGGCTTTAAGCATTGCATCGGCGGCTCCTACTACTGCAGGAAAACCTTTTGTTTCTACTAAACCAACTGCTAAATTACTTAAGCGAGAGTAACTATTTTCTTGAATAATTTGACTGAGGCGACCTGTAATTGGTAAAACAACGTCTAAATTTGGATAAGGTCGAGGGATTACCAAGCTGGAAACATACTGACCGAATTGCTTGGCGGTATCCTCTCCTGCTTCTATAGCAAGACGAACATCAGCTACACCACCACGAATAATGGCTGTACAATGTCCGCCACCAATTTTTTCATATCCAACTAGGTGAACTCCAGCTGATTTAAGCATCATATCCGCAGTCCCTACAATGGCAGGAAAGCTACGGGTAGAGACTAATCCCAAGGCACTATCCATAAATAAGGTTTGCCTGTGAGACGACTTGTTGTGTGTCTCCATGAAATTTCTCCGGGACTGTTAATCGCAAATACAACTACCAATTTACAATTAACACAATTAACATTTATTCTGGCGAATCTTCAGACTCCGGTTGATTTAATGGTTGTCTGTGAGGAAATAAAGTGATTAATAAGCGGTTGATGTTGGTTTGTCCATAGATATGAGCGCCGAAATTACTTGGTGATTCAGTGGCTGGTGCATTGGATTGGGAACTAGAGGAGGATTGCTCAGTTTTATCGGGCTCGTTACCTCCTAACTGATTTTCCTCAGGGGATGGAGTCTTTAGCTCTTTTTGCTGAGATGTTTCTGGGAATTGGGAGGATAAATTTTCGCCAGGATTTTTCGTATTAACTCTTCCATTCATTGATTCTGTATTCCCCGAGGGAGAACTTACAGATTCAGGATTTGTAGTTGAGTTTAGCTGTTGTGTATTGCTATTTACCTCCGGAGAAGGTATTTCTTTGATGGGATTTGGTACTCCTAGAATTGAACCAGGTGCAACTATTTCTCCAGGTGCAACAGAAGAATTGAAAACTGTTGAAGCTGCTCCGACACAAGCATTTTCTCCAATTGTACCTGCACCAACCATCAGAAATCCAGCACCTAGATTTGCTCCCGCTCCAATTACAATCATTCCCCGGGCAGCTTGAAGAATTGATCCCATACCAATACAAACTCCTGCTGCAATAATTATTTTGCTATTTGGAGCTGCTTGAAGTATTACCCCTGGGGCAATAACTGCAGTTTGGTGAATGCTAACTTCGCCACTGATATGTATGTCAAATTGATTGCCTAAACGCAGTGGCGGCACGGACATAGGAATATTAACCTTATTAGAGCCAAAAATTATACAAGCAGATGTTTGGGGGATAAAACTCGCAGGCGTAGGTTTTATTTATTTCACAAATTTATTTAACTAAATTGTCAAAACTCAAAACTTACCCTTATGAGATCTTTGAGGAATCAGAGAGTAGAAATATTTACTTACCAATCAGATTAAGAGAATGATTGGAAAAATTATTACTCTTCAGAGATTATTCCAATCGAGAAATAGTTCTTTGGGAAAGAGTTATTCTTGACAAATAATTTTTCCTAATAAATAGTCCTTCTCGGAAAATATTCTCTTTGATTTTGCAAGCTTTCAAAGCGAAGCTTTCTACTGTCAAGTATTTAGCTAAGATACTTAGCCATTAACAACCGAGATAATAGCCAAATCTATTGAGTAAAAATTCCTTTGAAGTTGTTATTTTCCTATTCGTTAATTTTTCTACTCCCTAAATCTCAATTTTGCTGATTATGGACGCTGAATGATAGTTTCTAATACTCGACGCTTGGCTTTTGGATCGATACCAACCAAACGCAGGTATTCACCGTCATACAAAGCCATATAAGATTCTAATTCCACTATAATTTGCCGTTCGGATGTGGATTCTATGTACCCGCAACTTTGCCAAGAACCCGTACGGAAACGCCGTTTATCTACGTGTTCGGCACTAATTTTATAACCGGCAGCTAGCAACTGTTGTATTTGAGATATTATTTCTGAGCTTAATTTAGTGGGAACAGCAGCTTTTGCTGCTACAGCACTCGCGGAGGCTGTACTGAATGAACTCGAACTACTGGAGGAATAATGACCATTACTAGAAGAAGATGTCGCAACTGCACCATTAGGTCTTTGAATAATTGTTTCCAGTACACGACGCCTAGCTTTGGGATCGATACCAATTAAACGAACATATTCGCCTTGGTGATTTTGCATGCAATCAACCAATTCCGCAATTACTTCGTTGGTAGAAGTCGTTTCAATTGGTCGACAACTTTGCCAAGAACCGGTACGAAAACGTCTTTGGTCTACATGTTCTGTTCCAATCCGGTAACCACTAGATAGTAATTGGCGGATTTGCTCTAAAGTTTCGCTACTAAGCGCGCCATTACCAGTTCCGTTACTGCTATTACTAGTGCTGGTGCTGCTATAGCCGTTGCTATAACCAGCTGCTGGTGTGCTGTAGGAATTAGTAGGTGCTTTATAGGAACTTGTTGTCGATGGGGTTGGATTACCGTTAGGACGTTGAATAATTGTTTCTAATATGCGACGTCTGTCTTTTTGGTCAATACCAAATAAGCGGACATATTCTCCACTATGCTCTACCATACAGTTTTCTAAAGCTGCGATCGCCTCGTTGAGGGATCTAGCTTCAATGGGCTGACAACTATGCCAAGAACCAGTACGAAAACGTCTTTGGTCTACATGTTCTGTACCGATTTTGTACCCTTGGTTTAATAAGTAGCGTACCTGCTCTACTGTTTCACTACCTAGGCTATTATTAAACACTTCCTGACTCCTTTGTGACCTTTCAACTTCTAATGTTTCAACTCGATCGTTTGTATAAGATTTTTCTATCTGACTGCGGAAATTAGTAATACATTTGTTATCTTCAATACACAGATAACCAGCCCGCAGTTCCTGATTTATTCCCACTACATGATGGGCAAATTCCTTGTCTTCTCCCTGTACATCTGGTAATCGATCAGCTTGTTGTTGAGTTGTAATTACTGCTCCTGAAGCTACGTATTTACCTGGAGGAATTTCCACATCTTGTATTAAAGCATGCATCATTACGATGCAGCCAGCACCTACTTTGGCATTGAAAACAGTAGAGCGAAAACCAATAAAAGCATCATCGCCGATATAACATGGACCATGAATCAGAGCCATATGGGTAATGCAGGCATCTTTACCAATCCAGATTGAATATTCTTGTTGGTCGTCACCAATAACCCTTCCCTGTTCTAATCCATGTATCACTACACCATCTTGAATATTAGTATTTTCACCAATATAAAAAGGCGTACCTTCATCTGCTCTAATGGAAGTGCCTGGAGCTACAATTACATTCGGACTAATCCGAACATCTCCAATAATGTTGGAAAAAGAATGTACGAAAGCGCTTTCGTGAATCTGTGGTTCAGCTAAATCCCTCGACCAGGTTGTGGGGGGAGCCGCCTTACTGCGGACTACCATCGAATTATTCCTCCTCATATACAGCTATCAGCCGTCCAGCTATCAGTAATCGAACCTATTAACGTAAATTGCGATCGCTGATGATTTAAACCAAGACAAATAAAATTGAGACAAAATCAACGAGAAAACTAATTATTCCGGCAAATAAATCAAGCAAACAAAGCTGTCTTAGCGAGGAAGTTAACTGAACGGCTAACACGATTACTCCGATAACAACTTCCAGATAACAATTTCTAGATAACAACCTCCAGATAACAGTTTCTAGAGAAAAAGTTCCAGAGAAAAAGTTCCAGATAAGAATTTATTGATAATCATCTTTCTTGCTATATATCAAGCGATTATCAACATTTACTGTATCGATTATCGCGACGACAGCCGCATCAAGGGGACGCTGTTCGCTACCATCAAGTTTGCGAGCAGCACTTCCGCGACTGAGTAGAACCCATTCATTGACTCCCGCACCAACGTAATCAGCTGCCACTTCATATATCGGTAAAATCTGTCCTTCCTCATCCACTAACTGCAACAACAGTAGTTTTACACCTCGAAGACTAGGATCTTTTAGAGTGCTAACTACTGTGCCGCGCACTTTGGCGATTTGCATTACGCTTTATGGTCTGCCACCAAAGGGACGAATTGCATTGACATTTTCACGGAATTGTTCTACATCTTCCGTATAACGAATTGGCAGAACATACTCCAAGTTTTCGTGGGGACGAGCAATGATATGTGTAGATAAAACTTGTCCGCCATTAACTCTTTTTACATTATCAACTCCAGCTGCAACTGAAGCTTGAACCTCGGAAACATCTCCGCGCACAATTACGGTAACGCGACCGCTACCAATTTTTTCATAACCTACTAAGGTAACGCGAGCAGCTTTCACCATTGCATCAGCAGCTTCCACTACTGCCGGAAAGCCAAGCGTTTCTACCATTCCCACTGCAATTGACATTATCTTGTTCCTTAATAAGAGGCTAATGAAAACAAAAATCTAATAGGAGCTTTGAACGTACAAGCTTTGAATGTAAGACGACTATTGAAGCCAAATCTTTTAACTTCTCAAACCTAAGGTTCCTAAGGTATAAAACTTCTGAAGTCTCAAACTTCTAAAATTTCAACCTGAGAAAATATAAAATTTGTAATTTTCAAATTTAGGATTCCCATTCGGACCCCCCAAATTTCAAATTTCAACCTAAGGTTTCCAAAGTTGCCAACTTCTACAGTCTAAAACTTCTAAAGTCTCAACCTTCCAGAGTCTAAAATTCCTCAAATATAAGATTTTTAAAATCTCAGACTTCTAAAATGTTAGATTTCTAAAATTTTAGACTGCTCAAATCTCAAGCTTTTAAAATCCCAGATTTCCAAAATTTCCAACTTTAGAGAGAAATTATTAGATTTTATAGGGAAGAATGTTGAAGCCAATAAGATGATTAATGACATGTCAACGAAAAACCCGATACAGTAATATTTTCTCACCTTTGGGGCATACAAATTGGCAAATTTACAAATCCCTTCATCCCTATTTTTTTTAATTGCTAGGTCCTAAACTGTTCTACTGCTTCCGTATAGCGAATTGGTAGTACGTATTCTAAATTCTCATGGGGACGAGCAATAATGTGGGTGGATACGACTTCACCACCATTAACTCTTCTTGCGGCTTCTATTCCTGCTGCTACGGAAGCTTGGACTTCAGAAACGTCTCCACGGACAATTACAGTCACGCGAGCACTACCAATTTTTTCATAACCTACTAAGGTAACTCGAGCGGCTTTTACCATCGCATCCGCAGCTTCCACTACCGCCGGAAAGCCTTTGGTTTCAATCATTCCAACTGCAATAGGCATCGCAAAACTCCCACTAACTTAAATCAACTGGTACAACAAAGGTGAAAATTTAGACCGGGGGTATTTTTCCTTGTGCTCAATAAAGCGTTCTCAAATTAAGCATATGAAAGCTTTGTCCCCGTGGCAATATAAATTACTATAATAGTTCATAATAAAATAGTTTTAAAAAACTTAACATATCTTGATGACGGCTTTTTGCTTAATAGAAGTTGACTTTATTCGTAAAGCAACCATTTGTGTTTTATAATTTCTTTATATCATTAGGTGGAACTGATTTACCGCAAAGAATTTTCTATGTCGCGCAAAGGAATTACAAAGTTTTAAAAATATTGGGAAGCTTGTTCCTTTAGCTTTACAATGGGACAATAAAATTGATAGTTAAAATTAACAGTAATTATAAATATAAGTTGTGGTTATCAGAAAGATAGATTGCCATTGTAACTCCAGAAAAATTGAATAAATCAAAAGTTAAGTGTGAGTTTGTGGAGGTACTTTTTCATAGATGTTTAAATCTATGGGAATAAATGAAATGGCAAAATAACATCTATCAAGAGGAACTAAAATGCCCCAAGATTAACCTGATGCCCAATGTAATCATTGGGCAAAAATTCTTGTAGGGGTAAGTCGTCAAGGATAATCTAAATGAATCAATTTCTCTTTGTTACGTCTTGGTGTGTGCCCATTTATGGCTTAGTTGGCGCGCTTCTAACATTGCCTTGGGCGACCGGAATAGTTCGCAGAACTGGACCAAGACCAGCTGCTTACTTTAACTTGTTGACCACATTATTGACCTTTGCTCATAGTATTCTTGTATTTAAAGATTTTTCGAGCAGAGGTCCAGAAACTGTAATTGTTCACTGGTTTAAGGCTGTAGATTTAGATTTATCTTTTGCCTTGGATATCTCACCCATTAGTATGGGGGCTGTAGCATTAGTTTCTGGTTTAAGTTTTCTCGCTCAACTTTATGCCCTAGGGTATATGGAAAAAGATTGGGCAGTTGCACGTTTCTTTGCCTTGATGGGTTTTTTTGAAGCGGCGTTATGTGCTTTAGCTATTAGCGACTCCCTGTTTTTCTCCTATGCTGTTTTGGAAGTTTTAACCTTATCAACTTATTTGATTGTAGGTTTTTGGTATGCCCAACCTTTGGTGGTAACAGCAGCAAGGGATGCTTTTTGGACAAAGCGGGTCGGAGATTTGTTACTACTAATGGGAGTGGTTACCCTTTCCGTTTTTGCAGGTAGCTTAAACTTTTCTGACCTGTATGAGTGGGCGCAGACAGCCGAATTAAGCCCTTTAACCTCATCTTTGCTTGGTTTAACTTTAATCGCTGGTCCTGCAGGTAAGTGTGCCCAATTTCCCTTACATTTGTGGTTGGATGAAGCAATGGAAGGACCCAACCCTGCTTCTGTACTGCGGAACTCTTTAGTAGTAGCTGGTGGTGCTTTTATTTTGTATAAAATGCAGCCCATTTTAGCGTTATCACCAGTAGCTCTTAGCACCTTAGTTGTTCTTGGAACAGTGACAGCAATCGGTGCAACCTTGGTCTCGGTAGCTCAAACAGATATTAAGCGGGCTTTATCCCACTCTACCAGTGCTTATATGGGGTTGGTGTTTTTGGCGGTAGGGATGCAACAAGGCGGCGTTGCGCTGATGTTTTTGTTCACCCACGCGATTGCTAAAGCACTGTTATTTATGAGTGCGGGTTCAGTAATTTATACCACCTCAAGTCAAGATTTAACGGAAATGGGTGGTTTGTGGTCAAGAATGCCTGCAACTACAACGGCTTTTCTAGTAGGTGCTGGGGGAATGATAACTCTATTACCCTTAGGTAGCTTTTGGGCGATGCTGTCTTGGTCTGATGGCTTAGTTTACTTTACTCCTTGGGTGATTGGAGTTTTGTTGTTAGTAAATGGTCTAACAGCGTTAAATTTGACAAGATTTTTCCGACTAGTGTTTTGGGGAGAACCGCAGCCAAAAACCCGTCGCGCACCGGAAGTTCATTGGCCGATGGCGTTACCAATGGTATCCCTAACGATAGTAACTTTGTTAGTTCCTGTAATGTTGCAGCGATGGTATCTGCTACCTACATTGGATAGTGTCAACTGGTATGTTGCATCATCATTATTTGCTTCTAGTCTTTTGGGAGTTGCTATTGGTTCTAAGATTTATCTCCACAAAGCTTGGTCGAGATCGAGATTGATGTCGTGGCGAATGATCCAGGATTTATTGGGATACGACTTCTACATCGATAAAATCTATCGTGTAACCATTGTTTCGGTTGTGGGCTTTTTGTCCAACATATCTGCGTGGTGCGATCGCTATTTAGTTGATGGATTCGTTAATCTCGTTGGTATTGCGACTGTGTTTGGCGGACAAAGTTTAAGGTATAGTGTTTCCGGTCGTTCGCAAGGATATTTGCTGACTATTTTGGTAGGTATCAGCATTTTAGGAATTTTCTTGGGCTGGTCTCTAGGTTTATTGGATAACTTACCGTTTTAAAGAAGATATTAAAAATTTGACTTTGTTTGAGGTTTTATGAATATCAAACAATTAATCGAAGACATAGGGAAGGGGAATTTTCAACAAAATATCTTTCTTTTGTAGAGACGTTGCAATGCGGCGTCTCTACACATCGCAATGTTCCAGAAAGATATTCCAGAAATAATCTGCGAAGGGAAAATATTCCCAGGGTAATATTTCCAGAGTTATATTTCCAGGTTAATATCCCTAGAACAAGATTTACAGAACAAATCGATAGTAAATAAGCTTCTCAAACGTAAATTTTTCACATATCAGGCTCAATTCAAAAGGTAATTCCAAACAGTTTTATTCCTGTAATTAGAAATGTAGAAATATAAGTTCCAAACTTTGTATATCAAGCTTTAAAGCTATAGCCGTGCATCCTACCTTTACTTAAATTTATCTGAATCTATGACCCATAATTTATTCCTAGACTATGCTTAGTACTTTGATTGTATTGCCGCTTTTAGGTGCGGCTATTATTGGTTTATTACCAGGAAAAATCAGCAGCAAAGCTTTTCGCTCGTTGGCTTTAATCTTTGCTAGTATCGCCTTCATTTGGACAATTGTCATTGCTTATTTCTTTCAAATAAACAATGTCACCCAACAGTTCTCTGAATTTTTGCCTTGGATAGATGCTCTAGGTTTGAACTATCACTTGGGTGTTGATGGTCTATCCTTACCCTTATTAGTCTTGAATGGGCTATTAACTTGCATTGCAATCTACAGTAGCGACATTTCAATTCCACGGGCGAAATTCTACTATGTTTTATTGTTACTGCTCAATGTTGGCGTAACGGGGGCTTTCCTAGCACAGGATTTACTACTATTTTTCCTGTTTTATGAATTAGAACTCATACCCTTATACTTACTAATTGCAATTTGGGGCGGTAAACGTCGAGGTTATGCTGCAACCAAATTCTTAATTTATACCGCCGTTTCCGGTATTCTAATTTTAGCAAGTTTCTTGGGTCTAGTCTGGCTTAGTGGTGCAAGCAGTTTTGCTTTGCAAGGATTAAACGCTACAGCACTACCCTTAACAACCCAGCTAGTCTTATTAGCTGGATTGTTGGTTGGTTTTGGCATAAAAATTCCCATCGTTCCCTTTCATACCTGGTTACCAGATGCTCACGTTGAGGCTTCCACACCAATTTCTGTGTTGCTTGCAGGGATACTACTAAAGCTGGGAACCTATGGAATTTTACGCTTTGGGATGAATTTGCTACCTGATGCTTGGAATTACCTTGCACCCTGGCTTGCAACTTGGGCGGTCGTTAGCGTCTTATTTGGTGCTTCCTGTGCGATCGCTCAGACAGATATGAAAAAAATGGTGGCTTATAGTTCCATTGGACATATGGGTTATATCCTGTTAGCTGCAGCAGCTTCTACACCATTAAGTATTTTGGCTGCGGTGATGCAAATGGTGAGTCACGGTTTGATTTCTGCATTGCTATTTTTGTTGGTTGGTGTTGTCTACAAAAAAGCAGGTAGCCGAGATTTAGATGTAGTTAGGGGACTATTGAACCCAGAGCGGGGTTTACCGCTAATTGGTAGTTTAATGATTTTGGCGGTAATGGCTAGTGCAGGTATTCCTGGAATGGTCGGTTTTATCTCAGAATTCATTATTTTTCGTAGCAGTTTTGTGGTGTTCCCAGTTCAAACTCTGTTATGTATGCTTGGTACTGGTTTAACTGCTGTTTATTTCTTAATACTTGCTAACCGTGCATTTTTTGGACGTTTATCAGAGCAGGTTGTTAATTTACCACGGGTATATTGGTCGGATCGCAACCCAGCAATTATTTTAGCAATATTAATTGTAATTTTTGGCATCCAACCCAGTTGGTTGACGCGTTGGAGTGAAACGACAATAACTGCAATGGTAAACCCACCAAACCCAATTGCTGCTGTTTCCTTGTACCAAGAAAAAAGTCAAAATTGAGAATTTGGTTGTCAGTTAATGCGCTGAAGCGCACGCTTTGTTAACAGTTTATGGCTAACGCCACGCCCTTACGGGCTACAGTTA
>JGI1201J43222_100190_pt1 | contig 19542 bp, 13 predicted proteins | sample MastesBC008_FD_43222 | JGI IMG/M metagenome (IMG submission 43222) | reverse complement strand
GGACTATGGTGCAGCGACGTAATATCAGCTATGCTACACAGACAGAACAAGGGACAAAAGCATGGGATATTTTTATGTCTCTTGTTGACACTACTCGTAAGTTGGGTATCAGTTTTCTTGAGTATATTCGTGATCGTATTTCTTTAACTAAGAATATACCACCTTTGGGGACAATAATTCGGGATAAGTCCTCTTCTAATCCTTTTGGTTGGTCATGGATACCTGAGTAACTCCTTACCCCGGAATTTTGAGGGGATACCGGTTATTGATATTAATTAATAATATAAAAACCAATGTCAGATATCCGCAAACTTATAAATCAATTCGCAGCAAAAGAACAGGAATTAAACTCCAGTCAATTTGTTGCACCCTGTGTCAAGGGAGGAAAAATTCGTACCAAAGTCTTAGGTATGGTTTGTACCTTTCTACCCAAACCCCGCGATTTTGAAGGTTGGGGACTATTCCAACCAATAGACAGTAAAACTGCAACTTTTGTAGAAGAACCAAATTTACCGCAAATCGCCCAATACTTGCAAAATCTCCGACCCTTACGCTTGCGACTCGCATATCCATTAAAAAACCAAACTTGGTTAGCTTATCCTGTTAATGAAGCAAATATGCGTCAACATTATGGATATTGCAAACCTGTACCGGTACATTTAGTTAGCGAAGGAGCAAAATTTGAAGTTGCGATCGCACGAACTGATGGTATTTCTTGGTGGTTTGATGAGTGCGATCGCCGTTCGGATCCCATGGTAGCAGAACAACTGAAGGAAAATATCAAACAAGTTACCTTACCATCAGACTTGCATTTTAAAGGTATGACACCAGAAATGCGCACAGTTTATGAATTGGTAACCCAACAAGCTCAAGAATTTTCCGCTTTACAAAAACAACAAAGGGATGAAAAACGTTTGCGGGATGCTTTAAAGATGGGTGGTGGTGAATTAAACGAATTTCGCGAACGTCAAGACCATTGGGTTATTCAATGGACTACTGTTGATGGCGATCGCCACACGAGTGCGATTTCTAAAAATGATTTGACGGTGATTAGCGCGGGAATTTGTCTCAGCGGTGAAGATGAAAAGTTTGATTTACAGTCCTTGGTTGGTGTCGTGGAAGAAAGTGATGATTTTTAAAACTTATAAACAGGAGTCAGGAGTCAGGACAGACCGCGCTCTAACAAGCGAGCAGGAGTCAGAAGTCAGAAGTCAGAAGTCAGAAGTAGAATCGGCTGTAGATATTAAGAGTGATCATATGTTCACAAATGTCTCTAAAATATTGAACAATTCTTTATCTGCCTCAGTAATTTGATTAACATTTATTTTAATGAACGATATAACTTTTTTCTTTTCTCTATTTTTTGGTAGTTGTATTACTATTTATTTGTTGTGGCTTATTTGTCACTATAACGGAAAAATAATTTTCTATTTTGCGCGAACTGTTATCAGAAGTTTTCGTAGCGCTCAAAGTAGCGCTCAAAGTATTTCACAATATACAAACGAAGCCATATATGATGATATATCAATGCCTACAATCTGCTTAACGGGAGCAATGCCTTTGGCAATTGTAAGTATTGCTCCCGCAGCGTTGAATTTTTGTTTTAATAGTCTATTGGTAACTATCCTTTTAGAAGCAGTTATTATTTCTACCGCATTCTTTATCCCTTCCAATCTTAGAAAAAACCTCGATATTTTAGGAATTAAAGTTATTAGAAATAATTTATCTTTATTATTTTATGCTAGTTTGTGGTGTTTGTTTTTCGCATTATGGGCAACTATAAATCATCAGCAATCTCTCGATCGCATGATTTCTAATACCAATCCAGATATGTGGGCTTACGTGCGTCGTTTTGCTGCTATGACTACAGATAATCTAAGTTTTTATGGTGGTTCGGATAGCTTCTCTTTTGATGGTAATTCTGCCTGTGCATTTCTACTGGGTAGCCCTAAGAAATTTAGTTCTTTTTTAGGCTCTCTAATTGTATATCCTTTACGCGGTTCATCTCTGAGCATTGCTATTTTTCAAGGAATGTTGGGAGGAATTTTATTTCTTTGCCTATTTAAAGAGTGGTTTGAAGTTAGATTATCTGGTACAAATAATTCCTGGCTTAGTAAATCGATCTTGCTTACTTGGGCATTATTTGCGCCAGCAATTTATTGGTTATTAGTTAGTGCTTATTTTTCTAATGCTTTATTTCTTATTATTGTTTGTTTGACATTAAGACAAGTGAGAACAGCAGCGATCTCACTACAAATAGATAGAGTAGAAAATTTTATTTGTTTCTTTTCTATTTTGGTAATTGTTTTAGCTTTTTACCCAGCATTTATACCTGTAATTGTCTTTACTTATGGAACAACTCTTCTAATATATTTTCCGCGTAAAAATTATGACAAAGACATCATAATTAAAATTATTTTTAAATTTTCAGCAGTAATTATTGCTTGTGGCGCGTTTTTCTATCTATTATTCCCCTCACAATTAGGTTTGTACGAAGTTCACAAAAGCTTGAATCTATTAGATAGACATGGCTCTAATTTCGTTCCTTTAAATCCTTGGAGTCTTTTACAAGAGAAGCCCAAGCCAATGCCTTTAATGAGAGATTTTGGCTGGTATATAAATATTATTATTAGCTTGCCTTTTTGTTTTTTTGTCGGTAGAAAAATTTGGCAACAATATCAAAAAAATACTAATAGCTTAATGAAGCAAAATCTTCTTGCTGCACTAGCAGGCATAGGATTGTATGGAGGATATTTATTAGCTTTTATTGCCTTAGAGCATACCTATCGTTTGATGAAGATTGCTATTTCTTTAGTGTATCCTTTAGCTATTTTTGGATTATTACCTTTTATTCTATGGAGCAGACAAAAACTCAGTCTAAAATCTGCTGCGTTCCGCAATGGAGTATTGATTTTGGCGATCGCTCATACAATATTTCATATTTATAAAGTATTAGATTTACGCCCTTATCCTGCTGGGAATTTTATTGTGTCCGATAAATCTCAATTAGAAGCTGTTGAAAACATTACCATTGTGGGGTGCAAAGACGTTCATGCCAGTCAATTTTATCAGAGACTGGTGGGACTACAAATTGCAATAAATTATCCCCAATTGCAAGTTAGCGTTGTCGATAAACCGCAAGCTCTTAATCAGGTTAATACTAAAGAACTTGTCATTTATGGAGAAACAGTTCCCGATAAAAGAGTGCAAAGAAATACTTGCCATTTTTCTCTTTAATGATGTGAATTGGAAGCAGAAACTTGTTGAACTAAAAGTGCTTCCATTACTATGCATTACTACCGATATTAATTTTAAATTTTACCTATACCTTACTTTTTATTAATTCCTCGCTTAGTATCTATAAGTTGTTGTGCATCTAATTTGAATATTATTCTATTGGATAGTGAGACATCAAACTTTCTTTACTTTTGAGTTTTGACTTTTTACTTTTGACTTGCTGTTGTGCATTTTAAATGCAAAACAGCTTATCTACTTCTAACTCTGCGTTTTGCTCTAGATATTCGTCTTTGTTGACGTCTTTGTCTACCTCTAATTCTGTGTTGTGCTCTGGATATCTTTCTTTGTTGACGTCTGTACCTCGCTTCAGATAGAGACCTGGGTTTACGTCCGTATCTTGGTTTGCGACTTAGTCTTGGTTTACGTCTAACTCTTGACCTACGTCTGTACCTTGGTTTGGATCTTAATTTGATTTTGTAACCTGGCTTAGATATATATCCTGGTGTGGTTATATATCTCGATTTAATTCTGTTTCCTTCTGATTCAAGTACTTTTTTTGCTTCGGATATATCCCTTGGTTTGAGTATGTATATCGGTGTAGATACCTGTCCGGGTTCAGATAAATATTTTGATTCAACTCTGTGTGGGTTTCTGGATCGCGGTTTTCTTCTACCTCTATATCTTGTTTTGATTTTGTGTCTTGGTTTGCGTCTAAGTCTAGGTCGGCGTTCGTATCTTGGCTTACGCCCGTATTTTATTTTGGCTCTTTCCCCTAATTTGATACCTGGAGGATGAGGAAATTGCGGGTTATTATTTCTTCCTGTTTGAGGATTTTGATTTCTTGATGGAGAAGGAAGTAAAGGTTCCCTGACTCCTGGTAAAATTACAGGTGGTTTTTGCCTTCCTTGAGGATTAATGATACCTGGAGGCTGAGCATTTTCTGGTATTACAGGAATAGATCCATTATCAATAGATTCATTATTCAAAGATGGGGATTGGGAATTAGCGGATGGGCGATCAACAGATGAAGATCGAGAATCGACACCTTCGGATCTACTTGTAAGAGGTGGATTTTGGTTTTTATTAGGTGAAGATTGGGAATTTGTTGGTGAAGACTGGGAATTTGTCGATGGAGATCGGGGATTTACAGGTGAGGATTGTTTGGGGACAGATGGATTATTAACAGATCCAGTTCTGGGGGTGACAGCTTTATTTTTATTATCAGTTTTAGAAGTGGTGGGTCGAGATGATGGTGATTGAGTTTGTGGCGAAGGTGTAGGTAAGGGTTCACCTTCTACAAGACGAACTTCTGGTAACACACCGGGTGCATCAACGGATTTTTGTGGGAATATTTGCTGACGATTAAAATTAGAAATCCCAAACCCACCAATCAAGCCTCCAAGTATTAAGCTTCCAAAAATCGCAGGAATTTTTTGCCAATTCCTAGGGGTGGAATTAGAAGAAGATTTAGCAACAGCACCAGTTGTGGGCTCGGATGAAACTATCCGTGTTTGCTGGTTGGGTCTGACTACATTGGGATTAACTGCGGGATTAGCTGCAAGAATTTTTTGATTTGCTGTGTCGGGTTTTACTGCGATTGTACTAGGAGGAATTGTAGCTTCAGATTCCAATGCGTAGAGCATTTTATTCACTGTAGTAAAGCGATCTGCAGCATGAATCCTAACGGCGCGATCGAGGATTTGCGCTAGTTCGGGGGAAACATCAGGTGCGTATTCTTGCCAAAATATTTCCCCAGTTTCACGATCGCTTTGTAGATCTTGAGGAGTTTTACCAGTGAGTAAAAAAATCGCTGTTAAACCCAAGCTATAAATATCACTAGCATAAACTGGGCGTCCGATCGCCTGCTCGCTAGGCATATATCCGGGCGTTCCAATCACCAATGATTCGGAAAAATGCTTTGGGGAAGCTGTAATGGTACGAATAGTTTCTTTGACTGCACCAAAATCAATTAAAACCGGTTTGCCGTCAAAAGCAGACAGAATAATATTATCGGGTTTAATATCCCGATGAATAATACCTCTGGTGTGGATATAATTGAGGACGGGAATCAAACTCAGTAAAATTTTTCTGACCTGAGACTCAGGAAATATACCTTTTGTTTCCACAATCTCAGTTAGAGTTTGACCTTGAATCCATTCCTGAACTAGGTAAAATAAACCCTTTTCGGAAAAATAAGCATAAAGTTTAGGGATTTGGTCGCTACCCTCACCCAAAAGCTCTAACGTCGCAGCTTCCCGTTCAAAACGTTGTTTAACCTGGTTATAAGTCTGTGGATCGCCGGCTATCGTTTTAAGTTTTTTAATTACACAACGGCGACCAGAAGGCATATAGGTATCTTCAGCCAAAAAGGTTTCACCAAATCCACCTGCACCTAATACTTTAATAATTTGATAACGATTGTTTAGCAGCTTTGTATTCATATCCCCTGAAAAGCTGTGATAATATTCCCGCGCAATGTTGGGTACACCCTTAAAAGAACTACATAAGATATCCAGACCTTATCGGACAGATGAAGTGTTCCGGGAAAATAACTTAAAATAGCCCTACTCACAACATTATTTGTTGGCGATCGAGCAAATCCGGAAAATTTATCGGCTTCTTTCCCCTGTTCGTTAATGACTGAAGAAAAAAGTTTGTAATTGTTTATTTGCTTCTGCTGTCTGTTCTTAATTTAACACTATTAGTAAATTGCAACGAATAAAAACTTTATGAAACCTGATTCAAAGATTTTTTAATTACGCGATTAAATCGGAAATAAAAATTTAAGTAAAGTTTATTTTTTACTTACTCACTTTAGTCGCAAGTAGTAATATTCTATTTGACTTTATTTATTCCGGAAGAAACACAAGAATCTTCCATTAATTTTATATAGATAATGGTGCGTTACGGCGCGATGGTAAAGGTGACATCAAAGAAAATTTTCTCTTGCGCGCCTAACACACCCTACTGTACTGTTTTATATTATTTACAGATAGTTATTTTTCTACAAAATTAGATTTCATAAAAATTTCTTCGGTAAGTTTGATATACATTTGAGAAGCATGAGATTTAGGTCTATAAAACACTACAGGTTTGCGAAAGAATTTAGCAATTACTACATTATCACAATGTCTAAGTTTCGTTTTATAAACCTTAATATCTAGTTCATCTAAGCATCTTGCCACTTCTTTTTCTATTGTGACACCAATATTGGAAGAGTTACTAAAAACTAAACCAAGTAGTCGTGGAGCAATTTCATCAACAAGTGACTTTTTCCTTTGACTATTTTGCCGTGCTGAACGAATTATTTTAGGAATGAAATGACAACTAATCTCCTTTGCATGACGTAAAGTTTCTGGATCATAATCCGAGGGAATAATTACACCATCAGCGGCAAAGAGAGAACATGCTGTTAGGATATCTGTTTTAGGAGATGTATCAATCAAAATATAATCATATTCGGACCTAACTAGAGATAATAGTTTTCTTAAAGCAGTTGCTTTCTTAGGCATGTGATACTTTTCATCGGTATTATATTCACTAAAATCTTCTAGTGTTTTTTTATTGGCAGGTAAAATAGAAATAGGATATATTTGACCTCTAACATTGAAATAAAGTTTTTGAATTAATTGTTCTGTGAGCTTCTTTGCTGCGTCATATTCTTCTAGTTGAATTTTGTCGAAGCAACGAAGGAGTTTATGTTTAAAATGTTCTGGAATTACGCCCAAGCTCCTAGTCAGGTCCACTTGTGGGTCAAAATCCACTACTAAAACTCGTTTCTTATATGCAGACAATACAGCCGCAATATTAATAATGTTAGTTGTTTTGGCAATACCACCTTTACGATTCCAGATACTAACAATAAAAGCTCGATTAGGATTTTTTAAATAGTAATCTAACTGATAAATTAATTTTGGCAGAGTCTTTTTGGTAACTTTTTGCACCTCCATCAGAGGAATAATTAAACCATCGTTACGCCAAAAAAGCTGGAAGAAATCTCCATTAAATACCAAACCATATTTAGCCGGATTTTTTTTTACACTTAAATATTGTCTAATTCCATGAATTTTAGAATTTTCATCGCCTATTGCTTCCCGATAAAGATTACTTGAGTGACAAGAATTAACAAACTCTGACTCTGATATATTTGCTAAATCCACAACCCTTTTCTTAGTTTCAACTACTAATAATGGTTTGTTAAATTGGTCATAAATAATAAAATTTGGTTTTAACCCCCCTACAATAGTAGTATTCGCCTCATAAGAAAAACCTAGAAAGTTCCACAGATGATTTGTGAAATTAAAATTTAACTGACTTTCTAATAGATTATGGGGTAAAGTTGACCATTTTTTTACTAATTCATCAATGTTCATTTTCCTTCGGCGATTGTTAAGGTTGTCACCATTTCTGGAAGGATGCTACAAACTGCTTGCTAGAAATATTTTTATTAACCTAAATTACTAGTTGGAAAATTTTTGATATTATTCCATACTCACTTAAATTACCTGTTAACTTGAGGTATTTAGGGTTCTAGGTTATGTTTTCAAACTACTCATTTACACTATCAGCTGATTTTAAGATCCCTCTAAATCCCACACTGAGTTGGAGGACTTTAGCTATTCCAACTTTGGAAAGCGGACTAGAGGAGATTAAAATCTGACATATTTATGACTAGCAACTTACGTTAGTAGAAATATTTGTATGGGTATTTGTATATTTTGATAACTACAAATATCTTCAATTCACAACATTTAAGTTCCGTATTTATAACTACTAAAGACGACAGAATAAAATTTGTCACACTTCAATTGTAAATAAACAGCTATTAACCCTAGTGTTTGCATTGATGAATATGTGCAAAAGTCAATCTGTCACATAGTTAGAAGCATAAAAATATATAGTGAGTAGGTAGGTAGAAAATTATTGCGTAGGTAGGAAATTATTGTATCTGAGAAAGAACAGCTTCTTGATAATCAAATTTGTAGTGATGTCCTTGTAATTATTTTCCATTGATGGGTGAAAATTGTTCTACTGCAAATGGTTTACCATGTCCGGGATATACAGTATTTATTTTTAAACTTTTTAATTTTTCTATACTGTTATTGGCTGCTGCAAAATCATCAATAATAGAGCAAAGAGATGGTTTTTGTATGTTTTCAAGTAAATCGCCACAAAATAAGTCACCGTCAGCACTTAAGATTCCAATTGAGCCCTTTGAGTGTCCCGGAATACAAATCACCTTAGCTTCAAATCCGTATTCAGAGAAATCATATCCATCCTCAAGATATAAATCCGATTTACATTTTTCCGACTTACCAAATCCAAACAGAATCGAGACAATAGGAAGCATCATTCTAATGAAAATATTGGGTTTGTGTCGGTTGAAGAAGATATTTCCGCTTTCGAGCATTCCCGAGTCATCATAGTGCATAGCTATTTTTGTTCTAAACTTGTCACGAAGATATGCAGCATTTCCAGTATGGTCAAAATCTCCATGAGTCAAAATAACGAGCTTGACATTTCCCGGTTTACAACCCTCCCTTTCAAGTGCTTTCTCTATTTCAGTACGCCTATTTGAACTTCCGGTATCAATCAGAATAAAGTCTGTATCATTTTCTAATAAATAGCAATTTACATTACTTAAGTTGAATGGTAGCAATGAGGTAATAGTTTTGATTTTATATTGCATATTTCCACCTTTGATATCGTATTTCTATAAATTGCTTTTCCATTTATAAGTAATAAAAGCGACTATAAATTAATGTTGTTATGAAGTTGCAAAAATAACTTGTAGATTCACTTATAAATAAGCACATATAGTAAAAATTGGAAATCATACCCGTAAGAAAAGTTGTGAGAAGGTAAGTAGTTGTGTTATCTTTCCCAAGAAAAACATTACTGAAAATATATTTATTAATCAGTAATTAAGCGCATGTGAGATCGCTTTCCTCATCTTGCAACTTTCAATTTGTGGATAAGTTAAGAGTACGTAATAAACTTGAGGGAAATATGAGGAAATAAAGCACATTAATTTTATAAGCTCAGCACGATCGCCTTGATAATTCTTCAGTACTTTCAAGCATCAATAAATAAGCTAATACCTGGATACCTGAGGAGATAATTACTCGAGGAGATATATTTGAATTGCTCTTTAGTTAAAGATATTAGTTTGTCAGCATGAATATAGTTATGGCATTGTTTTTAGGTATTGGCTTAAGTGCAGCCTCTGGTTTTAGAGTCTTTCTTCCACCTTTAGCCCTTAGTATTGCAGCCCTAAATGGAGTAGTCCAACTTTCTTCAGATTGGGAATGGGTTGGTACTTACCCGACAGCGATCGTTTTGGGTATTGCGGCAATTGTTGAAGTGCTTGCCTATTTTATACCCTTTGTCAATAACATGCTCGACTCTGCAGAAATATTCCTTGCTCCCATCGCTGGAATGTTTCTTACTGCATCAACTTTATCAATGGCTGGAGATTTCGATCCGGCGTTCGTGTGGACTTTATCAATTATTACTGGTGGAGCAACAGCTGAAGTAGTAGAAGTAGGAACATCCATAACAAGACTAGCCACAACTACTGCAACTGCTGGGGTGGCTAACCCTATTGTTTCAGTCGTCGAAGTTATTTCGTCTATCGTGCTCTCGATTTTGGCAATAACTTTACCTTTGTTGACCATACTGCTTGTAACCATTATTCTGATTGACGGCAGTCGTCGCATTTTAAGATTTATTTCCAGGCGCAAGCAAAGGCGGAAGATGAAGAAGAATGATAATTAATTGGTAATTGGTAATTGGTAATTGGTAATTGGTAATTGGTAATTGGTTAATCCCTAGTCGCCAGTCCCCTATCCCCAATCCCTACATTAACTACTAAGTGCTTTGAGAAATCTTTGTAATCCCTTGAAAACACTGGGTTTTTTGCCTGAGGTTTTTCCTTCTCCTTCAGCTTGTGGATCTCCCCCAGCAATAATCATATCTAGTTCGTCGCCGGAAGGTTTTTTACCTAAATCAACTACTTTTTCGTAATCATCATCCTTCTTGACCCATACTTCCCAAAGTTCAGGGTAAGCACGTAATACTGCAGCTTCTTCAAATATTGGACGTAAATAATAACAGGATTCAATTGTGCTGATAAAACGTTGGCGAGTTTGGCGCGCAGCATAACCAATACCAACGACCCCAGAATCTTCCAAACGGGGATTTAGGATTACAAACGGGCGATCACCAATTTGTTCGCACAGCTTTTCCAGTTGGGGTACTTCTACAGAAGTAGGAGTAACAAAGAGAAATATTTCATCTTCTGGTTCAATTTTCTGCTCTGCATTAGAAGCTCTACCGGTACCGACATCTAAAATTTTGAATGGTACATCGCTCCATTCCCGCTTTGCTAAAGCTGCAGCACCTGCGTCAGCAAAAAAAACTTTTAACTTATCGCCATATTCTGCAAACAATGGTAGAAACTGTTCTGCAATTGGCATTACTTTTAGTTCGGGGAACAACAGTTCTACTTGCAATCTTCTGTAACCATCATCGAGTGCTGCTTTGGTTGCTTCTCGCGATTGGGCGATCGCATCCTCTAGTGTTGCTGGAAGTTGAGGCATATTAAAAATTCTGGGTATTGGATACTAGATTTTGGATCTTCTTATGAGATATCAAACTATAAATTATCTCATATGTTGGCAGCACATATAAGTTCATGATTATGAGAGAAAGCAGACCATCAAATTTATACCAGTGATTAGATTCTGCGACTGTCTATTTAACCATAAAAATGATATTTTTCAGTTGCGTTACCGTAACTTATATCGTCTATTTGCTTTACGAATGGTTGGTCATTGAAGTTTATTAAATAGTTTCTGACCTGACAGCAGGGATTAAAGTAAGATTAAATACTGATTGTCTTGAAATGCTGCTTGGTACACTAGCATTCGAGAGGTGACAGGTTCCTCAGTATACAAACAAACACTAAAGAACTGTACTAATCTAAATTAATCCAATCTTAAATAAAAAATAAACACATAACTATGCCATCCAAAAAAACTCTTACCCGAGATGAGGAAAATCAAGGTAAAACTCGTTTACTTCTGGCTTTATGGGCGTTTGGAGGAGCAAAGGAAGAAGTGAAGAGAGGCGAAATTACCAAGCGAGTTGTACCAAAAGGTAAGAAGGTAGCAGATTATCAGGAAGTTTTCCAGCAGTTGGAAAAGCAGAAGGCGATCGCAATTTCCAAAAAAGGATTTTCTCTGGTGTCTCCCAAGGGTTTAGAAATACTGAATGAAAGTTTGAAAAGTTCTGATTTTGCGTTTGAAGGAACAATTATAGGAACTTGGGTGGCGAATGCTTTACTTAAATGGGTTAAAGAAGTTGATAGTAAGGCTATTTCTACATCACAAAATAAGTTAGCCAAAGATGATGAATCTTCAAAAGAATTTATAGATTCCTATGAAGAGTTTAAAGAAATGACCCTGCAAGTTTACGATGAATTGAACAAAGATGAAAAGCTGAATAATCTAGTGCCAATTTATCAGATCCGGAGGCAGATTGGTGATCGCGTGAATCGCCAATATTTTGATTCCTGGCTGCTAGAAATGCAAGCAAACGATATCTTGCAATTACAAGGTGGAAGTTTACCAGATAACGATCCAGCAAAAATCAAAGACTCTATAGAAACTCAATTGAGTGGATTGCGCTGTTATGCAAAACTTTTGAGTTCATAAATCTGCTTCACAACTTAAAACCTGCTTCACGTAAATTGCTTTGATTCTTTGTTTTGATTTTCTGCTGATAACTTATACTTAATTCACCTTAAACTAATGCTGAGCGAAGACCTAATTAATGCGATCAAAAATCACAATCCATTTGAAGGACGTCTAGTAGTAAAAAGTCGGGATATTTGGGGAACGGGTTTTCCCGATGTTTCCAGTTTAAATGCTCATGCCTCAGATGCTGTTTATGGTGCAATAGATAAGATTCGTAACGGTAGACGACAGGTAGTTGGTATTACTATTACCGCTGAGAAAGGTTTAGGTAAAAGCCATCTCATCAGTAGGATTCGCCGTCGTCTTCAGAATGATCGCAGTGCTCTATTTGTTTATATGAGTCAGGTCGGAGACTTAAACGGGATTAAAGCTGAATTTTTACGTAATTTGGCTAATAGCCTTAAAGAAGTTGGTAGTCAAGGTGTTAGTCAGTGGCGAGAATTAGCAACTGCTTTGATTAATGAAGCGTATAATAAAAAGCAAAGTTATACTCCCGAGCAAATGGTTAGTACATTTGCCGAACTGTTTCAAAAAAATCCTAACGTAATTGATACTTTCAGCGATAAAGTACTAGAAATCAAACCCGATATTGAAAATCCAGATATCATAACTGCAATATTATGGACCCTTTCTTCTTCACCTCGTTATCAGCTTAATGCCATAAAATGGCTTGCTGGTGGAGAATTACCGCAGTCAAGAGCAGATGCAATGGGTCTATCAAACCCTAGCAAAAAGAATAGGGAAGCTGAAGCTTTTAACACGGTACGCCAAATTCTCGATCTGATTAGCGATTACAAGCCAATCGTAATTTGTTTTGATGAATTGGATGTTGCTGAATGTAATGATGCAGGATTTAGCAAATCACAAGTTGTTGCTAGTTTAGGCAAAGATTTATATAACAGCATAAAACGTGGTGTTTTACTAACAGCAATGTATCCTGAAACCTGGAAAGATCAGGTCAGGAGTTTATCTTATGCTGAAGCGATTGTAGATCGGATTGGTGAAACAATTTTAGAGTTAAATTATCTTAATTCCACCGATGTAACGACTTTAGTTTCTCAATGGTTAAAGGATTTTTACGAACAACAGGAACTGATAGCACAGCTTCCACATCCACTTTTTCCATTCGAAGAAGAAAAACTCAGAGAATTTGGTAAGGAAAGACCAACTTTTAGAACAGTCTTAAAGTGGTGTTCGAAAAACTGGGAAATCCCCCCAAATGCAGAGGAAAAATCAAAACCGATACAGCCAAAAAAGCATCCTGTAGAATCTGTTTATGATAAGGAATTAGCAGATCTCAATGGTAATATAAAAGATTACATAGAAGATACAACTTTACTTACGAAGTCTCTACATTTTAACTTTTCTACATTAGTTGGAGAAACTTTAGAACGAGTAGAAGTTGAAAAAATTGCAGAAATAAGAGGTTCTAAAAAGGATAAGGAGTATATCCATTTCAAGATTATCGGTAAAGAAGATGGGAAAACAGTAAAAATTGGGGTCGCTGTTCTTGAAGGATTCACTGGTAATTCTCTTCTAGCTGGATTAAAGCGTTTAATTAACTATAAAAAATTTGATTTGACTCGTGGTTGTTTAGTTCGCTCAAAACAAGTAGGTTCTGGAACTCAAACCAAAAAGTGTTTAAATCAACTGCTGTCTCCGTCATTAGGTGGTGAATGGGTGTTATTGAAAGCTGAAGACATTAAGCCATTGTTAGCAATTTATTTTGTGATGAATAGTTGTGACGATTATGAACTAAGTGAAGACCAAATTATCGATTTTATCGTCCAAAAACGGATCGTAATAGATAACTATTTAATCCGTGAAATTCTCAGCGACCCATCTGGCGAAATTCCCTCGGAAGCTGCTGATGAAGACAGCTAAAATTTAAAATTTTAAAATCGATTTTCTACAAATAATCCTGTAGTATCGATGATAGTAGTTGCTTTATTGAGGAATAATGACTAATGATATCGTGATTTACAAAGCTCTACGTTTACCAGCACCTGACATTGAGGCTTTATTGCAAGGACGCTCAATTGTAGCAATATCTAATACGTTTATCAATCGGGAAAAATTTGCTCTATGCTCGGCTAATACTCTAATGAACCCATTACCAATTGAGCGTTACTATCATATAAATTTCTTAGATATAGCTCAAAGAACTTTTGCTCAATTAGGTACTGAAAAACTTACTATAAAAGCCTGGGCAAAATGTGAATGGTGTCACGATATTAATCCTGAATCAATAGCAACTTTATCGCGGCTAACCATTTGGACAAAAGAAACTTTAGAAGAAACATTAGCGTTAAGGAAAAATATCTTTCTTATATATCTGCGCGTTTATTATTTGTCTGAACAGATTGAAATTTCACCTAAAGGAAATAATAAGTTTATTCCTTTGTCTACGCATCTAAGTGTTTCCGACTCAAGACCAATATTAACAGATAACATCTTCGCTACTCGTAAACGTCAATTAGAGAAACTTGAACCACCAACATATCCAAAATTAGAAGAATTTCTGGGTGTTTTATCGACTTTAAATTTAAACAACCCAGCAGCAAAAAAATTAGAAGAAGATATTCAAGTTTTTTTGGGTTGGAATACTCAACAAGTTAACCAGCAAGTAAATTTAAACTTAGCTTGGATAAACGATATTGCAGCATTAGGAAACCGTAGCAAGGAAGAAGAAGGTAAAAGCAATCATCAAGCGGGGACAGATTTTGAAAATATATCGCGTAAAGCTCTCGAATTTATTGGATTTAAAGTTGATGAAAGCTACAAAGGAGGAGCCGGTGGTTTAGACTTATATTGCTCATATCCTTATCCTGTAGTTATAGAATGTAAGTCTGGAAAAAGTATTCCTAATCGCTCAGTTGAAGAATTATTAAAATTAGGTGGGACTCATTTAGGAGCAGACAAAGTTCTCGATTCACCCAAATTAATCATTGGTCCCAATAGCGCAAATGCAACTCAACACACCTTGAAAGCTGCTAAAGAGTGGAAAGTAAGTATTATTGAAGCTATGTCATTACAAGAACTTGCTGAATTAAAAGCACAATATCCAGGCTCAATAGACCTTATAGAACTGAGAAAATATCTAGAAGCTGGAGTAGTTGACCACAAAATTCAGGAATACACCAATGAGGTCAAAAGAAATATTGAAATACGTTCGCACTTAGTCCGATTAGTTAAAGATTATTTGCAAAACTCCAATATGGATTCTACTGGAGTCGATGCATTGCATGGTGCTTACTTTGGTTCTAATCCACCGCAAAGACTACAAATCAAGGAAATGCATGAAATCTTAATCGAACTTTCCTCTCCTTTAACAGGTTATTTAGGACGAATTAAGGGGAAAGATTGGAAAAACGATAAATTCTACTTTCTCCGCGATTTATCAATGTAATCAATAATTATCGTTAATAATTACCTCTATCAATATATAAGGAAATACGGTAGAGTGGAAATGTATTATACACTTACCATCCGTGCAGCAATAGCCCTACGTAACAAGGTTAGGACATTGGTAAATCCTGTTTTTCCTATGGACATGTGCTCAGCCTGCGGCGTCGGGGTTATCCTCTAGCTATGCTACCTTACGGATCCGCTAACGTCGTAGACGCGTTAAAAGCTATGATGTGTAAAATTTCGTTAGCAAAGCTATCTTGACTTTTGAATTTTTACTTTTTACTTTTTACTTGTGCGTAGCGCCATAACAGTGTATCTCTCGCCAAATGTAAGGTAATTTCCCGCTATACATCTATTGCTATACCTACTTTGTAGAATTTTAATCTTTTGAGTCCTTGATGTCGATCCTCACAGAGCGAGAGAAGAAGGTGATACAGGAGAGATAGTTATGAATAAACCTATTTCCGACCCCCATCTACTCTATGAGGATTGGATTCTCACAGAAACTCAGTTCGATCCGGAACAACTTAACTACAAAGAAACTGTTTTCACAATTGGTAATGGTTACCTGGGGACGCGAGGAAGTTTTGAAGAGGGTTATCCTGGTGCTTTAGCAGCCACTTTAATTAATGGTGTCTATGATGATGTTCCTCTCTTTTATACCGAACTCGCCAATTGTCCTGATTGGCTGCCATTGTTAATTATTATAGATAACGAAGAATTTAGTCTTAGTCGGGGAGAAATTTTAAGTTATCAACGTCAGCTAGACTTGAAACGGGGTCTCCTCAGCCGTAAAATTTGCTGGCGCAGTCCCAATGGAAAAACAATCGATCTATACTTCGAGCGCTTCGCCAGCCAAGCAGATCGACACGTACTCGCGTTACGCTGTCAGTTAACAGCAGTTGATTTCGATGGTACTGTTCTGATTCGAGCTAGTCTTGATGGGAATCCAGAAAATAAAGAGGGTTTCAATCATTGGTTAATTCTTGACCAAAGTTATGATGATGGTAATACTTCCTTACTAGTTCGTACTAGAAGCTCGCGCATTGAACTGGGAATGGCAGTAAATTTAACTATATCGGGAACTAAAGCTGAATCAAAAAATACAAGTGTACCAGGCTTTCCTACCATAGAAACAAAGTTCGATGCTGTTGCCGGAAAAACTATTACTTTAGAGAAAATAATTACTGTTTTTACCTCTCGGGAAGTGGAAGCCCCGATCAAAGCTGCTTGCAATAAATTACAGCAACTACCCAGCTATACAGAACTACTAAGCCATCACGAAAAAGCTTGGGAAAGCTTATGGGAAAACAGTGATATTGCAATAGAAGGAAGCAGTGAAGCTCAGCTTGTCCTTCGTTACAATTTATTTCAACTCCTGATTAGCGCTCCCCAAGATGACGACCGGGTTAGCATTCCAGCTAAAACTCTATCTGGCTTCGGTTATCGCGGACATATTTTTTGGGACACCGAATTCTTTATTCTACCCTTTTTCATCTTTACCCAACCAAATATTGCTCGCAACTTGCTCACCTACCGCTACCACACCCTAGAGGGCGCTCGCCGCAAAGCAATTAGTTATGGCTATCGGGGTGCAATGTATGCGTGGGAAAGTGCAAATACTGGCGATGAAGTAACTCCCCGTTGGGCTCCACCGGATGAAATCTATGGCGAAGATATCCGAATTTGGTGTCGCGATCGCGAAGTTCACATCAGTTCCGATATTAGCATCGCCACTTGGTGGTATTGGCAAGTCACCGGTGATGATGAGTGGATGCGCGATTATGGGGCTGAAATTATTCTTGATACTGCTTTGTTTTGGAGTAGCCGCGTCGAACTCAATATCAAACGCGAACGCTATGAAATTCGCCAGGTGATTGGTCCAGATGAATATCACGAAAATGTTGATAATAACGCTTTTACCAACCGGGTAGTTCAATGGCATTTGGAAAAAGCCCTTAACATTTACGATTGGTTAAGTAAGACCTATCCCGAACAAACTTTAGAACTGGAAGAAAAGTTACAATTAACCTCAAAACGACGCTGGCGCTGGCGAGATATCGTCGAAAATATTTGGATACCCTATGACCCCGAAACAGGTTTGTTTGAACAGTTTGAAGGCTTTTTTAAACTAGAAGATACTAAGCTTGCTGATTACCAACCGCGTACCCGTTCAATGCAAGCTATTTTGGGAATCAAGGAAACTAGTAAGCGACAAATCCTCAAACAGCCAGATGTTTTAATGCTCCTCTATCTCATGGGAAGAACTCCAGACACTGATTATGGTGAAGAAGTTCTCAGGAAAAATTGGGATTACTACGCACCACGAACCGATATTACCTATGGTTCTTCTCTTGGTCCAGCCGTTCAAGGTCTTGTAGCAGCTTCTTTGGGAAAAACAGTAGAAGCTTATAAATATTTTAGGCTAGCAGCCTTAGTAGATCTGGAGAATACTCGAGGCAATGCAGCTGAAGGAATTCATGCAGCATCCTGTGGTAGTATCTGGCAAGCCGTAATTTTCGGTGTTGCTGGAGTCAAGTTTACGCAAGATGGTCCCGTAACAAAACCCAATTTGCCTAACGCTTGGAAACGCATGAAATTTAAACTCTATTGGCGCGGTGATTGGTATGAATTTGACCTCAAGTCAAAGTAATTTATCAGTCAAAAGTCAAAATTACCCATTACCAATTACCCATTACCAATTACCAATCCCTAACACCTCTGATAACGCATTCCCGGTAACTGCGACACCAATCCCATTAATTCCAACTGCAACAAATTACTAGAAACTTCACTCGCTGACATACCCGTTTGTCGAATAATAAAATCGAGTGGTAGTGACTCTGAAGAAATGACATCCATTACCCGTTGCAGTTCTGGTGATAAATCTGGTAATGGTACATTTGATACTTCTGCTTGATGATTCGCAAAATCTAACTTTGGTATGGCTCCCAAACTTTTAAGCAGTTCTTCTAACTCTTTTTGGATCGGTGCAGCCCCTTGTGTGAGTAATTTTAAGCAACCTTGGGATGGTAAATCATCTAATCTTCCCGGTAAAGCATAAACATCCCTACCGAATTCATTTGCATAGTCAGCAGTAATTAAAGCACCAGATTTTGCTGGAGCTTCCATAACCAAAACTGCACGACTTAAACCTGCAATGATGCGATTGCGACGGGGAAAATGTTTGCGATCGGGTGGAGTTTTGGCGGGATACTCACTAACAACTAAGCCGCGATTCAAAATATGTTTGTAAAGTTCGCGATTTTTAGAAGGATAAATCACATCAACACCTGTACCTAAAACAGCAATTGTACGTCCCCCTGCTTTGAGACAAGCTGCATGGGTTACGGTGTCAATTCCATCAGCCATTCCGGAAACGATGGTAAAACCATTTTCTACCAAAGCTGTAGTAATTCGACGCGTCCAACGAATACCATATTCTGTAGGTCTGCGCGTCCCCACAATTCCCACCGAAGGTTTTTGTCCGAGATTTTCTGTTAACTCTACTTCGCCACGGTAATACAAAATTGGCGGGGGACTAGGAATTTCCTGGAGCAAGCGGGGATAGTTTGGATCTGCGGGTGTCCAAAAATCAGGATTTTCTTGTTGGTGCTTTTGTAGTAATTGTTCTGGGTTGATGCGAGAACGCTGTTGGATAACTTTTTTGATAGTTTGTAAGCCAAAACCTTCTACGGTACCCAAATCTTGAGCTTTTGCTTCCCAAGCGATCGCCAAGCTGCCAAAATGCTGATGTAAGCGTTGCAGTAATATTGGACCAATTCCCGAAACTTGTGTCCAAGCTAACCAATATGCGCGTTCCTCTACCAAGTTTTTATCCTCCCTCACCCTACCGGTTTAGTATTCCCAGTTGAGGATTAGGGATTAGGGATTAGGGATTAGGGATTAGGGATTAGCGACTAGGGATTGGGGATTTGGGATTAAAAATTCATTACTCCTTACTGTGTGCTGTAGACACTAAAGTGTCTAACTTTGTGAACGCGCTCCGCTAACATTACTTCTTACTTATTACTCCTTACTCCTTACCTAGAATTTTACGCTTTCGCAGAACGTTGAGCTTCCAAGTAATCAAATACAGATTTATCTCCGATGTCTGGTGGAATTGCTTGGATAA